>Ga0307378_10010398_pt1 | contig 12077 bp, 10 predicted proteins | sample UN1MG_FD_202238 | JGI IMG/M metagenome (GOLD analysis project Ga0307378, IMG submission 202238) | Soil microbial communities from Risofladan, Vaasa, Finland - UN-1 | ecosystem: Environmental > Terrestrial > Soil > Coastal area > Acid sulfate soil | place: Finland: Risofladan, Vaasa | collected...
TTGTCACCGGTGAGGTGACCACCGAATCCTACGACAAGCTCGTCCTATCTCCCGGCGCGACACCGATCCGCCCGCCGATGCCCGGCATTGATCTTCCAGGCGTATTTAAGGTGAGGACCGTGCCGGATGTCAAGGAAATCAAGGAATGGCTTGAGGGACATGACCCTTTTTCTAGCGGAATGCACACTTACACGGGCTATCAAACGGTGGTTCCGGCGAAACGTGCGGTCGTGGTAGGCGGTGGCTTCATCGGCCTCGAGATGGCAGAGAATCTTGCTCACCTCGGGCTCCAGGTGACGCTTATCCAGAGGGGCAATCAGCTGATGACTCCGATGGATCCGGAAATGGCCCGTTACGTCGAGCGACACATGGAAAAGAACGGTGTCCACCTGGTACTTGATGACGGGGCGGCCGCCATTGAGCAATCAGCGGCTAGTTCATTGGCGGTCCACACTGAATCCGGCCAGATTTTTCCGGCCGACATAGTGGTCCTGGGCATCGGCGTACGCCCAGAGAACTGGCTGGCTAAGAATGCCGGGCTCGAGATTGGTGCGTTGGGCGGCATCCGGGTCGACGACCAGATGCGTACCAGCGATCCAGACATCTTCGCCGTCGGGGACGCCGTCGAGGTCAAGGATTACGCCACCGGTCAATGGTCTCTGGTCGCGCTGGCTGGGCCGGCTAACCGGCAGGGTCGTATCGCGGCCGATGTCATCGCCGGGCGCGATACCCGTTTTCGCGGGACCCAGGGCACGGCCATCATCGGTCTGTTTGGGGCCGCGGCCGCCTGGACCGGCCTCAATGAAAAGATGCTCAAGCGGCTCGGCGAGACGGATTACGAAAAGATCTACCTCTACCCCAATTCCCATGCCGGCTATTACCCGGGCGCTAAATATCTGGCAATGAAGATCATCTTCCGCAAATCCGACGGCCATCTCCTGGGCGCGCAAGTCGTCGGCCAGGATGGGGTGGACAAGCGGATCGATGCCCTGGCCATGGCTATCCAGCTTGGCGCGACAGTTTACGACCTGGAAGAAGCCGAGCTGTGTTATGCGCCCCAGTTTGGCAGCGCCAAGTCCCCGGTCAACTTTGCCGGGATGGTGGCCGCCGGTGTCCTGCGTGGCGACCTTCACGTGAGCCATTGGAACGACGGAGATACCGGGTTTCTGCTTGATGTACGCCATCCGGAAGAGATCGCCATTGAGGATGTGCCGGGTGCGGTCAATATCCCGCTGCATGAGCTCCGGGCGCGTCTCGACGAACTTCCCCGGGACCAGGAGATTCAAGTCATTTGCCGATCCGGCCAGCGCGCTTATTACGCGACGCGCATCCTGGTGCAAAACGGCTTCAAAGCCCGCAACCTGGCCGGTGGCATGCTATCGCGCACAATCCTGTCTGCAGAAGGATAGGAATCGGGAACGGTTCTGAGTGAAAGCATGAATTTGCCCAAGAAACATTAAACTATAACAATCAAAAGAGAAAAAATGAAAAAGTTCCATATTCTTATAGCACTATGTCTGGGACTTTTGGTCCTGGCAGGGTGCAATTCTGATGAAGATGCCACCTCATCCGATACAATCACTGGCATTGTCTGGGAATGGGAGAATGTCACGGTCAAGCCCACCAGCGAGACAACAACCGTATCCAACCCGGAAAACTATACCCTGATCTTCAACGAGGATGAGACGTTCACCGGCATGGCCGATTGCAACGCCATCGCCGGATCTTATTCCACGGCCAGCGGCTTTACCGTCACGGTAGGTCCATCCACGATGGCCTACTGCGGTGAGGATTCCCTGGATGTACAATTCCTGGATCTGTTGTCCCAGGTGGTTGCCGGCGGACCGGATGGATCAGGAGGCCTGGCGCTGGAGAACGCCGGTGGTGAAAAACGCATGTTGTTCAGCAATGGCGGCGACGCTGGCTAGCGATTTGATTAAAAAAACAGCCGTTCCAAAAAAAACTTGCGAATCGTCACTCGGTGGGAACATGCGATAACCATCAAGAGCTACTAAGAAGGTTAGCCAATGACCGGCGATAGCGGATGGATTATCAGAGCACGTCCTCGCCAGACCGGCCTGGCTCAAGATTCACTTCGGCCGCAGAACAGCATGCTGAGGCAATTGAGATATTCGGCCGGGGGCGCCAGGGAAGCAATTCAATTGGTCATCATTATCCAGCCTTGTGCGGCTAGCCCGACTTGGCACGGATTGACTCTATCACGCTTGTACGCGCCTGGGTAATAGCTAATTTATGGCAAAGCCGTCAGGCTAACAGAAATGGCAGATAAGTATGCCTTCATTCCTGGTGGATTTTGAGGGGAACTAGGTTATGAGACAAGCCAGCAGGACAGCGTTGAAATTCATGTGTTGAAAGTGGGGGCTCATCATCAAGCCACCCAATTGAGCCATGTTGCTCATTGACCCGGTATTATGATTATAAAACGAAAAAAATGAAAAGGTGAATCAGGCCATTAGTTTCACCATGGTAATCGGCTGGGGAGTCGTGAGTAGCTGTGATTTGATTGACTCGTTAATCTGCTCGAGAAGGTCATGTTCGACAATATTCGCGTTAGCTCGATTGGCACACCAGGCTTGTAGACTTAGCGTCAAACTATCCTCGTCGATGGCCACAACCCGACAGCTCGACACTTCCTGGACTAAGGGATGGTGAGAGGCAATATCGCTCAGAAGCTGGCGGACTTGCGGCACGTCTGCTCCTTCACCGATTCGAATTGGCACGGCCGCCAGCTTACGGGGATTTTCCGTCCGATAATTAATCGTTACTTGCGTGGCTACAACATTGTTTGGAAGGACAACCCGGCGGTTATCCGGGGTTAAGACGGTTGTATAGCCCAAGTTAAGATCAATGACCTTTCCCAATTCTACGCCGTTTGGTGTGCTAATCTGAATTTCATCATCTAAACGGAATGGCCGGTATAGAAGCAGTGAAAACCCGGCAATAAGATTCGCCAGGGTATTCTGAGCGGCCAGTCCCACTATTATTGAAGCGACACTTACCCCGGCCAGTAAGGCCGTTCCGATAGAGCGAAGGCCTGGCACAATGTGGGCGTACAGAACCAGGGCGACAACAAAAATGAGCAGCTGGCCTACTCTGGATAAAAAATTAACGGCCGTCCGGTCCAGAATGTAATTCGTATCCCGTTTAACCATCGTGTTAATGGCCACCCTTAAAGTACGGGCTAACAAAACCGATATTAACAAAAAAAGGATCCCAAAGAAGATGGCGCCTTCTATGGATTTTGGATCAAGAAATTTAAAAATGACTATCTTTACTTCATTCATATGATTACTCCCATTCTTCTATGTGTTCATCTCGAATCACGATATTTTGTTCTGTTTATCGCTAATGTTCAATCAGTTTCTTCCGTCCGGACCGTTCGAGAAAAGGGACTAAAGGAAAGCCCAACAGGGTCGGTATCCAAAAAGAGAGCACGCGATAGGCTAATACGACCACGACCGCGGTGGCGGCCGGCACGCCCAGGCCCGTATAAAGGGCCACCATTGTTCCTTCGACAATACCTACGCCGCCAGGCAAAAAGCCAACTTTACCCAGCAGTAGCGGTAGACCGTACCCTGTCAGGAGCAGACCAAAAGTGACACGGTGGCCGGCAGCCATAAAGAGTAGGTAGATCGTTAAAAGATCGAAGCCAGTGTTTAATAATATTCCCAGGGTGGGACCTCGCCAGCCACCTTTCCGTAATGCGATCCAGGTATTCAGGATCTGGTCTACGAAATCCTGGGCCCGCTGGGGATCATGATCCTGGTGACGGATTTTGTGCCAGCGGGCAGTAAGGCGGTCGATCAAACGAGTCAGTCCGTCAGGATGGCCGATGCCCCATACCAGCAATAATACGATTGTCCCATCAACGAAAAGAATAAGGGCGAAAGCAATCTCTTCTAAGGCCGTTAATTCGTGAACCAGCAACAAGTGGATTACCCCAAACAAAGCCAGGGATAGGAGCAGGAGGTTGTTGATCAACGCCGGTAAGGTGCTGGCAATGCTGGCTGACTGGGGAGACACCCCGCCTTGCTTTAGCCAGCGAAAGGCTGAGGCTGAGTTGCCGACCATGCCGCCGGCCACCAATCCCACACTATAGGCCGATAGAGTAATGAATATACTCCGAATAAAGGATAAGCTTTCCCCGGTCATTGAAACCAGGGATTGAATGAGATAACCACTGCCCAGGTAACTGGCGACCTGGGCTAACGCGGCGAGGCCTACCAACCACCAGATCATCTGCCTAATGACGGCTGCTGAATGTTGCAGACTGGCTATTTGAGGTAGGATCAAATGAACAGCCAGGCCCAGCAAAAGCAGTGTTGGCAGATAGCGAAGCAACCGGATATGGAGCGGCCGCACGGCAACCGGGTGGAATTGCCCAGCCTCGGGCACGGCAGGATCAGCGGCTGTTAATTCTTGATCATCTATGGGCATAGTGACGGAAGAACCAGCGCTTTAAGGTTTCGGCCGATGCCACATAGAAAAGCACAACAACCACCAGGGCTAATAGATATTTCAACGGCAGTGCTGAAAATCCCAGGACGCTTGCCAGGGGCGAAAAGGGTATGATTAAGGTCGCCAGGGCCACGAAGGCGGTTGCTATCATCAAGGCGCGCCCGGGCCGGCTACGGAAAAAAGGACGGCGGGTTCTAAGGGCAAAAACGACCAGTAGGGCTGATAGAACTGACTCCACGAACCAACCTGAGTGAAATGTCGCTTGATCAGCCTTTAGCACATAATATAGCAGTCCAAAAGTCATCAGGTCGAACATGGAGCTTAGCGGCCCAAAGATAATCATAAAGCGCCGGATCAAGCCAATATCCCAGTGTTGGGGCCGCTGTGATTGCTCTGGATCGACGTTATCCGAAGCGATGGTCATTTCCGGCAGATCGGTCAGGAAATTGATCAGCAAGATTTGCATAGGAAGCATGGGCAAAAATGGCAGAAATATTGAGGCAATGGCCATACTAAACATATTGCCGAAATTGGCGCTGGTGGCCATAAAGATGTATTTCATAGAGTTGGCAAAAGTTTTTCGACCTTCAACAATCCCCTGGTGCAGAACCGACAAATCCTTGCGCAGGAGGACAAAATCGGCCGCTTCTTTGGCCACATCCACCGCCTGGTCTACGGATATGCCAACGTCGGCTATGTGTAACGAAGGCGCATCGTTAATGCCATCGCCCATGTAACCGACCACATGTCCTGTCTTTTTCAGCGCCTCAATAATTCGCTCCTTCTGGCTTGGATCAACCTCGGCAAACAAGTTGGCCTGCCCAACCTTCTGCCACAAAGCTTCGCTAGACAGTCTGTCGATCTCGGCGCCCGTTAGCACACCACTTACAGATAGCCCAATGTCATCAGCAGTATGCAGAGCGACCAGGTGGTTGTCGCCGGTGATGATCTTCAAGGTGACGCCCAATTCGGCCAGGTCTGTGACTGTTTCTTTCACCCCGGGTTTTGGGGGATCGAAGAATAACAAAAAGCCGGCAAAGCGCAGCTCTTGTTCATCGGCCCGGCTATAGTGATCCCGGGCATCGACGACCTTGTCGGCCACGCCCAGGACACGATAACCTTGCGCGCTCCATTGACTATATTTTTCCTCAATGGCGGCCCGACTTTCATCATCCAACGGCCGGTTCACACCAGTGTTGGTACAGATCTCAAGGACATTGGTCAAGGCTCCTTTGCTGATCAACCGGCAGCCCGTCTCATCTTCTATGATTACACTCAAGCGCTTTCGCGTAAAATCGTAGGGGATTTCGCTCAGTTTTTGGTATGGCTGTGTATCTACTTCTTCATGGGCGATAATCGCTTCATCCAGCGGGTTGCTCAGACCTGTTTGAAAAAAGGCATTCAGGTAGGCCAGTCGAAACAGTTCAGCGGAAGGTTGCCCATCCAGGTCCAGGGCACCGTCTATCTGGACTACACCTTCAGTGAGGGTACCGGTTTTATCGGTACATAGGACGTCCATGCTGCCAAAATTCTCAATGGAGGCCAGCCGGCGGACGATGACCCCACTGGCCGCCATCGCTTTCGCTCCCCGGGAGAGGTTGATATTGATGATCGCCGGCAGCAGTTGGGGGGTCAGGCCGACGGCCAAAGCCAATGAAAAAAGCAGGGATTGGACGATCGGCTTATGGGTGAGGACGTTGAAGAGAAAGATGCCCAAAACCAGCAACAGCATAACCTCGGTCAGCAAATAACCCAGGCGCCGGATGCCCCGCTCAAAATCTGTTTCTGGGGGGCGAAGAGCTAGTTTTTCAGCGATATGGCCAAAAGCCGTCGCCTTGCCCGTTTGCACCACCAGGATGCGGGCGCTGCCGCTACGGACGTTGGTACCCATAAACACGCAGTTGGTTCGCTCAACCAGGCTAGCCTGGAGTGGGGCGACTCCGGCGCTCTTCTCAACGGGAAACGTTTCCCCGGTCAATACTGCCTGGTTAACGAAGCAATCCTGGCTCTCTAAAATGAGGCCATCGGCCGGGATCAGAGCTCCGGCCGAAAGCAAGACGATGTCACCCGGTACAATTCCCTCGGCCAGAATTGACTGCGCCTGGCCATCACGCAGGACAGTGGCTTTGACGGACACCTGGGCCTGGAGCTTATTCGCTGCGTTGCTGGCGTTGTACTCCTGAACGAAGCTCAGGACCGCACTACCCAGGACGATTATCAGGACGATAACTGCGTCAGCCCAATCTTTTAGGGCCAGAGATACCAGGGCAGCAAAGATCAGAATCAGAATAATGGGACTTTTGAATTGATTTAGAAATAGGCCTAACGCAGTAGCTTGTTTCTTCGTTTGGAGGACATTCCGTCCGGCCTGAGCCAAGTTCTTTTCCGCTTCAATTGAGGTCAGCCCTTCCGCTGAACTTTCAAGTTAAGCCAGTAATTCGGCCGGAGGCTGATTCCAGTAAGCTGCTGTATCAGGCGACATGATCTACTCCCAGTTAGTTACGACACCCATTCCCCTATTTTGAAGCGGATTTTGTGACAGCGCAACTCTGTCCTGCAAAAATGCCAACTATAAACGGCCCCCATGGACAGCATGGCGCGCTCCATGGGGGCCGTTGGTTATTGAGTTTTTTTATAGCGCCTACAATCGCCTAATTCTGAACGGTTGCCTGCAGGCCTGCAACCAGTTGGTCCTTCTGTTGCGCCGTTAATTTGGCTTCCGAATGAAGCAACAGATATTGCGACGGGGGCATACTTCCGCGTTGCACCGTTTCGCCTATTTCGTGCACTTCCCGCGGCTTTCCACCCTCGTTCCACTCGGAGAAGTTGAGATGCTGCCTACCTTCGTCCACATCGCGCTGCACCAACCAGGAAGCAGGGGCCACGCTTTCATACCAACGACCCCAGGACGTCTCATTGCTATGGCAATCAAAGCACGCTGTTTTGGCTAATGCGCGGGTTTCTGGGCTGTCCCAGTTGGGATCGCTTAGGACTGGCGGGTTGGTGTGATCCCGGCCGTAAGGCACCAGTTGCATTACCACAAAACCAACAATTATCACACCAATAACTATTCCTATAATTTTCTTGACAGACATCATGAAACTCCTATTGATTTATATTGCACGCCAAGGAATCCAGATCAGATATCAGTTCGCCCGGGTGAAAGCCACAACCCGCACTGAGCTTGCCAGCATTTCACCGGCCTTTTTCAATGAACCGGCTCTTGCTGTTAATCTGAACACGATAATCGTTGCCTCAGCGACTGATTTTGATGCCAGCTATATCTTACAGCATTTATTTATCCGATTTCAAATCAAACTTTTCCTGATCAATAGGCAGAATGTCGCACACAGAAATGGTGACACCTTATTTGCCCCAGATAAACGATTCAGATCATACCAGGTGGGGAGTGTGATGGTCTTTTCAGGTTTACGTGAAATGCCTCCTCCCGCCTAATATGGTCCTCACCAGTCTCTTTCCTGCGCCTCGCAACGAATGCCTGGTTCACCGATTGGCGTCTGAACCGGACTCACAATCAGGCCATCAAGTTCACCGGCCGCTTCCAGATTGGGCCACAGGGCCATGATGTTAGCATCTTCAAGCGACAAGGCGCCAAATCACTTCAGCATTTAAGGGAATGTCCAAAATACACGGTTATATATTTTCCAATCCTCAAAACAAGCAGTCAAAGTATAGTCCCGAAATCGAGTCATTGTTTAGTCGGAATGATGGATTAGGACCAAACCAAATGACGTATTAGGTAACTGGCAATCTGCGTCTTTTGACTGAGTCTATCCAAGGCTTGCCGGGTAACAGGTTCAATGACCTTTACACCCGTAAGCAAGGGCTAACCTTCTCCTATCGCTTGTATAAGCGTGATGAGATCGCGCGGAATCAGGGGCCATCGGTCACTCCCCTGGTACCAGCGCTGCTCGCTCGTGAGCATGTTGAGAAAGTCGTTTTGACGGAAATGGCCTGCGGCCGGATCCCCATCCTCTACCAGCAACGACTGTAAAACAGCCAGATACACGGCTTCAGGCCCCGCCCTAACCAGGCGATCCAGCAATTCCTCCGTGGAGAGGCGTAACTGGGCTTCGGCTCTGGCGAACAAAATCTCTGTCTCTTCTGCCAGTAGCTCGCCGATAGTTTCCCGGTCCGGTACCAGTTCCAATAGTGGCGCGGCCGAGCGCAGCGAGTAGACTGTTTCACCTGCCAGTGCATCACTTTCGAGGTTACCCCCAAAAGAGTAAAAGGTGGCTTCCCGACCTTGCCCACTGCGAATTACGATTTGTCCCGGGCCGAACACATGAGATAGCGGCTGTCCTATCTCAGCATGCAAATTTACAGTGGATGTTTTGCCATTCCGTTCGTGAAGGGGTATTTGCACCCTCTGCGGTTCGTGTCCATGGGGCACTTGCCGCAGAACGACCAGCAAACCGGTGTAGCCAGGACTATCAGAATGGGGCTGGGGGAGGGTGTAATATCCGAGCGTTTCCAGGCGCTGTAATAATGTATCTTGGTCCATGATGGTTTTGGCCTCTATTGAGCTAAAGTGTCTCGCTCATGCTGCACAACTCTAAGATCTTGCCCTGGTTCGTCAATCTGATTCCTTGACGTCTCCCACCGGCTGGTGGGACATTAAGCGGTGATGGCTTTGGGCATCTTGAAACGGTAGACTGTCAATAATAGAACCATCATCGCACTGGCCCAATAGAGGACCTGCATCCCAAAATTACCTGTGTCCGTACCCGCAATGACACTATGGACGGTGACCAAGACATACGCAGCAAACGTGGCGTAATGTAACTGCCGCCAGCGCTTTTGACCCATCTGTTTGCGAAAATAGAAAGTGATGGTGGTAATAAAAATCAGGTAAAAGCCTAGGATGCCCAGTCCTACCCAAATCGGGCGGTATGGTCCCACAAAAGGAACCGTTAAATCTGCCAGAGAGTAACTATAGAAGCTGTCCCCTAGCAGTGCCAATGCGTGCATCCCGGCAAAAATTATGGCCAGCCAGGAGAGGATATTGTGTATGGCCAGGGTCAAGGCGGCCGGTACAGACTCTTTTAAAAGTTTGGTGCTTAGCAGCAGCCCCCAGATTGTGGAGCCGGCCAGCAATAAATAGGCCACGGTTCCGGCCGAGCGCGAAAAATGCCAGGGTGTTTTGTCGGTAATAGCCAGGGCGCCGGCGATGGTCGCACCGGCTGTTGAGTTAACCAGGAACCAGCCGCCAACCAGCAGAACCAGACCACAGGTCAGACCCACTACCAGACTGAAGGCAAAGATGAGTGCTTTGCCCCAGGTATGGTCGGCCGCATCTATTTGATGTATGTTCGTCATCTTAATCTCCAATAATTATCGTGTGAGCTCTGCTTGCTGGCGTTGAATAATTTGATCCATAGGCGGCGTTACCAGAATTCGGCCGTCTTGAGTAATGAACAGCCCGGCCAGGTCATGATCCAGAAGGGCATCCATGCCTGCCACGGAGCCGGCTACCAATGTCGCGGTAGCCCAGGCTTCCGCCACAGCCGCCTCTCTGGCCAACACGGTGCAGGTCAAACCATCTGTCCTGGACGGGTTGCCTGTTATCGGGTCGATGAGGTGGTGCATGGCCTTGCCGTTCTGCATCCAGTGCCGGTAATCCACTCCCGAGGTTGCCAGGGCGCTTTCAGACAGCCAAATGGTGACCAGATCTTCGGTCTCTACCACAGGGCCTGTCCGAGGAGCGCTGATGGCCACAGGCCAGCCGGGGTAACCATGCGGAGCCGTTCCGGCTACCAGGTCACCACCGGCATCCACCAGGCAGGGGCCGGTGATTTGCAGGGACATCACCGCCTGTTGGGCCGTGTCGCCTTTGGCAATCCCGCCTAAATCGAGATGGACGCCCAATGGTACTCTCAGCAAACGGTTGGCTTTGTCAAATTCAATGGCCGCCCATTGCCCCAAAAGCATTTCCTCTTCCGGCCAGGGGCCGTTCCCATTAAGGGCGTTCATCGTATCAAAACTCTGACCATAACCGGCCTGTTCCAGGGCTTTGAGCATCGTAGGATCAAAACGGCCGTCCGTCAACGCCGCCACCTGAACAGCCAGCGTCACCTGCCGCCACAGCAGGTCAGTGACAGCCACCCATTGACCACTACGCGCGTTTAACAGCGATAGTTCGCTGTCTGGTCTAAAACGGCTCAAAGCCAGCTCATTAGCAGCAAATAGAGCTTCTATTTGTTCAAAGGCATTTGCCGCGGCAGCATCGTCCACTGTATCCAGCCAGAGAACAATATGGCTGCCCATGGCTCGAAAAGCATGGGATAGCCAGGTCAATGGGTGAGGTAGGATCATATTGATGCTTTTATTTAGACGATCGCGAACGGGCAACCGGCCTAAATTGCGGCTGGACCACCTGTGGGATTTTTTTAAGCTCAATTTGTCCACCGCGTCCAGTAGGAGGCAATAATAAAATTGTTCCATTCGCGGCAACTTCAACCATAGTTATCCTTTGGCTATCGGCAACAGCATTTGCCGCCTGTAAGGCATCTTGGGTATTCAACAAATGTGTCCCGGCCATTGTCGCAAAGAAGCTGCTGGTCAGAAGCAACACCTTCAGCTTACCAGTTTTTCTTTTGGGTCGTCGAGTTCGGTTAGTCATCGTTAACTTCATGCTCCTCGAATTCTTGACTCCCTTCATGCTCACCATGATGCTCGTCGTTGTCATCATCGAAAAAGGCAGGGCCGGCACTGGCGCTGCCGCTAGCGGTGTTCGCTTGATCTTGTAATAATAGGATTGTCTGATTCGCCAAATCCATTTGGGATTGGTAGGTATTTTCACGGTCTTGCATGGTACGAACCGTCTGTTCCAGTTCGACGCTGTACTGCTGCCAGGCCTGCAAAGCCTCTTCAACGGTCAAGTTCGTGGTTTCGGGTAGCGGTAGCTGGGATTCTTCTCGTGGGATAGTTGTGCCGCTGTCGGCCACAGCGCGCAAGCTTCCGAATCCCAGGGCCAGCAAGGTGATGATTGCCAATCCAGAAAAAGTGCCGGCAACGATAATTCCTTTGTAACGTGTCATGATAAACCTCCAAATAGATCATTGTTCCGATATCTTCAGAACAGAATCATAGCCTGATTGGTTCCCTCTTGGGTTAAACCCAGCCTAAACAATGTTAAATCCAGCTTAAATCTAGCGGGCGGCATTGATTACTGCTGCTACCTGTGCCACAATCCAGGTAATGACGACCGTATTAATCGTGGACGACGAGAAAATGATAACGGCGCCCCTGGCGCGAGCTTTAACCCAGGCCGGTTACACAGTGCTGGTTGCCGCGAATGGTCTAGAAGGCCTGGCCATGGCCCGCAAGCAAAAAGTAGACGTGGCGGTCTTGGATGTACTCATGCCGGAAATGGATGGCTGGGAAGTTTGCCGCACCTTACGCCAGGAGAGTGCAGTTCCTATTTTGATGCTCACAGCCCTGGGAGACGAAGTGGATCGTATCTTGGGTTTGGAGTTGGGCGCTGATGATTACCTGGTAAAGCCTTTCAGCACTCGCGAATTGATCGCCCGGCTACGCGCCCTCCTGCGGCGCGTTGAGTTGGATCGACGCCAACA
>Ga0307378_10010399_pt1 | contig 12076 bp, 6 predicted proteins | sample UN1MG_FD_202238 | JGI IMG/M metagenome (GOLD analysis project Ga0307378, IMG submission 202238) | Soil microbial communities from Risofladan, Vaasa, Finland - UN-1 | ecosystem: Environmental > Terrestrial > Soil > Coastal area > Acid sulfate soil | place: Finland: Risofladan, Vaasa | collected...
TCTGAAAGGACCACGGCGAATGAAGGACCACGCAATGCGTTTATTTCTCTTGCTGTCGATTGCCGTCATCGCAAGCCAGGATTCTCACGCGGAACCGGCCCGGACGGACGTGCTGGACGGAATCCGCAAGCACATCCCGCCCCTGGAGCATCCGCTGGGTGACCGGTTGCCGATTCTGACCTGGCAGAGTTGGGATTTCCCAACCGGCCTGGAGGACGGGCGGGTCGCAGAAGTGCAGCAGCTTCTCATGGATCGAGGCATTTCACCTCTCTGCAATCCCCTTGGCAACGCTTCCATGGCCGGGAAGTACGTTTCCGTCCTCAAGTACCGCCAGAGCCGTGGCTACCCGGTCTGTATTCTGCCTCAGGGATGGCTTCAGATTCACTTCGTTTCGGACCGCAAGGGCCGATACAAGAGCCCGCACCAGCCGCCCGCCGAGGCAAGTGAGGAGTTTCCCTGCCCCGCGGCGATGCGAGACGGACGCAAGCTCGAGAGCGGTGCAGCCCAAACACGTGAGGTTTTGGCCCTTCTCAACCGGGAAGGGATTGACGTGGACTTGCTCGTCGTGGATTTCGAATCCGGTGCCTGCCTGCGCAATGCCGGCGACCTGGAGGGGGCGGTTCAGAGACAAGCGGCGATGGCACGGAAGTGCCCACGCTGCGTGGAGACGTTCACCGACGAGGCCCTGTCTACCCTGGACGGCTATTCGTCGGCCGTTGATCAATCACGAGCATTGGCGATTCGCAGAATGCTCTGCGACCCCGCCCGACGAATCTACCCCGGCGTCCCCATCGGCAACTTCTATGCGTGGCCCATCCATCGTCTGCCGCGTCCCGAAGGGCGCTGGCCCGCTTACGGCTACGAACAGAGCGGCATGAACGTGGCCATGCCGCGGGTGTACATGAATGCGGGTTGGGGCGGTGCCGGCAGGGACCAGGACAAGATGAACTGGAATGCATTCTACTGCTGCTTGGAAGGGTTCTCCCCGGCAGCTTCGGTGTTGCGGGAGGGCGAACTGCTGATTCCCTGGGTCCACGTGTGGCTCGGCGGGAAGTATCTGGACTTCGTGATGCGCGGTCGAAGACTGCCCGAGCCTTGGGTGATGAAGGAGATGGCCTGCCACATGATGTTGCGAGGGGCCGAGACCTTTGCGATCTGGATGGACACCCCCGACGCGTTTCCCGCCGACTATCCCTATCCCGAATACGCGGCCATGGGGCAGTTCGTCTATGACGTCAAGGGCGTGCAGGAGGGATTCCAGGAGATGCTTCCGTTCCACTGCTTCTTGCGTCGTGCCCGGCCCATCACGTTCGCCGTGCCGGGCCGGCGGAGTGAGTTGGGACCGCAGACGGCTACGTGGTCGGGCATGGTGGCGGCGGACAAGGCGCTTGTGCGAACCGTCTCGTTCCACGGCGGACGCTCGGTCACCGAGACGCTGACCATCTATGACCGCCCCGTCCAGCTCCCCTTTGGGCCGAGGGGCCGGAACTGGTGGATCTTCCCCGACGGCAAGGTCGAGTCGGCTGGGCAGCCGGGTGGCTCGTGATCGTGCCCCCCGGTTGATGGCGTGCGATGCCCCACCTGAGATGTGACATCAAGGGCGCCATGCCGGGCAGCCATTGATCGGCGGCCGCCGGCCGACGGCGCTTGGACCTTGCCTCGGAGGGCGGGTTGGGCTACTGTCAGTGTCTTGAAGCCATATCGCAACCAGCCTCAATCCTTTTGATGACTTGTAATCCATGTCAAAGGCGAACGAAACCGCAATCTCCCCCACCCGTAGCGAAGACTACCCGGAATGGTACCTGCAAGTGATCCGGGCGGCCGACTTGGCCGAAAACTCCCCCGTGCGGGGCTGTATGGTCATCAAGCCGTGGGGGTACAGCATTTGGGAGAACTTTCAGCGGATCTTGGACGAGCGATTCAGGGAGACGGGCCACCGAAACGCCTATTTCCCCCTGTTTATCCCGTTGAGCTTTCTTGCCAAGGAGGCAGAACACGTCGAGGGCTTTGCCAAGGAGTGCGCGGTGGTGACGCACCACCGGCTGGAGGCGTCGGAGGACGGCACCCTCGTCCCGGTGGGGCGGCTGGAGGAGCCGTTGGTCGTGCGTCCCACCTCGGAGACGATCATCGGGGAGATGTTCGCCAGGTGGGTCCAGTCGTACCGCGACCTGCCGCTTCTGATCAACCAGTGGGCCAACGTCGTGCGATGGGAGATGCGGACCCGGCTGTTTCTGCGGACCACCGAGTTCCTGTGGCAGGAAGGACACACGGCCCATGCCACGCCGGAGGAGGCCCGGCGGGAAACGATGAGCATCCTCGACCTCTACGCCGACTTCGCCGAGAACTGCATGGCGATGCCGGTCATCAAGGGCGAGAAGACGGAAAGCGAGCGTTTTCCCGGCGCGGTCTCGACCTTTGCCATCGAGGCCATGATGCAGGACCGGAAGGCGCTTCAGGCGGGCACGTCGCATTTCCTGGGCCAGAATTTCGCCAAGGCCTCCCAGATCAAGTTCCTCGACGCAAACGGCCAGGAGGTCTTCGCCTGGACCACGTCGTGGGGCGTCTCTACGCGTCTGATCGGCGGCCTGGTGATGACGCACGGCGACGACGACGGATTGGTCCTGCCCCCGCGCGTGGCCCCGGCCCACGTGGCGATCCTTCCCGTGATTCACAAGGACCAGACGCGAGCCTCGGTGATGGACTACTGCGAGAAGCTGGCCACCGAGCTCCGCAGCATGACGTACTATGGGCAGCCGGTGCGGGTGGAACTCGACGCCCGGGACCTCCGCGGCGGGGAGAAAGTCTGGTCGTGGATCAAGAACGGCGTGCCCATTCGCTTGGAGATTGGGCCCCGCGACATCGCCCAGGACGCCGTGTACGCCGGGCGCCGCGACCGTCCTCACAAGCAGCGCGAAAGCGTTGCCCGGAGCCAGTTCGTCCAGACGTTGCCCAAGCAGCTTGACGAGATCCAGGACGCGATGTTGGAGCGTGCCCGGGCGTTTCGGCGTCAGCACACGGTGCGGATCGACACCAAGGAGGACTTCTACGACTTCTTCACGCCCGAAAATCGCGAGAAGCCGGAAATCCACGGCGGGTTCGCCCTGTGTCATTGGAGCGGCGACCCGGAGGTGGAGGGGCAAGTCAAGCAGGACCTGCAAGTGACGATCCGCTGCATCCCGTCGGACGCGGAGGAGGAAGAGGGCACGTGCCCCTTCACGGGCAAACCCAGCCCCCGGCGGGTGTTGTTCGCCAAAGCGTATTGAGGAGGATGCCGTGCAAGAGGATTGGAGCGCGAAAGAAGGGTAAGGGGGTGAGACAGGGTGACGACACGTCACCCTGTCACCGTGTCACTCTGTCAGTTTGCCGGCATGTCGTTCATCAGCTTCAAGTAGTCGGCGGTGATGGCCAGCGCTTCGTCCAGGTAGTAGTTTCGCTCGATCCCATTGTCGCTGGGATCGCTCATCTGCTCGATCGTCTCTTTCTCCTCCTTGTCGGCGTTGAGGTCCTCCATTTCCGCCATGAACTTCGCCTCGTTGAGCGTGACGGTCTTCCGTTCCTTACGCTCCAGATATCGATCGATGTCTTGGAGCACCTCCTGGAAATCCTCCGATTCCTGGCGGCGTTGACTGGAGAGATAGCTGAGCCGATCGGAGATCGTCTCGTCGACACGATCGAGCTTCTTGAATTCCAGCGGCCGGACTTGGTGGAACGCGACGGGGTAGTCGAGGTCGGCCTCGGCCACGTCGAGATGCGTGGTGAGCGAGGGCAGCTCCACGTCGGCCAACACGCCGCGATTCTGGGTGCTGGCGCCGCTGGGGCGGTAGAACCGCTGCTGGGTGATCTTGAGTGCCCCGTATTCGTCCCGTACGTTGGGAAGATCGAAGATCTGCCTTCCCAGATCCACCAGGCTTTGCACGGTCCCTTTTCCGTGGGTTGCGCGATCGCCCACGATCAGCCCACGGCGGTAGTCCTGGATCGCGCCGGCCAGGATCTCACTGGCACTGGCACTGAACTTGCTCGTCAGAACCACGAGGGGGCCCGACCAGCACCCTTCGGGATCGAGCACGAACTTGCTGTGGTAGCGGTCCTCCAGTTCCCGGAGCGATTTCGCCCGCGGGGGAGCGCTATAGACTTCTTGACGTCCCGCCCCCTTCACCTGAACAACGACTCCCTCCTCCTCGACGAAGAGCCCGGTGAGGTTGACCGCCTCGGTCAGCGACCCGCCGCCGTTTTGGCGCAGATCGAGGACGATCGCGTCGACGCCCTTGGCGCGGAAGTCCCTGACGATCTTTTCCACGTCCACGGTGCTGCTCTTGTAGTTGGGGACGCCCCGGCTCGCCCCGGACATGTCCATGTAGAAGCTGGGCAGGTCGATCACGCCGATCTTGTACGGCTCGCCGTCGGGCTTCCGGCCTTCCTCGAAGACCTTACCGCGGGCCTCGCTGTCCTTGAGCTCGATCTTGTCCCGTTTGATCTGGATGGTCTTCCGCTCGGGGCTGTCGTCCGAGACGACTTCCAGGCGCACGATCGTGCCTCGTGCCCCCCGGATCCTCTTGACCACGTTCTTCAGCTTCATGTTCACCACGTCTTCGATTTCGCCCTGCTCACCCTCCCCGACCCCCACGATCCGGTCCTTGACCTTCAGCCGTCCGTTCTTGTCGGCCGCCCCGCCCGGAATAATCTCCTTGACCACCGTCTCCCCGTCGACCGACTGCAACGCAGCGCCAATGCCCTCCAACTGGAGCCGCATCACGATGTTGAAGTTCTCCAGCGTGTCGGGCGACATGTAAGCCGTATGCGGATCGAAGGCCGTGGTCATCGCCGTCAGGTAGATCTCCAACAGCTCTTCCCGGTCGGTCTGGTGCGCCCGGCGGAAACGGCTCTGATATCGACTGCGCAGCTTCGTGACGGCCTCTTCGCCTTCGATCCCTTCGAGCTTCAGCGTCAACAGATCGTACTTGATCAGCTTCCGCCATCTCTCGCGGGCCTCGTCCTCGTTCTGGGGATAGCGCACCAGATCGGGATCGCGAACGATCTCCTCGTCGACGGTGAAATCATGGTCCATTGCCACAAGCTCCTCGACCATTTGGGCCCGCTGGTCGATCCGCTCCATCAGGGTCCCGAAGACCTGGTAGGCGAAGCCGAGGAACTCGTCGAACCGGCGACTCCTGGCCAAGTCGTCCAGCTCGTGCCTCCGCGACATGAACCGGTCCACGTCGGATTGGTAGAAGTAGAGCTTCCAGGGGTCGAGGCTCTTCAGAAAAGTCGTCAAGCACCGCTCCGAGATCTCGTCATCCAGCGGGTGCTCGGTGAGATGGTCTCTCTCGAGCAGCTTGGTGACGATCTGCGCGATGCGACGATCCTGGGCCGTTGGCGGCTGGGGGTCGGCAAACGCCGGTGCGCAAAGGCTCCAGGCCACCGAGAACACCACCAACGCTGACACCAAACGAAGACGCTCTGCCAATACACCCGAACGAGCCATTCGATGTCCCTCAAAAGTATTGAACTTCAAACAAATGCCTAAGTTCCACAGTCGTCAAGGTTTCCCGTTATGGTACCTGGAACGGCCCCTCGGAACAAGGTCACAGCCCGAGGCCCGGGGAGGCATCAACCCTGCGATGAAGGGGCCGAATGGCACCCGGGAGGGAAAGGCGTTTCCACGGCCACTGAGGTTGTGCAGGCTCTGCCATCGCCCGGATACGTCGCCGGAAGAAAACGCAGTAAGGGACACGACAGGGCAAGGATTCTGCGTCGTCTTTCCCCCATCCAGCGGGACATACGTCCTGCCACCTTTCCCCGGGACACCTGGCAAGGTACGATTCTGGCAAGTCGACTCCCTCTGCCTCGCAGGCGGGGGAGAGCCCGAGAGAAGAAGTGGCCGCACGCCCGGGCACGGCCCCCTCCAATTACCGCCCAACGGTCCCGCAAGAAGGATGCCCACTATGATGTACCGCCGCTCCGTTCTGCCCGTGGTGTTTGGCTTGGCACTGACGTTCACCGGCCTGGCGTTTGGCCAGAACTGGCCCCGGTTCCGCGGACCGAACGGCGCCGGCGTCAGCGAGGCAACCACCATCCCGGTCCGCTGGACGACCGAGGACTACCACTGGAGAGTCGAGCTGGCGGGGATCGGCTACTCGTCGCCGGTCGTATGGGGCGATCGGGTGTTCGTCACCTCCGCCGAGGAGGAAGACGCCACGCAGGTGATCCGTTGTCTACGGACCTCGGACGGAGGATTGATCTGGCAACGGGACTTCCCGTCGACCACCCACCCCAAGCACCGGTTCAACTGCTACGCCTCGTCGACGCCGGCCTCGGACGCCGAGCACGTCTACTACAGTTTCGCCACGCCCGAAAAGTATACGGCCATGGCACTCACCCAGGCGGAAGGGCGTGAAGTGTGGCGCCGCGACCTGGGGCCATTCGAGTCCCAACATGGATTTGGGGCGTCGCCCATGTTGTTCGACGACTTGCTCATCCTCCCCGACGAGCAGGACGGCGAGAGCTCCGTCGTGGCATTGGACCGGACGACCGGCGAGATTCGATGGCAGGCCGAGCGACGCACGGCCAAGGCGGCCTTCGCGACCCCCTGCCTCTACCAGCCCGAGACGGGGCCGCCGCAGTTGATCCTCAGCAGTTGGGGCCACGGGATCAGCAGCCTCGATCCGCGCACGGGCAAGCTGAACTGGGAGCAGGCCGTGTTCAAGTACCGCGTGGTCGGGTCGCCGGCGGTCGCGGCCGGCCTGATCTTCGGCTGCTGCGGCACCGGCGGCGTGGGCAGGCAGATGTTCGCCGTGCGGCCGGGCAACCCGGCCACCGGCGCCGCGTCAGAAATCGCCTACGAGGTCAAGGGATCGCTGCCGTACGTGTGCACGCCGGTGGCGCATGGCGATCTCCTATTCGCCTGGTTCGACCGGGGCGTCGTCACTTGTCTGGATGCCCCCACCGGCGAAATCGTCTGGCGGGAGCGGATCGGCGGCGACTACTTCGGCTCCCCGGTCCGGGTGGGCGATCGCCTCTACTGCATCTCGCGCGAGGGCGAGATGGTCGTCCTGGCCGCCGCCAGGGCGTTCCAAGAGCTCGCCCGCATCGACCTCGAAGAACGCTCGAACAGCACCCCCGCCATCGCCGACGGCGTGATGTACCTCCGCACGGCCTCGCACCTGATGGCAATTGGCGGGAAAAGCCAGCGAGTGACGAGTGGCGAGTGACGAGCCGTCAGCATTTCTTAACGTCATCGGCAAGACGGCGCGGAGTCAACGCGTGCGCCGTTGTCGCATTTTTTTCACGACGCCACTATTTCTCGGATCGTGCCGAGATATAGTACGTTTGGGTGCTGCATTCGCAAGTGCTTCAGTGCATGCGAATTCGCTAGGGCACCAAACGCCTTAACGAAAGCCCCCTGCTAGCACGCCCCAGGCAGAAGGCCCAAATCGCCTTTGATTGGCCACTTGTTGTTGCCTCCAGAGAGGGGGACGCCGGTCGGCCCTCGAGGTGATCGGTTGGCTGCGCCGGAAGGGGAGGCAAAGAGGCTCTCGGGCCGTCGGTTTGACCCCGAGAGGTTTCCAACCTTACCCAGAGGCTGTACAATCTCAGTCTGACGGTCGCGACACAGGGGCCGTCGGTACGAGGCGCCGGCGGACTGTCTCCGCAGGTTTCCATTGTTCTTGCCGTATCAGGCCGGGAACTCAACGCTCGCGCACACCACTCAGGAGCGGTCAAATTCTCGCACTCATCAGGACGCGGGCGCGTAGTGGCCAACTTGCGCAATAGGAAGGTTCGGTGGAATGACTGCTGACATGAATTCCTCATGTAAGAGAAGGACTCGAAAATGATCGAGATAGTCTGTCCGAACTGTGCCAAATCTCATCCAGCCGAGGAGAGCGTGCTGGGCAAGAAAGTTCGATGTCAGAGCTGCGGTTTCACATTCACAGCCAGCGAGTCCAAGCTGGACAGGGCGACCATCAAGTGTCCGAAATGCAGCACGGTTCACTCGGCTCCACGATCCGTGCAAGGCAAGATGATTCAATGCAACGATTGTGGGCACCAGTTCGTCGTCGCGGTAGCCGGCTCCGCTAGGCCTGAACCGATGGAAGCACCTCCCGCACCACCGCCTCCCGTACCGCCTCCCGTACCGCCTCCCGTGCCGGAGGCCGGAGTTGTGGAAGCCGATAAGGCGCAAGACGTGTTGGCCGGATACCAGAAGAGATCGGCGCCCGCAAGTTCGGAGATTGGGCAGAAGTTCAAGACCGGCTGGGCTGCCGTCAAGAAGCGCGCGCGGGCACTGAAGCTCAAACACGACGTCAAGAACCTGCACACCGCCATCGACGAGAAGTGCGAAACGCTGGGAACTCTGACATTGCAGCATCGCCCTCCGGAGGTGGACATCGACACCCAGATCGCGGAACTCGCGCAGGTCCAGGAAATCCTCGGACAGAAACAGATGACGCGAGACTCGCTCCAGAACACGCCGGGCAGCGGCTCGGTCCTCAAGGAGCTCAAGCGAGAGATCGCCCAACATCAGGCCCGCCAGCGCGAAGTGATGATCCAGATCGGCCGCAAGGCCGAGGCGGCCCGGCCAGAGATACCCGAGGCGGCGGCCCATTACAGCGGCATCGACCAACTCCGCGCCTCGCTTTCCGCCAAGAGCGACGAGCTGGCAGCTCTGGAAGCGGAGGTCGGCCCGATCCTGGAAGGGAAGATGCCCCGGCTCGGCTCGTTCGCCAGGCCGCTGAAGCTCGCCGTTGGCGCGGTCGCCGCCATCCTCGTCGTCTATCTGCTGTGGACCCTGGCGGCCGCGTTTCTCACCGGCGGCGACGTGCCGCGGCGATACCGCTATTACATCCCCGACAAGGTCCGCGGCCTCAGCTACATCAACTTGGACCGGCTGCGAGATACCGACCTGTACGCGGACTTCGAGGAGATGACGCCGGCTGGTCGGGGCTCGCTGCCCGGCACTCTGGATCCCGACGACGTCGAAGACGTGTTCATCGTAACGCTGGGGGACTTCTCAAGCGTAGGGATCGTGCGCACCGGGGAAGATCTGTCGCTTGAGGACTTCCTGCCGGAGACGGCTGAGGAGGTCAAGATGTCCGACTACAAGGGGATCGACTTCGCGGGTTTTCGCGACGGACCCAATCGCTACTGGGCAGCCAAGACAGATACCTGCACCTACTCCGTGTCGGACAAGGAAGATGCCTTGAAGAACGTCCTCAGGTGCGTCGATCGACGGGAAAGAGCGGAACTGGATGATGAACTCCAAACTGCGTTACGGTGCGTTTGCAGGAAGGATCACTATGTGGCGATGCGCGTTCCGGACATTTGGGATCTGCTTCCAGTCCCTCCGGGTTCGCTCAAGGAAGCCTTGGACATCCTCTCGGGGATGGAGGGGTTCGGCATCGGCATGTCCGTCGGCTCGTCGCTGGACCTCGACGGTGCCCTCATCTTTCGCAGGGAGCGCGACGCGGAACGATTCGAAAAGGACTTTCCCGATCTGATCGACAGTCTCGAGGACGCGATTGGAGAGCAGCGTATGCCAGATGAGCAACGGGAGGCGTGGGAAGACGCCCTCGAGATGCTCAGGAAGTTGAAGACGTCCCCCAGCGGAAACGTGCTTCGGGCGCGCGGAAGCTGGAAAGTCGCAGACATCGAGGACTTGATGGAGCGGACGTCGGATAAATAGCCGGCGGCAGCCCTTTGGCTTCCAGGCAGCGATTGGGTCGATTCGGCAATCTCCTTTGAGACTTGCGCACGTGGAGGCACGTCGATGAGTACCGCGAAGGCCGTATGGTACCTCCCGGGAGAAGGCAGCCAAACACTGGGTCCTTTTACATCGACTCAAATAGTTCAGTCGTTACAAACCGACCGGATTTCTGGGAAGACGCTCTGCTGGCGGGAAGGCATGCCCCAGTGGCTCCCCCTGGCGCAAGTCGAGCCGTTTGCCAGCACGATCCGACCTACCCAAACGCCGTCGGCGCAGCCGGTCACCCAAGCCCAACCGGCGAAGCCCCGCCGGCGCTCCCGGCTGCTGGGCCGTCTCTGCGCCGTGGTCTGTCTGATCGCCCTCGGCGCGGGGACGTACTACTATGTTCCCGGGCTATTGGCCGTTCGCCGGGCGAGGGGAATGATCGCCGAAGGCGACTACTCCGAGGCGGCGCGACTCATGCGCCCCCGAGAAGACGATTTCTTTCACGGCCGGGAAGCGGGCTACCTTTACGCCTTGGCGGAAATTCGGGAGTACGCCGGCGAGGACGAGGTCTCAGAGACCCGGGCGCTTCGACGAGCGCAGAGGCGGCTGGAGGACGTGCTGGAGACCGATGCGAAATCGCGGCCCCGGGCCGCCTCCGATTTCGCCGGCATCTTGGCCGATGTCCCCCACGACGCGGCAGACCTGATGCCCCGAAGCCTCGCGATCGCGGAGTTGCTCGGAGAACTGGAGCTTGTCGATGCGAGGGTCCTGGCCGAAGAGCTTGCCGGCAAGCTGAAGGAGTACTGTCGGTCGAAGCGACCAGAGCCTCACGACCCCGACGCCGCTCGGGGCGCGATCTTCACTTGGTCGCGGGAGCTGGCTGGCGAGCCGGTCATCAAGTTCGTCCGGCAGATCTTGGATTGGGACCCGGAGCTGGGCGGCGAAGTCGTCGCCGCGGTACTCCTGCCCGAGCAGGACGCAGACCGGAACGAGCTTCAACTGCGCCTCAACTTGGTGGCGGCGTGGATTCAACAGGAGCCATCGCTCAAGGAGGCCCTGTCGGCCGGCTTGCTCAAGAGCGCAGATTCGTACGTGAAGGCCGGCAAATACGACCTGGCCGACGACTTGCTCACCATGTCCGCGATCCGGAACGCGGAACTGCAGAATGCGGTCTCCCGGAAGCGGCTGGAGTGCGCCAAGGGACGCCTGGAGTCGGAGGATCTGGCAGGCGTCGTGGAAACGCTCAATCGCGTCGTCCGCGAGACGCCCGAACTGCTCGACGAAGCGGGCGAGGTGTACGTCCAGCTCGTGCAGAAGCACGCCGACGAGCTGGATCGCTTGCCCCGCGTTGACCCGGCCCTTACCAAGTATGCGGACGGGCTTCAGAAGTCGAACCAGTTCAACGTCCACTTGAGCGCCGCCCAAGCGGCGATGAAAGACGGGCAATTTGCCGCTGGGATTGCCGAGTTCAAGTTAGCGCTGCTACTTCGCCCGGAGGACAAGAAGGCGGCAAGAGGCCTTCAGACCGCTCAATGCTCGCAGTATCTGCACGACGGACGCACCGCCCTGGAAGCCCACGACCTCGACAAGGCGGCGGGGCTGTTCGATCTGGCCCGCAGGTCGGCCCTCGAAATGCGTTTTCTCTCCGAAGGCCCGGAAGCGGAGGACCTCCTTGCCGGGGTGAGTAGCGCGTACAAGACCGCTGGGGACAAGGCGATAGGCAGCGGCGACTTCACCGGCGCTATCGAGTTCTGCGAGACGGGTCTCGAAATACGTAAGAACGACCCAGAACTCGGCAAGTTGAAAGAACAGGCTATCGGCAAGATCGTAGAGCAGTGCAAGATCGACGGGAGAGATGCGGTCACGCGTGGAGAGTACGAGAGGGCGATAGAAGCGTTCGACAAGATCCTGGAGGTCCGCCCAGACGACCCGGAAGCTCCGAGCCTCAAACGGCAGGCCATTGAGAAGGCCGTACAAGACCGAATCGCCGCCGGCCAGAAAGCGATGGCAGCCGAGGATTTCGAGAGAGCCGTGGAAGCGTTCGAGAAGGCGTTGGAACTGGATGCGCTGAACGCACAAGCGAAACAGTTGCGCGAAAGCGCTCTCGCCAAGCGCGACGACCGACTCATCCAGACGCATCTTGAGGCCGCCCGGGAATTGACGGACGCGCAGCGACCCTACCGATACCGAGAAGCCCTCCGAGAAGTGCAGCAGTCCCTCGGTATTCGGCCAGATCACGCGCAGGCAATGGCTCTGCTCGAGGAGATTGTCGCCGTTCACGGTGCGGTGAACTGCTATAGGTGAGTTTCCGGGTTATGGGGTAGATTGTCGCGTCATGAGTACGCGACGTGGGCCTTGTAGAAACTGTGCGCGGTTGGCCGACCGTGTGGC
>Ga0307378_10010400_pt1 | contig 12076 bp, 13 predicted proteins | sample UN1MG_FD_202238 | JGI IMG/M metagenome (GOLD analysis project Ga0307378, IMG submission 202238) | Soil microbial communities from Risofladan, Vaasa, Finland - UN-1 | ecosystem: Environmental > Terrestrial > Soil > Coastal area > Acid sulfate soil | place: Finland: Risofladan, Vaasa | collected...
GGTGGATGCCGCGGATCATCGCGTCGGCTCGCTCGAGTGTCGGTGCATGTCCGAAGGTTCCCCCTGGCAACGACTCGGGGCCGTCCGAGTCGGTAATTGTTCACTAGGTTAGTTCCGGGGACGCCGCGGAGAACGTGTCGAGGGAGAACGGGTCGAGGAGTGCTGTGACCGACATCATCGAACAACGAGTGACCGTCAGGGGCACGACGAAGGAGAAGGCGCCGGAACCGCCGCTGTCCGACAATGCGATCCGCGGCGACCGGTACTGGTCGCCCGAATTCGCTCGGCGGGAGGAGGAAGCGCTGTGGCCACGCGTCTGGCAGGTCGCCGGGCGTGTCGACCAGATCCCCGAACCGGGCGACTACGTCACCTACGAGATCGGTCGCGACTCGATCATCGCCGCACGGGGGATGGACGGAGTCGTTCGCGCGTTCTACAACGTGTGCCAGCATCGCGGCAACCGTCTCGTCACCGCGGAGGTCGGCTCGCTGTTGGCCGGCGAGTTCCAATGTGCCTATCACGGCTGGCGCTTCGGTGCCGACGGCCGCCTGAACTGGGTTCCCGACGAGGACGACTTCCCCCAGGGCAGCCCGTGCGGTGTGCGCAACCTCGTCGAGATGCCGTCCGACACCTGGGCCGGGTTCATCTGGTTCAACATGGATCCCGACGCCTCACCGCTTCGCGAGTGGCTCGACCCGGTGGCCGACCACCTCGACGTCTACCGCATGGAGGACATGAAGCGCACGCACTGGGTAACGGTCGAAGGCGACTTCAACTGGAAGTGCGTCCAGGACAACTTCAACGAGAGCTATCACCTGCCGTACGTGCACCCGCAGACGCTTGCGTCGATGAACGAGCACCACAGCGGATGCCAGTTCGACCTCTACCCGTCCGGCCACGCCCGCATGCTGATGCCCGGCGGCGGCCCCGGCCCGCAGTACCGGGGCAAGCCCGAACGGACGATCAAGAGCCTCGGACCCGACCTCGAGTTCTGGGAACTCGATCCCGAGCCGTACCTCGAGGATCTGCCGTCGCTGCGCACCGCGCTCCAGCGCCGCAAGCGTGAACTCGGCGCGTCGAAGGGGTACGACTTCTCCTCGTACTCCGACGAGCAGTTGACCGACAACTACCACTACACGGTGTTCCCGAACATCTCCTTCAGCATGAAGCCCGACGGCTGCATCTGGCTGCGCGCCACGCCGCACCCCACCGATCCGCAGCGCTGCTACTTCGACATGTGGTACCTCACGCTCTTTCCCGAGGGTTCGAGCGAGTACTGGTCGAACTCGATGCGCGACTGGGTGTCGATCGACCATCAGGTCGAGCACCAGACCGGCATCGCCGGCGAGGTGTCGTGCGGCCCCGGCATCGACCAGGACGTCGCGATCTGGAACACGCAGCAGCAAGGCCTGCGGTCGAGAGGTTTCCGCGGCGAGTACATGCCTTGGCAGGAGCGACGGATCCGGTTCTTCCACGACAACATCGACCGCCACTTGGCGATGGGCGCACTCGATGGCTGACGGGGAACGCATCGAGCTCGGCGACCTGAGCGACCTCGCCGACGGACAGCTCCGGTGCTTCGAGAACGTGGGTCGAGACGGGATCGTCGTGTGCCGCGTCGCCGGCTCGCTGTACGCCCTCGACGACAACTGCTCGCACGCCGACACACCCCTCAGCGAAGGGCGCCTGCGGGGCTACGGCCTGACGTGCCCGCTGCACGGCGCGTCGTTCGACGTGCGCGACGGGTCGCATTCCGGACCCCCCGCCTGGGAGGGCGTCGCATGCCATCGGGTCGAGGAGGCCGAAGGCGTCGCCGTCGTCGTGATGAGCGGACGCGACACCGACGACTCCGGCCCCGACGCAGGACGGCTCCAGACACGCTGACCCGCTTCCGGTGGTCGGGATTGCAGCAAGGGTCTGACCCCTGATGCAGTCCGCCGCCTTCCGGTGCGAATGTGCTGGGACCCTGTCGCTACCTTCGCCGCCATGACGTCGAATCTTCCCACGACCACGAGCGAGATCACCGCCGAATGGATGACCGAGGCACTGCGCGGATCCGGCACGATCGGCGCCGACACCTCGGTGGCATCGGTGGTGCTCGACACCGGCGCTGCCGGCGTTGGCTTCATGGGGGAGGTGGGTAAGGTCGGCGTCGTCTACGAAGGCGCGGCCACCGATGCGCCGACCAGCATGATCGCCAAGTTCCCCACGGCGTCGCCAGAGGTTCGAGCGATGATGCATCCGACACGCATCTACGAACGCGAGCACCGCTTCTACGCCGAGCTCGCTTCGAAGTCGTCGCTGCGGACGCCGGCGGTGTACCACGTCACCTGCGTCACCGCCGAGGCGCCCGAAGACGAGCGATACATGCTGCTGATGGAAGACCTCTCATCGCTCACACTCGGCGATCAGCTGGCCGGACTGTCGGTCGAGCAGGCCCGCCTCGCCCTGGTCGCTCTTGCAGGGCACCACGCTGCGTTCTGGGGCGGGGCCGGGCTCGAGGACGCCGATTTCGTGCCGATCATCAACGGCCCGCTCAACCAGGCGGGCGCGGCGATCTACGACGCGTCGCTCCCCGGGTTCATGGAGGCATTCGGCAACGTGATCCTGCCGGAACTCGAGGGCTACGTCGCCGGCTACGCCGGGGTGCGCGGGCAGATCCTCGACGATCTCGAAGCGATGCCGCACACGCTCGTCCACTTCGACTACCGCGCCGACAACCTCATGTTCGACACCGATGGCTCGGTGGCCGTCGTCGATTGGCAGACGATCAGCCAGGGCGGCGGCGCCGAGGACGTCGGCTACCTGCTCTCGCAGAACCTCACCGTCGCGGATCGTCGGGCGCACGAGACCGACCTGCTGCGTGCGTACCACGACGCGCTCGTTGGCCACGGCGTGAGTGGCTATTCCTTCGAGTCCCTCCAGGCCGACTACGAGGTTGGCATCGCGTGCGGCTGGGTGATCCCCGTCTTCGCGGTGGGCACTCTCGACTTCACCAGCGAACGAGCGGTCGCGTTGTGGACCGCCGTGGTCGAACGGGCCCAGGCCGCACTGCTCGATCACGGGTTCGGCGTCTGACGCAACTCGATCGACCGATCCCCACCCCGAACGACAGGAGACGACGATGACAGGACGACTCGCAGGCAGGACCGCAGTGATCACGGGAGCAGCGAGCGGCATCGGTGCCGGGACGGCGCGACTGTTCGTCGAGGAGGGTGCTCACGTCGTCGTCGCCGACATGCAGGTCGACGCGGGGCGCGCGCTCGTCGAGGAGCTCGGTGACGCAGCTCGGTTCGCCGAGGTCAACGTGCTCGATGAGTCGCAGGTCGCGGCAGCCGTCGATCTCGCGGTGTCCGAGTTCGGTGCACTGGACATCATGTTCAACAACGCCGGCATCGTCGGCGCGGTCGGACGGATCTCCGAGATGCCGACCGAGGCGTGGGACAACACGATCGCGATCCTCCTGCGCGGTGTGTTCCTCGGCACCAAGCACGCCGCCCGCGTGATGCTCGAACAGAACTCCGGCGTGATCATCAACACGGCGAGCACTGCGGGCGTGATGGGCGGGCTCGGCCCGCATGCGTACACGGCGGCCAAGCACGGCGTCGTCGGTTTGACGAAGTCGGTGGCGAACGAACTCGCGCCGAACGGGATCCGGGTCAACGCGATCGCTCCAGGAAACACCGTCACCGCGATGACGGCCTCGGCCATGCGCGGTGACGCCAGCGACCTCGACACGACCCAGGAACGGATCGCATCGACGTCGCCGCTCGGTTACGCCGGCCTCCCGTATGACATCGCTGCTGCCGCTCTCTACCTGGCGAGCGACGATGCGCGCTACGTGTCGGGTCACACCCTGGTCGTGGATGCCGGCCAGACCACTTCGGGCATGACGCCGAACCGGATGAACATCGGTTCGAGCCGCCAGATCCACGAGGCGGGGCGAACCAGCTGACTCAGAGGTGCCGCACCGGATCGGCACCGCTCCAGCCGACCGACGCGGTGCGGACCATCTCGTAGAACCGGGCGAGCGGCGCAGTGCACTCGTAGATCTCGGTCAGGTGGCCGCGTTCGACGCCACCGTCGTGGAACGCGAACGGCATCCCGGTGGTGGTTTCTGCGTAGAGGACCTCGCCATGGCCCCTGTCGGTGAGATGGGTGGCCGCCGTCGCGAAGTCGTCGACGAAGTGGGCGATGTGGTGGACGCCTGCGGTGCCGACGATCGGCTCGTCGCCGCCGCCGTGCTGGTGGATCAGTTCGACCATGAGATCGCCCCACTGGCCGTAGGCCGACGAGTGGTCGAAGCTCGCCGCCCGGCCGTGGATTCGCACATTGGTGACCTCGATGTGCTCGCGCACGAAGAACGGCCCCACCCCGCGAGCGGCCCAGGACGCGGCGCCACGCTCGACGTCGTCGACGGCGTAGGCGATCTGAACAGGCGCTCCGAGCACGAGACGTGACCGTAGCGCTGCCTATGGTCGTGCACCGTGGCGGCCATGGGGTCGCAACGGATCGACGAGGAGAAATCACATGGCAGTACTGGATCGATTCGCGCTCGACGGCGGCCGAGCGGTGGTGACCGGGGCCGGTCGCGGCATCGGCGAAGGGATCGCGGTCGCGCTCGCCGAGGCGGGCTGCGACGTCGTGTTGACGGCTCGACGGGTCGCCGAGATCGATGCGGTCGCAGAACGTATTCGGGAACTCGGCCGACGAGCTATCGCCATCCCGGGCGACATCACCGACGGGGCGTTCGTCGACGAACTCGCCGAGCGTGCGTCCTCCGAGCTGGGCGGGCTGACGCTGTGGGTCAGCAATGCTGGCGGAGCCGATGATCGCACGCCGCGGCATCTCGCGGACATGCCCGACGCGCAGTGGGACTACCAGCTCGACGTCAACCTGCGCGCGGTGTTCACCGGGGCGAGGGCGGCGGCGCGGGTGATGGGCGACGGCGGCTCGATCATCAACATCTCCTCGACGGCGGCATTGAAGGCCTCACCGAACAACGGCCCGTACGCTGTCGCGAAGGCCGGCGTCGACAGCCTCACCAAGACCCTGTCGATCGAGTTGGCGCCGAGAGCGATTCGAGTGAACGGCGTCGCGCCGGGTCCCGTGCCGACCGAGGTGTTCATGGAGTTCTTCGGCGCGACGAACGACGACCTCCCGCAACTCGCGCAGAAGCTCGGCGTCCCGCTGGGCCGGCTCGGCACGCCCGACGACGTCGGCAACGCGGTGGTCTTCCTTGCGTCGCCGGCAGCATCGTGGATCACCGGTCACACGATGGTGGTCAACGGCGGGAGCCGCTGACGGCGATCCCGAGCGCGGCGAGCTCGTCGTCGACCACGCGTCGTTGCAGCTCGGTCGACCACTTCTGAGGGTCGAAGATCGCCTCCGACGCGATCCCCGGAATCATCGCCGACAACCGGTCGGCGGTGCGCTCGACGTCGACGCCGGCGTCGAGCCGTCCCTGATCGGCGAGATGGCGCAGGCACAATGCGATCCGCTCGGTCGTGCTGCGCGTCCGCGAGCGCTGCTCGTCGGCGAAGGCAGGCGACGACAGCGCCTCGCTCCAGAACGACAGCCAGATCCGCCAGTCCGCCTCGCGTTCGGCGTCCAACGGGAGGACCGCCTCGATCAACCCGCGCAGGTCGCCGGGATCTTCCGACAGCACCGCCTCGACCCGTCGGCGGGCGCGTGAGACGGCGAGCCGGTAGGTCTCGTGGAGCAGGTCGGCGAGGTCGTCGAAGTAGTGCGACACGACCGTCGTCGAATATCCCGCGGCGTCGGCCACGTTGCGGACGGTGAGCGCTCGCCTCCCGTGTGCAGCGACGAGGTCGGCGGCAACGGCGGCGACGTCTCGTCGTCGTTGCTCGTGGTCGACCTGTTTGGGCACCCGGGCCTCAGCGCTGCTTCGTGAGCGATCGGATCGTGTCGTGCAGGTGCTGGTTGCCCGACTCGTTTCGTCCGAAGACGACGTGCCCGTCACCGATGGCTCCGAGGGCGTCGTTGATGCCGAAGATCGTGGCGCAGTCCTCGTCGCGAACGACGGCCTCGTACGTGGTCCGCTTCTCCTCGGCGACGGCCACGAGCTTGCCCTCGACGGGCTCGCGGTAGTACTGGAACTGCACGGTGGTCGAGCGATCGACCGTCGGGCCCGGGAGCAGCTTGCTCAGCATCAGCGTGTCGCCGTGCCCACCCGAGATCGACACGTTGGGGAAGACGTAGTGCACGAGGCTCATGTACTCCGGGAGTCGGGCGGGATCGACCGGACCCTGTTCGTCGCGGGTCATCTTCGTGGCGAACCCGACCCGCACGTGCGGACCGAAGAAGTCGTAGGTGTTGCGGTTCGTGATCGCCTTGCGCCCGATCGTGTTCCGGTGCAGGTAGCCGATGTGGTAGCCGTCGAGGTAGCCATCGGCGGCGAGCTTCCAGTTCGGGCTCGAGATCGTGGTCGGCACGCGGTAGGGATACAGCTCGTCGAGTCGCAGCGCGTCGAGCGACTCACCGAGACCGTCGAGCCAGGCGTCGAGGCCGAGCGATGCATCCGGGTCGAGGGACGCGAACACCGCACCGTGACGTTCCTCGGTCGGAAGCTCGATCAGGCCGGTGACGTCGATCTCACCGAACGAATCGTCGCCCGGCACGCTGACGAGGGTGCCCTGATTGTCGTAACTCCAGGCGTGGTACGGGCAGGTGAACCGGCGGGCCGACCCGCAGTGCTCGTCGGTGAGGCGGGCGCCACGGTGTCGACACACGTTGAGCAGGGTTCGAGCCACGCCGTCGTCGCCGCGCACGACGACGATCGGACGGCCGGCGATGTCGTACGCGAGATACTCGCCGGGCTCGCGGATGTCGCAGCTGAGCGCGACCAGCAGCGGCACCCGCAAGAAGATCTGCTCGATCTCGTCCGCGTACTGTGCCTCGTCGGCATACGCGGACGCCGGGACCTTCATCGGGGCGTCGCACATGTCGGGCAACCCCGACGCGACGTTGGCGCGCAGCCGCTCGAGGACGTCGTCGAACATGCTCATGGTGCCACTCCTGTGCGGAATCGAGGATTGTGCAATGACCGTTGTACAACGTACTGATCGCCTCGGGGTCGCGCAAGCGCGCCGCACCGCAGTCCAGCGATGAGCGAAGTGTCGCTATCCGGTCGGTTGGCTCATCGCGGACCGGTGCGCGGGTCGAGCGATGAGCGAAGTGTCGCTATCGGGTCGGTTCGCTCATCGCGGGGCGGAGTGTGCGCCGAGCGGCGCGGGAACGTCCGACTCCGCTGGCCGAGGTCGTGCTCCCTATCTTCGGGCCGATGACCGACGTCAACGCCAGCCTGAAGACCCTCCTCGACGAGCGTGAGATCCATCAGGTCGCCACGCGCTACTGCCGGGCGCTCGACACCAAGGACTGGGCGCTGCTCGACGACGTGTTCGTCCCCGAGGCGACCGCACAGTTGGGGTCTCCGGCGATCCTCGACGGGATCGAGGCGATCCGCGAGCGGATTCGCACGGCCCTGCAGCATCTCGACGACAGCCAACACCTCGTTGGCAACCACGAGATCGCGGTCGACGGCGACACCGCGACCCACCGTTGCTACCTGCAGGCGCAGCACATCCGTGAAGCCGCGGTCGGCGGGCCGAACTACATCGTGGCGGGGCGCTACGAGGACCGACTCGCGCGCACCGATGCGGGGTGGCACATCACGCACCGCACCCTGACGGTGATGTGGACCGAGGGCAACGTCGCAGTCGCTCACCCGGGCTGAGCGATGTGCGGCTCCGGAATCGGCCAGCTGGTCAATTCTGGGACTTTTGGCCCTGATCCGCGCCGCTGGCACCTGAGATCGTGTCACCCACACCACGATCCGGCTCCTGGGGGTTCCGATGCGACAACGAAAGCATGCACTGAGCGGCGCGCTCTACGAGGTGCGCGACGACGGGAATCTGACCGTCACCGCTCGCGACGGCAAGGTCGGCATCTTCACCCCTGACGGTCAATGGCTCAGTGGTGAGGTGTACCACGCCGACCCTCATCTGTGTGGGTGGCTCGCGGGACCCCAGCTCCCGCCCCGCCTCGCCGTGCTCCCACGATTCCGTCAGACCGAGTCCGCGAGCGCGGACTCGACCTCCAGCCAGAAGGAAGCCAACGCGTGACCGCAATCGACTACACCAAGCCGCCGACGCTGACCTACCAGCAGCTCCTCGACACCGACAGCCATGAGGTGCCCGAGGTGCTTCGCTGGTTCTCGCCGATGCCGCCGAGCACCGCGGACGTGCCGGTCGAGCGCTACACGAGCGCGGAGTTCCACCGGCTCGAGGTCGAGAAGGTCTGGACCAAGGTCTGGCAGATGGCGTGCCGCGAAGAGGACATCCCCGAAGTCGGCGACCACATCACCTACGACATCGTCGGACGGTCGATCCTCGTGGTGCGCTCTGCGCCCGACGAGATCAGCGCCTTCCACAACGTGTGCCCGCACCGGGGCCGCCGCATCCGCGAGCACTCGGGGCGCGACACCGAGCTGCGGTGTGCGTTCCACGGGTTCGCGTGGGAGTTGAACGGCTGCCTGAAGCAGGTGCCGTGCCAGTGGGACTTCCCCCGGCTCGAACCCGACGAGTGGGGTCTCCCCGAAGTGCTCGTCGGCACGTGGGGTGGCTTCGTCTTCATCAACATGGACCTCGACGCGGCCCCGCTCGAGGAACATCTCGGTGACCTCGGTGCTCACTTCGAGCGCTGGCCGTTGGAGGACCGCTACAAGGAGGCCCACGTCGCCAAGGTGATGGACTGCAACTGGAAGGTGGCCCAGGAAGCGTTCATGGAGGCGTACCACGTGGTCGCCACGCATCCGCAACTGCTTCCCAGCCTCGGCGATGCGATCACCCAGTACGACGTGTTCGGCAACTTCAGCCGGGCGATCACCCCCAACGGCGTGCCGAGCCCGCACCTCACGTGGGAGCCGACCCAGCAGGACATCTTCGACGCGATGAGCGATCGGAACCTCGACGAGGAGCCACGGATGATCGTGCCGCTCGACGAGACGGCGCGGCACATGGCAGCCGAGTCCGCTCGGACGGCGCTGCGGCCGGCGATCGGCGATCGAGCCGACGAGCTGTGCGACGCCGAGCTGACCGAGAGCATCTACTACACCGTGTTCCCCAACTTCCATCCGTGGGGTGCGTACAACCGCATCGTCTACCGCTTCCGTCCGTACGGCAACGATCACCGCCGGTCGATCATGGAGTGCATGTTCCTGTCGCCGTACCCCGGAGACGAGCGGCCGCCGGCGGCCCCGATCCACTGGCTGACCGACGACGACGATTGGACGGTGGCGACCGAACTCGGCATGCTCGGGCGCGTGTTCAACCAGGACGTGTACAACCTTCCCGAGGTGCAGTTGGGACTCGAAGCCATGATCAAGCCCGGCGTCACGTTCGCCGACTACCAGGAGACCAAGCCGCGGCACTTCCATGCCATCTTGGACGAGTGGATCACTCGATGACCGTCACGTTCGACGCCACCGACGACACCGTGGTGCAGTGCCCCTACGCCAAGTACCGCGAGATGCGCGACGAGGCGCCGGTGCTCGAACTCGACGGAGCACAGTTCGGTCGTCCCGGCGAGCGCATCTTCGCCGTGTCGCGCCACGAGGACGTCAAGCGCATCCTGCACGAACCGGCGACGTTCTCGTCGCGCTTCGGCACGCCGGCAGCCAAGCCGTCGCCCGAGCTGCTCGCGCGGCTGCGCGAGGTGATCGCTCAGGGATGGCCGAACGTGCCGACGATGCTCACCGAGGACCCGCCGACGCACACCCGCTACCGCCAGCTCGTGTCGAAGGCGTTCACGCCCAAGCGGGTCAAGGAGCTCGAACCGGCAATCCGAGCGATCTGCAACGAGCTCGTCGACGGCTTCGATCGCGAGGGCCGCATCGACTTCCTCAACTCGTTCGCCGTCGCGCTGCCGGTGCGCGCGGTGGCGGTCATCCTCGAGGTGCCCGAGACCCGTCAGGCCGAGTTCAAGCGGTGGGCCGATTCGTCGGTCGCGGCGATCGGGCGCGCGATCACCGACGACGAGCGCGTCGCCGCGGAGCTCGACATCGTCGAGCAGCAGCAGTACTTCGCGTCCGAGATCGAGGATCGACGCGAGAACCCTCGCGACGACTTCCTCACCGATCTCCTCAACGCCGAGCTGACACCTGCCGACGGCGTCGAGGGCGGCTCGCTCGGCATGGCCGAGATGCTCTCGATCATCCGCCAGATCCAGGTCGCCGGCAGCGAGACGACGGCCAGCCTGCTCGCCGACGTGATGGTGCAGCTCGCCAACCACCCCGCTGAGTGGGAGCAGCTCCAGGCCGATCCGTCACGAGCGGCGCTGGTGGTCGAGGAGGCGCTGCGCTGGGCGAGCCCGAACCAGGGACTGTTCCGCATCGTCACCGCCGACACCGAGGTCGCTGGCACGCCGATTCCTGCCGGATCGACCGTGTGGGTGATGTACGGCTCGGCCGACCACGACGACCGCGTGTTCGAGGACCCCGAGGAGTTCCGTCCGGACCGTCCCGGCGTGAACCAGCACATGGCGTTCGGGCACGGGATCCACTTCTGTCTCGGCGCCGCGCTGGCCCGGCTCGAGGCCGTGTGCGCGCTCCAGACGCTCGCCGCCCGGCTCGACACGATCGCCGTCGTCGACGAGGAGAAGCTGCGCTACGGCCGCAGCTTCATCCTCCGCGGCCTCGAGCACCTCGAACTCGACGTCACCTACCGATGAGCGAAAAGCCGGTATCCGGTCGGTTCGCTCATCGCTGGGTGGAATCCTCGAGTTGCGATGAGCGAAAAGCCGGTATCCGGTCGGTTCGCTCATCGCTGGGCTCCTGATTCTTCACGAGGGTTCGGTAATCTCGCCGCCGTGACCGATCAGCTCGTCTCGCCAGAGGTCGCTGCGGTGTCCGATCTGATCGACCTGACCGGGCGGCGGGCGCTGATCACGGGCGGAGTGAAGGGCATCGGTGCAGCGATCGCACGTCGGCTCGCCGAGGCCGGGGCGATCGTCACCGTCGCCGACATCGACGATGCTGCCGGCGAGCAACCCGACGTCGAATACGTCCGCTGCGACATCACGCGACCCGACGACGTCGACGCAGCCGTGCGCGCCGCGGCCGGCGACGACGGCCGCCTCGACATCGTCGTCAACAACGCAGGCATCTTCCCGACCACGGGACCGATGCTCGACGCCTCCGACGACTTCGTGTCACGCATGCTCGACGTCAACGTCCGGTCCACGTTCAGCGTCGCTCGGGAGGCGGCGCACCACATGCCGCAGGGCGGGTCGATCGTCAACCTCGCGTCGATCGCAGCGCTGGGCGGTGGGGCCAACATCTCCGCCTACGCCGCGTCGAAGGCCGCCGTCGTGGCGCTCACGCGTGCGTTCGCCCGCGAGCTCGGCCCGCGAGGAATCCGCGTCAACGCTGTCGCCCCAGGGATGATCGACACGCCCGGGGTGCAAGATCAGCTCGAGCCGCTGAAGGCCAGTGGCGTCGACGTCGCTGCACGCATCGCGGCGAACCCGCTCGGGCTCACCGGCCAGCCCGATCACGTCGCGCGAGCCGTGTTGTTCCTGGTGTCCGACCTCGCGGCATTCGTCACGGGGCACGTGCTGGTCGTCGACGGAGGATCCACCGCATGAGTGACGTGACCAATCCCACCCCGACGGTCGAGCAGCTGCTCGCCATCGAGGCATGTCGCGAGGCATCGCGGCGGTATTCCTATGGCGTCGATCGGCTCGACGTCGCCGTGATGAAGTCCGCCTACTGGCCGGACGGCACCGACGACCACGGCGTCTTCGTCGGCAACGCGTGGGACTTCTGCGAGCGTGTCGTCGGCACCCACGACGCCTGGGCGTGGACGATGCACACCACGGCGAACCACCGCGTGGAGATCGATCCCGGTGGCGAGCGAGGGCACGGCGAGGCGTTGACCGTCGCGTACCTGTTCCACCGCGACGAGCGTCGCCTGTCGACGTTCTACGGTCGCTACCTCGACACCTACGAATGCCGCGACGGCGAGTGGCGAATCCTGCACCGCGTGTGCGTGCACCA
>Ga0307378_10010401_pt1 | contig 12076 bp, 7 predicted proteins | sample UN1MG_FD_202238 | JGI IMG/M metagenome (GOLD analysis project Ga0307378, IMG submission 202238) | Soil microbial communities from Risofladan, Vaasa, Finland - UN-1 | ecosystem: Environmental > Terrestrial > Soil > Coastal area > Acid sulfate soil | place: Finland: Risofladan, Vaasa | collected...
TTCCACACCTGCACCCCCTTCGGCCGCTGGACGTTGGGCACCGCCCCCGAGGCGTCCTCGGCCTCGAGCCTCACCCGCAGCAGCCCGCACGTGCTCCAGGTGAGCACGAACGACTCACCCGGCTTCTGGTGCTCGCGAACGATCCGGTGATAGGGCGCACGGTGCACCGAGAGCGCCAGCACGTTGACCCCCTTGCGGAGGAGCGTGCCCGGGATCTTGACGTCCGCCAGTTCACGGTTGTGCATCTCCACCCGGTCGCGGTGGGGCTTGATCTCCTTGTAGCCGGTGAGCGGCCCGCCGTCCGGCGTCGCGAACGCCTCGACCGGGTAATCCGTCGCGAGCGTCTCGGGCGTCACCTCGCCCGGCGGCATGTGACGGCGCGCCACTTCCTTCCCGTTCAGGTACACCACCACCCCGCCGCGATATCCCACCGACAGCGTCAGTCCCTTCACCTTCGACGGGTCGGCGACGAGGAACCGGTCGCGCGTCGCCAGGTGCGAGAGATACGGTGAACTCATGTCGAGGTCGGAGAAGCCGAAGTTGAGGTCGGGGAGCTTCTCCCAGCTGAACCGCTGGACGGGGAAGGGCGTCCCGGGCAGACGCCGCCAGGCGTGGTCGTCGAAGTCGCACGTCTGCCATCCCCCGGGGACCGGCGGCGTCTCACGGTTCATCCAGAGGTCATACTTGAAGAGGAGGGGCTTGAGTCCGTCGGCGTCGTGGATGAGAGGCGGACGGTGGGTGTAGTGGACCCGTCGGAAGCCCACCGTGTCGACGAGGAGGGTCTTCGCGGGTTCGGGCGCCTCGGGCGCGTTCTGTGCCGGCACCGATGCCGCCGCAAGAAGCATCAGACATGAGACGATTGCCGTTCGCACGGGGTGGTTCACCTCGTCTTGCCGGTGAAGGTCATGGCGTTGAATTCCCACGGGGCATGGGCACTCTCGGTGAGCGGCGCCCACGACGTGCTCGGCACGTTGCGACAGAAGTTCACCCCCCACACGGTGCCCGGCGCCGGCGGGCTCGACACCGCCGCGTCCACCATCTCCGGGTGCCCGCTCAAGGCCGCGAACGGGATCCGGATCTCGATCGCGCCGTTCTCCACCGAGCCGACGACCTGGTATCCGGCGACGTTGAACGTGTCCGAATCGGGAATGCCCGGGATCGGCCAGTAGGCGTCATTGAACGCCCCGTTGGCGTTGGCCTGGAACTGGAAATAGCTCCACCGGTTGAGGTTCGTGTCGAACATGAAGTCGGCGCCGTCCTCCGTCCAGAGGCCCGGGCTCGGGTCGTGACCCGTGATCTTCGACGGCTTGAGATCCGGCACGTCGTAGGCGATGTAAAGGTTCGCGTCGTCGTAGACCACGTGCACGGTGGTCCTGCCCTCCTGCTTCGGCTGCCGACCGCTCGTGACGAAAGCGGTGATGACGGACGGGTGCTTCCAGCACGCCTCGTCAAGCTTTCCGTCAATTTTCGGCGGCGTCGCGACCTTGAAGGCCGGGTAGTTCTTCTCGGGCGGGAACGTCATCGTCACCGGCGGGTGCATTTTCGGCTTCACCGGCGCGGGCGCGACCATCTGATCGAGCACGGCGTAGTAGAGGTGCAGCTCGTGGACCATGCTCGGCATCTGCCGGCCGAGACTGAACCCGCCCGACCTGGTCTCGACCACGAAGTTGGGTATGCCGATCTTCTGGAACATGTATCCGCGGATGGCGGCGACCTCCGTGCCGCCGGGCGGCCCGCTCTGCACGTGCACCACCTTGCCGGTCTCGTTCGACAGACGGATGCCCACGTTCTTCATCAGCGTGTCGCTCCAGTCCCACTTCTCACGGCAGTCGTGCGACAGCAGCAGGTGTGGTCTCCCCCACTGGTGCGTGGTCATCCCGAGGGCCCCGGCGAGTTCCGGCTTGTAGCGGTCGAGCACCGCCGCCACGTTCGTCGCCTCGGCAATCACCTCGTCCCGGTCGTAGACGTGGTTCATGTCGGTGCCGTTCGGGTGGTTGTGGGTGCCGGCCTCGCGTCCGTCCGGGCTCATGCACGGGACGATGTAGAGGGCACACGTCTTCAGGTAGCGCGCGTTCTCCGGAACCGTGATGAGTTCGTGGACGAAGTCGAGGATGGACCCGTGTCCGGAGGGCTCGTTGCCGTGGTAGGCCCCGATCATGACGAACTTCTTCTTGCCCGCGGCGGGCAGGGCGAAATCGGTCACGCGCAGGAAGTACATCTCGCGGCCGAGGGTGCTCTTCCCGATCGTCTCGAGTTTGCAGTAGGGGCTCCCGGCGAGCGTCTTCAGCCGGGCGGTGAACGTCGTGTCGTAGCAGCTCACCCCCTGTTCGAGGGTGATGGAGCGCTTGAGGTCGGCATGCGCCCCCGGAAGCATCACCTGTGCCGTGAAGGTGAATTCCCCCTCGGCCGCCCGGACGGTCCACGGCAGCACGAACCGCCAGCGCACCTCCGTCCTGCGTGACGCCTTCTCGAGCGCGACGGTTGTCTCCGCCTTCGCCTGCTCCTTGCCGTCGATGAGCACCGTCACCGGCTGGATTCCGGGAGAAGGCGTGAGCACGATCCGCGGCCGGTCCCATCGCTGAAACGTGACAGCCGTCAAGTCGGCCGTCGCCACGACGTCGAACGTGCCCCCGCGCGGCACGCGCGTCTTGTGGATGACGTTCTTCTCGATCTGCTGCTCGGGCCACTCGGCCGTGAGTTCGAGCGTCGGCACGCCCGCCGCCGCGGCGTCCCCGAGGCCCCCGACGCACGACACGATCAGCACCCCGAGCAGCACGGCCGTCTTCTTCATCACGCCTCTCCCCTTTAAGGGGTTTCACCTGAATCCTGCAAAATGTGCGGGTGGCCGGGCTCCCGTCCGGCCGCCCTGAAGCCGCCAAGGCGTGGTGGGACAGGACCCCCACCACGCAGATACCTCAACACACTCAGGTGAGATTGCCTGGTGAGCGAAAACGCTCATTATATGGGTATTCCCCCACCCCGCAAGCCTTACGCACTACCCGGACCGAAGCGGAACGGGCTTGCCTGGATGCCGGGTTCGGTGTATGTTGATAGACTCTGGAAGACCGGCGGGGCGGGCGCCCCGCCGTCGGCGGACACACACGCCCCGAAAGGAGGGGAACATGTTGAAGGCATTTCTGCGGTTCGAGACGCTGACGACGGAACTCTTCGTCAGGTGGATTTTCGTGATTCTCGCCGTGCTGGTGGTTGTGCTGGGGATCGACGAGGCTTGCCGTGCCCTGCGCGACGGGGCCGGGCTGCGGACGTTCGCGGTCCTGGTCTACACGGTGGTCCTCGTCGGCATCATCCGTGTGGCGTGCGAGCTGACGCTGCTGCTCTTCCTCTCGCTGCGGAAGTACAGCGGAAAATGAGACAGGAGGACAGGCATTCTTGCCTGTCATTGAAATCGCCGGACAGGAATGTCCGGCCTCCTGCGCGGGGGAATGACCGTGTAGGGCCGGGAGGTCGCCGGTGGCTACCGGTTGAGCCGCCAGATCCAGAAGTTGAGCCTCGCGGCCCAGGTGACCCACAGGATGTAGGGCAGCATCATGCATCCGGCGAGGGCGCTTGCGCGGGTGAAGACGATCATGGTCGCGAGGATCGCGGCCCAGAGCACGCAGATCTCGACGAACGCCCAGCCGAACGCCCCCAGGCCGAAGAAGATGGGCGACCACGCGGCGTTGAGCGCAAGCTGCACGAGGAAAAGCCCCAGCGCGAGACGGTGTGCACTGAACCCGCCCTTCCGCCACACCAGCCACGCTGCGGCCGCCATCAGGATGTAGAGCGCCGTCCACACCGGGCCGAACACCCAGTCCGGCGGCGTGCCCCACGGCTTGGCCAGGTCGCGGTACCAGTCGCTCACGGCCTCCTTCGTGAAAAGCCCCCCCAACCCCGCCGCCGCGAATACCACCAGCACACACACGATGAGGCCCACCGCCTGCCTGCCGACGGTCATCTCAGACATGGTTTCCCCTCCGGGTCCTTGACATCGCGTCCGCATTATGTTCTCTTGGACGCCCGGTTTCCAGTGGTTTTTCGCCAAGGGATGGAGAGGACCGGTGTCCCCGATTGCCCATGCCCCGACCGACCCCATCGTCGAGCGCGACGCGTGGACCGAAACGCTCTCGGCCGTCGCACGTGAGCCGCTCGACGCCTGCCCCGACTTCCCGACCATCGCGGCACGTCACGAGGCGTGGTGGCACCAGGCCCTCATCGACCGTCCGCTCTTCTGTGCGTCGAGCACGATCCGTCCCTCCCAGTCCTCGGGCAAGCACCTCGACCTGCTCCTGACCGACCCCGACCGGTGGTTCACCGAGACCCGTGCCGACATGCTGAACGTCCGTCACCTCGGCGATTCCCTGCCGAGCATCCGCGTCGACTTCGGCCCCGTCATCCTGGGCGGGCTCTTCGGCGCCCGGACCGAGTTCGGCTCGAACACCACCTGGACGCACCCGCTCATCGACGAGGCGTGGACCAATGCGCCCGACGGGACCATCGACGAGACCGGTGCCTTCTGGAAGACGCTCCTTCGGCTGATGGAGACGGTGTCGTCGGACGCGCGTGGCCGGTATCTCGTGCGCACGCCCGACTGGGGCGGCTCCGGCGACGTGCTCCTCAACCTCCGCGGGTCGGAGAACCTCTGCATCGACGTCCTCGACCGGCCGGACGTCGTCAAACGTGCCGTCGACGCCATCTACCCGGCGTGGCGCAAGGCCTACACCACCTGTCACAGGATCGTCCTCGCGAACGGCGCCGGCATCATCCACTGGATCGGACTCTGGTCGAACGAGCCCTATCTCATCCCGGCGTGCGACTTCAACTATCTCATCGGCCCGGAGCCGTTCAACCGGATTTTCCTGCCGGACATCGCGCGTCAGACGGCGACCGCCGGCCGCGGGGTGTTTCACCTCGACGGCCCCGGGGCGACGAAGCACATCGACGCGCTCCTCGAGATCCCGGAACTCCGCGCGATCCAGTACGTCCCCGGCGCCGGCACCCCGGAGGCGCTCCCGTGGATCGACATGTTCAAGAAGATCCAGGCCGCGGGCCGCTCGCTCGTCATCCTGTGCTACGCCGAGGAGGTGACGACGCTCCTCGACGAGCTGAAACCCGAAGGCCTCTGCTTCGTCCCGTTCGCCGGCCCCGCGGGCGTCAGCGTCGAGGACGCCTTCGACCTGATGTGCAAACGATTCTGAAAAAGACCCCAGGTGTCTTTTCAGGGGGGGACTCATGGCTGACAAGGAGTCGAAGCGCAAGGGGTGTCTTGACCAGTTGCTCCGGGTGCTGCCGAAGAGCGGGCCGTGGGAGGCGTGGCTCGAGGAGACGGGCGAGCTGCCGCCGGACTTTGACGCGCTGCCCTCGTGTGCGCGACTGCCCGACCCGCTCGAAGGCGTCACCTCGGCCGCCGGCTGGCCCGCGCGACGTGACCAACTCAGAAAACACTTCATGCAGTGGATCATCGGGACGGTCCCGCCGCCGCCCGACGACCTCACCGCGACGGTGACCGCTGAGCGGAAAGAGAACGGCGCAACCACGCGCGAGGTCCTGTTAACCTTCGCCGGCGGAAAGGCGACGCTCCGACTGGAGCTCTTCATCCCCGACGGCCGGGGGCCCTTCCCGGTCTTCATGACGCAGTTCACGCACCGCGGGTGGGCGCAGATCGCCGTGCGGCGGGGCTACGTCGGATGCGTCTACGCGGGCTGCGACTCCCACGACGACACCGACACCTTCGTGGACGCGTATCCCGATTATGATTTCTCACGTCTCACGCGTCGGGCGTGGGCGGCGAGCCGGTGTCTGGACTACCTCGCGAACGTGCCCGAAGCCGACGAGACAAGCGTGTGCATCACCGGTCACTCGCGGAACGGCAAGCTCTCCTGCATCGCGTCGGCGCTCGACGAGCGTTTCGCCGCCATGATCTCGTCGAGTTCGGGTGCGGGGGGGTCGCTCCCCACGCGGTATTACTCCGAGCAGCACTTCGGCGAGGGGATCGCCGCCATCACCACGAGCTTTCCCGACTGGTTCCACCCGCGCTGGCGGTTCTTCACCGGGCGCGAGCACAAGCTGCCCGTGGACCTCCACGAACTGGTGGCGATGAGCGCCCCGCGGCCGGTGCTCCTGTCCATCGCCTTGAACGACATGGTGGAGGATGCACGCGCGATGCAGATGATGTATCGCTCGGCGAAGCGCGTCTACGATCTCCTCGGCGCGGCGGACAATATCCGCATCCTCTGGCGGTGGGGTCAGCACGACACGACCCCCAAGACCATCGAGCGATACCTCGACTGGTGCGACGTGCATTTCCGGGGCGCGTCGCACGAATTTCCCGAGCGTTTCATCGTGCCCGACGACTGGGACGCCTGGCGGGCGCGCACGACGACCGCGGCGTCGGCCGGCGACTTCCCCGAGCGCGACCTCTCCGACCTCGCCGACGTGAAGGACCTCTCGGCGTGGGCAAAGCGCAAAGAGGAGATCCGATCGAACGTCCGGTGGCTGTTGGGCGACGCACCGCCCGAGGTCGCTCACGAGCCGAAGGACGGATACGGAAAGGAGCGGTTCTATAACGCCGCCATCTGCCGACGGTGGGAGGTCCCCGACGGACTGGAGAAAGAGCAGCTCGTCGCGGGGGAATACTTCAGCCTCGACGTCGTCGCACCGAAGGGCACGAAGGATTCGGGAGAGAAACTCCCGACGCTGCTGTGGCTTCCGCCGGCGTGCGGCTCGCAAGGCTACGTCGAGGCCGACACCCCACGGCATGCGTGGTGGCAGGTCCCGCCGCGCGAGGGCATCGTCCTCGCCGCGTTCGACCCCATCGGTCACGGCATCCGGCTCGAGGAGGCGGAGGGGTTCTACGCCCGGCACCAGGACTGGTCGCTTCTGGGGAAGATGGCGCGTGACGTTTCGGCCGCCGTAACTGCTTTATTGAACTTGCCTTACGTCGATTCGGGTCGGCTCTATGCCTTCGGGTTTTCGATGGGCGCGCTGGTGGGACTGGTCTCGGCGGCGCTGGACGAGCGGATCTCGGGACTGGTGACGCTCTGCGGTCCCGCCCCCTTCCGGCTGGAGACGGACGAAGCGGAGACGGGCGGACTCCGACGGTGGTCCGAGGACACGATGCTCCTCCCGCGGCTCGGACTCTTCATCGGCGAGGAGGCGCGCGTGCCCTCGGACGTGCACCAGTTGATGGCGTGCGTGGCGCCGCGCCCGCAGCTCGTCATCAGCCCGACCCTCGACCGTGAGTCGCCGATCGAACTCGTGACGCTAGCCGTCGACGCCGCGCGCGTCATCTACGAACTCCTGGGCACCGCCGACAAACTCGAACAGAACTCCATCGAGGACTACGCCCGCTTCGCCGAAGCCACCGAACCCGTCGTCCTCGACTGGATCAGGAAACAAGCAGGCGTGTAGGGGCACGGCATCCGTGCCCGCGTGCTGGGGAATGATATGCTGCGAATCACCGGGAAGATCTACACGGGACGGATGGACGCGCCGACGACCGATGCGGTGCTCGTCGGCGACGACGGGAAGATTGTCGCGGTCGGCGAGGGCGCAAAGCAGGCGCACGCGGAAGCGATTCTCCTTGGCGACCGGGTCGCGGTGCCCGGGTTCATCGACGCCCACATGCACCTCGAAGGCTTGGCGCAGCAGCTCACGCAGCTCCTGCTTTCCGACGCGACCTCGCTCGACGATGCCCTCGAGCGCGTGCGGGAGCGCTGCACGTCGAGCCCCGAGGACGAGGTGGTCTTCGGTACCGCGTGGGACGAGAGCGACTGGGCCGACCCGGCGATACCCGACCGTGAGGCCATTGACACCGTCGCGCCGGGGCATGCAGTCGTCCTCCGCCGCGTGTGCGGACACCTGTGGGTGGTGAACTCGAAAGCGCTCGAACGCATCGCGGCGCGTGACGACCTCACCGGCGCGCAGCGCGAGCGTCTGGGAGCCGTTTCCGCCGACGGGATGCTCCGTGAGGGCGACATCGCCCTGGCGGCGCCCCTGGCGGCGCAGTCGCCCGAACGCATGAAGGACGGGCTCCGAGAGGCGATGCGTCACGCACTGAGTCTCGGCGCGACCGGACTCCAGGACATGGGCTCACTGACGCTCGGAAAGCAGCCGAGAAGGACGGTCGGGAACGTCATCGATTGTCTCAGCGAACTCGACCGTGCGGGAGAACTTCCGGTCCGCGTGGTGGTCAGCGTGCGCCTCTCGGCACTCGACGAGGACGACCCGGCCGCGTCGTTCGAAGGACTGCACGGAACGATGCTTCACCCGGGGCCGGTGAAGATCTTCCTCGACGGGTCGATCGGCGCGCAGACGGCGGCGATCTCGGAGCCGTTCACGGACGACCCGGGCAACACCGGTCAGCTCCTGTGGGACGAGGGCGAACTCGAACGCGTCGTGGAACGCCTGCACCTGGCGGGGTGTCAGCTTGCACTTCACGCGATCGGCGACCGTGCGATCCGACAGGCACTCGACGTGCTGGGACAGGTGCTCGCACGCCACCCCCGGCGTGACCACCGTCACCGCATCGAGCATCTCGAGATCGTCGGACCTGAGCAGCTCGAGCGCATGGGGGACATGGTTGTGATCGCATCGATGCAGCCGAACTTCGTCGGCCGATGGCACACGCCCGGCGGGCTCTACGAGAAGCGCCTGGGCGCGGCGCGCACCGGGACGCTCAACCCGCTGCGGTCGATACTCGAGGCGGGCGTTCCGCTTGCCTTTGGCTCGGACGGGATGCCTTTCGGACCGCTCTACGGCGTCCGCTCGGCGATCGAGCACGCGACGCGCGCCGAGCGGCTCACGTTCGCGCAAGCCCTTCATGCGTATACACTTACGGCCGCGTTCGCCGGACGCATCGAGCATCTCACCGGCTCCGTGGAAGCGGGCAAGCAGGCGGACCTCGCGGTGCTTTCCGCCGACCCGGCCGACGCCGGGGAGGTCCGCGTGGAAGAGGTCTTCGTTGCAGGCAGGAGACGGTTCCCCTTCTGAGAGGGAGAGAAGCGATGTCGAGGATATCGCGACGGACGAAGCGGTGGGACCATTCGGGGGTGAACCTGGGGGGCATCGGCGCCGGGAAGATCGAGTTCACCCCGAGCGGTCGGTTCACCAACGTGATGACGCAGAACAACTGGGACGCGCCGATCGTCGACGTCGCCCCGGTCAAGCGGGCACACTATAACCCCGAGGGAATCCCGGGGGCGTTCCTGGCGGCGTGGGTCGAGGGCGCGGGCGCCGTCGCACTCAAGGAGACCGGCCGCGAGCCGATGACGACGCTCAAGCCCGGACGCATCCGATACGAGGGACGGTTCCCGCGCGCCGTCGTCCGCTACCCCCGGAGGCGCGGCGTCGCGCTTTCCGTCGAGGCCTTCTCGTCCCTCGACCTCATGCGCGACGGGAAGGACCGCTACAGGGACTCGGCCCTCCCGGCGGCCGTCTTCGTCTTCCGGCTGAAGAACACGTCGCGGAAATCCCGGCGGGTGTCGGTGATGATGAGCTGGCAGAACCTCGTCGGGCTCGGGGGGTTCGTGGACGCCCTCGTCACCGACCGCCGACGGCCCATGAACGACCACGTGGTGCGAGACGGATGCGAGGGGATCATCTTCCGCTCGGAAGCGGTGAAGCTCAACCCGCGGGTAGACGGGCAGTACGCGCTGATGACCGAAGCCGTCCGCGGCCGCGAGGTCTCGGTCTGCCGCGGCTACGACCAGGCCGACAGCCGCGCCGGTCAGAACTTCTCACGGGTCTGGACCGCGTTCGACGCCGACGGCACGCTCCCCGGTGAGGACACACTGATGCAGGAGTTCTGGACGAACCGTGCGTCGGGCGCCGTCGCCGTCCGCCTGCGGCTCCGGCCCGGGGCGTCGGCCGCGGTGCCGTTCGTCGTGGCGTGGTATTTCCCGCACCTCATCGCGAACGGACACCCGGAGATCGACTACGGTCACGCCTACGAGCGGTGGTTCAAATCGGCGTGGGAGGTGGCGACCTACGTGCTGGAGAACCGCAAGCGTCTCCACGCGCGGACGCGCGCGTGGCAGAAAGCACTCGAAGACTCCAACCTCCCCGAGTGGCTCGTCGAGAAGATGACGAACGACCTGTTCTCGCTGTATGCCTGCTCGTGGTACACGAGGGACGGCCGGCATACGGCGAACGAGTCGCCCACGGACATGGGCGGGTGTCACGGAACGATCGACCAGCGGGCAGCGTCGAGCGCCGTCTACGACATGTGCTACCCGCAGTTGAGCCGGTCGGAGCTGACGCTCTTCGCCGAGCAGCAGATCGGTGCGCGTCACCCGGACCGCTTCGGCAGGCACTGGGACATGAAGCGCGGGAAATTCGGCAGACGGCTCGACCGGATGGGGGCGATCCGTCACGACACGGGTTGGGACCACATCGAGGGCGGGGGGTTCGGCAGTCCCCTGTGGCAGAACCTGCACTGGCCGGACCTCACGAGCGTGTTCGTTCTGGAATGCTGGCGGTACGTCCTGTGGACGGGGGACCGGCGGTTTCTCGCGTGGGTGTGGCCGCGGGTGAAGCGGGCACTCGATTTCCAGGCACGCCTCGACCAGAACGGCGACGGGATCGCGGACCTCTGGGGACACGGCTCGAACACCTACGACTCGGCGGAACTGCACTACTACGGGGCGAGTGCGTTCATCGCGTCGCTTTACCTGGCGGCCAACCTGGCGGCCGGGGAAATGGCGCAAGTCCTTGCAGATGAAGCGTTTGCGAAGACGTGCCGCCGGCGTTACGCCAGGGCGCGAAGGACCTACGACGGCGTGCTGTGGAGTGAGCGTCGCGGGCATTTCCGCTCCTGGTATGACGACAACTGCGGTGCGTGGCGCGGCACCGACCGCGAGCACCGGCTCTTCGGTGACAGCTCGATGATCGCACAGGTCGCCGGACAGTGGTTCTCCAATCTCCTGGGACTGCCGCCCGTCACCGACGTCCGAAGAATCCGCAGCGCCCTCGCCGCCGTCTTCAGGCTCAACGTCTCACTCCCGAAGGGATGCCCCGCCATCGACGCCTCGCCCAACGGGGAGTTCAACTACTCGTGGCCGCCCTACTCCGAGACCTACTACGCCGCCAACGCCATCTACGAGGGCCGCGCCGACGAGGGACTCAAGGCCGTGAAGAAAATCTACGATGCACAGTACAAGTGCGACGGGAGTCCGTGGGACGCCTCACTCAAGTGGGCGGGCGAGGAGAACGACGAGCCCGCCTGGGGTCGTTGGTACATGACGAACCCGGCGAGCTGGTTCCTGCTTCAGGCGATCACCGGGGTCGGCGTGGATCATCTGCGCGGGGTGCTGACGGTCGCGCCGAACATCCCGAGGGGGATCGGCCGTGGGAAGACGCTGTCGAGGGTGCCGGTGTTCTACCCGAAGTTCCACGCGGCGGTCGACTGCCGGGCGACGAAGCGCGGTCGGCGCATCCGTCTGACGGTCACACGGCTCATCGGCGGCAGACCGGTCCGCTTCCGGAAGCTCCGGCTGCACACGACCGACCGGCTCCCGAAGGTGTCGCTCAACGGGAAAGCCCTGCGCGTCCGCGGCTCGGTCGAGGACGGACGTTTCATCACGCTCGACGTACGTGTCCGCTTCGGATCCGACGGGGACGTGCTGGAGATCATCGCATGATGACAATCGACGACAACGACAGGCAAATCCTGCGTGACCTGGCGAAGCGGGTGGCGGAGATTGCGTCGCTCGAGGTCCAGGCCGAGCGTCGCGCGCTGTGGAAGCGGCACAACGCACTTGACCCGGTGCGGCCGATGATCCTCGTCTTCCCCGAAGGGTCGTGGCGGGAGCTGCTGCCGGAGGCGGCACTGGTGTGCGAGGACGAACGCGCACGAGGGATGGAGCGTGCGCTTCGCGTGCGGCTTTACTACCACGACCACCTGCGTGACGACACGGTCATCGAGCGGGAATGGCGGGTTCAGAAAGCGGTAAGCCACACCGGCTGGGGGCTCGAGCCGCGACGCATCCCGTCGAGCGACCCCACGGGCGCGTGGAAATTCGACCCCGTCGTCCTCGAACCGGCGGACCTGAAGAGACTCAGACACCCCGAGGTGACTTAC
>Ga0307378_10010407_pt1 | contig 12073 bp, 10 predicted proteins | sample UN1MG_FD_202238 | JGI IMG/M metagenome (GOLD analysis project Ga0307378, IMG submission 202238) | Soil microbial communities from Risofladan, Vaasa, Finland - UN-1 | ecosystem: Environmental > Terrestrial > Soil > Coastal area > Acid sulfate soil | place: Finland: Risofladan, Vaasa | collected...
CTGAATATCAAAACAAAATCGGTCAATAATGCTACGTTTTCTGTGGCCACACTATTCTTTAGGGATAATAGTGTATATGTAGGTAACTAAAATTTGCGATTTACATATATGCCGTTACTCAACATTATCACTATTAGACTGGTTGATCTCAGGTATTCAATAAACTCTCATATTCGGGGATGCAGCAGGGGTTCACCCCCGGAAAGCATTATCTTAAGCCCGCCCATTTGCTCAAACTCATTTACTACGCGTTTGAACTGATCAAAATCCTTTATCTCCACGGAATTGTTTTTCATTTATAATGATCTTTAATTGCCCGGTCATATCAATATTTGATGCCGTTCAATCTTATTTATGTATTACCCTGATGACCAAAATCTTATTATATCGTTAAATCACACTAACAATCGTTATTTATTACAATATATAAAATTTGTAATACAAATAACAATTCTATTTATATTTGTTTAACATGAACCTCACAGGAGGAACTATACTTGCACATACCAGACGGACTTATTCCATTCCCACAGTACATTATATACTGGTTACTTGTGTTGCCGCCTGTGTATCTTTCCCTTAAATGGGCCAGGCAGGAACTGGACGAAATGAAAACGCCTCTTTTGGCAGTGTTGGCAGCAGGGATATTTGCTATCCAGGCCATTAATCTGCCTATTGGAATGGGTACCAGCGGGCACATGGTAGGGGCTGTGCTGGCTGCTATTATACTGGGTTCCCCATATGCTGGATTGCTGCTCCTCACACTTGTGCTGGTAGTACAGGCGTTCGTGTTCTATGATGGTGGAATTACCACATTAGGGGCCAACATATTTAATATGGGACTGGTAAGCTGCTGGTCCGGATATTATACATACCGCTGGCTGGAAAGCAAATTGGGTACTGTAAAAGCTTCATTTGCCGGGGCCTGGGTGGGTCTATTTCTTTCTGCAATTGTCGCAACGTTTCAATTATACCTGGCAGGGGCCTTTCCACTCCTGGAAGCACTTGTGGTAATGGGTACCTTCCATGCTATAATCGGCCTGGTAGGGGAGGGTTTTATAACAGCCATCGTTGTGAAATCAATAATGGCATACCGACCCGATATTATGAAATTGGAGCAAAGAAAACCCATCTCAAGAAACGTGCAGATGATGGGTATAGCCATTGTATTGATCCTGGCTGTTGCAGCTCCATACATTGCTTCTACAAATCCGGACGGATTGGAGCAAGCTATGATATACCTTATGGGAGAGGAACAGGCGTCTAACCTCGAAACTTCCATACAGTACAGTGCACCCATGGCTGATTATTCCATACCTGGCCTTGGGCGGGTCGGGGAAGTTGGAGCAATAGCCATAGGAACATTGATTTTATTAGGAATTGGTCTGCTGCTTGCAAAGTTCAGTCGGACAAAGCAGGATATCCCTATCATGAATCTTGAGGTAAAGGAGAGTGTAAATGGGACTGAAAATGGGAACGGCTGGGTGTCACAGGATAGGGACTGGGGTACACCCTATATCATAGAAACAAGGAACCTGATGCATGAATACCACAGCGGTTCAACCAAAGCCCTGAACGGCATCGATTTTTGTGTTAAACCCGGTGAGAGAATAGTGCTGCTTGGTGCCAATGGAGCCGGGAAATCCACATTGTTCAAACATTTGAACGGAATATTGAAACCAACATCAGGAGATGTACTTATCAAAGGTCAGTCCATTGATAGAACCAATATCAAAGAGGTACGCAGGACAGTTGGTGTCGTATTCCAGAATCCTGATGACCAGATATTTTCACCCACAGTAGCACAGGATGTAGCTTTCGGACCCATGAACCTTGGACTAACTGAAAAAGAAATTGAACGCAGGGTAAAGCGGGCACTTGAGATGGTACGGCTTACCGGTTATGAGGACAGAGCTCCACACCATCTAAGCGGTGGAGAGAAGAAGCGTGTGGCCATTGCAGGTATCCTGGCTATGAAACCTGAAGTCCTTATATTGGATGAACCTACCACTGGCCTTGATCCGGGAGCAGCAGCAAGGCTTATGCGGATGATAATGGAAATGAACAGCAATCTCGGTATTACTATGATCATTGCCACACATGAAGTTGATCTTGTTCCCGCTTTTGCCCAAAGGATATGTGTATTATCCACTGGCAAGATCATTGGAGAAGGAACACCCGCAGAGATATTCAGCCGTCCGGATCTTATAACGAAAACACATTTGCGACTTCCATTGGTTGCCCAGTTAATGGAGCAGCTAAAGGAAGCCGACCTTGATGTGGAGGTGGCACTTACCATTGACGGGGCCAAAAGTGAGATATTAAAAGCATTCGGCAGGTAGCATGCACATCACCCTTACAGATATTGAACGGGAGGCCTATAAATCCAGCTTGCTCCATAACATGGATGGACGCATCAAGATCATAATGACACTGGCTGTCATTATTTATGCGGTAAGTCTCCCCAGGCTTGATATTATTACCATTGAACGGTTGGGTATTATGTGGTTGTACCTGCTCGCGCTATTGATCGTGGCCAGGCTGAATCCGGTCTATGTTGCAGCCAGGATGGCTATTGCGTTGCCTTTCGGTTTGGGGATCTCTGTATTGCAGCCTTTTATCAGGCAGCCATTCATCAATGACTTTACTGTAATCTCCTTACTACCCCTTGGCATTACTGTAACAGAAGAAGGACTGCTATTTGGAAGTATTCTATTTTCCAAATTCATGGTAAGCGTCACAGCAGTGGTGTTGTTATCATCCACTACCCAGATGAGGGATATGGTATCAAGCGCACGGCGGCTGGGGCTTCCGGCAGAGATGACCTTGCTTTTTAGCATGATGGTAAGATACCTGTTTGTGTTCTGGGGAATGCTGAGGCGCATCAGGACGGCACAGAAGACCAGGTGTTTTGATATCTGGAACAAAAACCTCCCACGTAGATGGATACTTGAACAGATCGGGCTTTCAATCAGTGCGCTGTTTATCAGGTCATACGAGCAGGGTGAGCGCACGTATCAGGCCATGCTGTGCCGGGCCTATTCGGCAGATTCACAGATGTGTGTGGGTAAAAAGACGTTGGGATTTGGTGATTATGCGGTGTTTTCGATTACGGTTGTTATGATTATTGGAGTGCAGTTTCTTATTTAGTAGATAATTCAATTAATCTGCAGGTAGCTGAGACTGACAAGATCGCAACTGCATCACGCTTTGCGGCATCCATAACGGTGAAATGGCGGGCATTCCAGCCACAGGCAAAGAATAGCTCAAAATACTCGAATGCCCAATATGGGATCTCCAGAAAACCATGTCCCTGCTATGCGAACTTGTGCGCCGTGAGAAGTCAGCCGGTAATTTCGTCTACATCAACCTCTCTATCAGGCAGCAAACTATCAGCCGTTGCCGGAACACTGGCCTCATTCACCGCCCGATGAGCTTACCAGTGCCATTGATATCGTTTCAGAAAATGAAGAGAAGATAAAACAGAAATAAATCATTATCGTCCTGGAAGAAAGAGGATTCCTAAACGATATCAAGTACTGATTTACATTCCGATCATTGCAATGTATAATAATATTCGCCTATAGATTTTTGCTGCCTGTCCAGTTTTGAATCCGGTTTGTTCACTCTGGGCCTGCGTGTCTCTTCATCACGTCGAAACGTAATATTAATGTTTTTCAGAAAGTGGTTCATACCCTGGCGCATATTGAACGGGCCGTGTATCTCGCCTCTAACTCCAGGTTGGCCCATAAATACCATAAGCCTCTCAGACAGCATATCGATCATATAAATATCATGATCCACTACCATAGCAGTCACGTTATTATTCTCAGCGAACCGTCGGATCACTTTTGTAGCCATGGCCCTCTGTTCCACATCCAGGTGTGCACTGGGCTCATCAAAGATATACATATTTGCAGTCTTACCCAAACAACCTGCAATAGCTACACGCTGGAGCTCACCGCCAGATAGTTCAGGCAGCATCCTGTCCATAAATCCATCCAACTGTAAAGGATTAATAATCTCGGTCTGGTAATAACTGGTATCAAATTTCTTATTGATACTGCGCAAAAAATCCCTGACCTTTAACGGATAATCCCCTGTTAAGTACTGGGGTTTATAAGAAATTGTAAGATCTGTCTCAAGTTCACCTGTGGTGGGTGTTTCCGCACCTGCCAGCATCTTTACGAACGTGGACTTGCCAATGCCGTTGGGCCCCACGATCCCAATCACTTCGCCATGTTTGATCTCATTCCCGAGCGTATCACTTCCGACAACCAGTTCAAACCCATTTTCTCCGAATTTTTTAGTAAATCTATGGAATTCCAATAGAGTAGGAATATCCTTCTGCTCTCTCGGCGGATGTTCCTCAAATTCAATTGCTTCTGTCCGCAGGCGTATGTTCTCTTCAGGCAAAAATCCTTTCAGATATTCGTTAATACCCACCCTGACACCTTTAGGATGGGTGATCACACCATACCCGCCTGGTATACCATATGCTATATGAACAGTATCTGCAAGCAGATCCAACAAAGCCAGGTCGTGTTCAATCACCATCACTGATCTATCATGAGCCAGCTCTTGAACGATCCTGGCTGCATTTATACGCTGGTAGATGTCCAGATATGGGCTGACCTCGTCTATAAAATAGAAATCCGCATCGCGGTTGACACAGGCAGCCAAAGCCACCCTTTGAAGTTCTCCACCTGAGAGAGCACTGATATCCCGGTCCAGTATATGGGTGATCTCAAGTTTGTCAACTGTTTCATCCATAATCCCCCTCTCATCAGTCTTGTCCAGCAATGTAGATACCGTGCCTTTTACGACTTTTGGTATATTATCCACATATTGAGGTTTATGTGAGGCCTTGATCCTGCCTTCTGAGAGGGCTTTCATATATTCATACAATCCTGTAGAGGAATATATATCCAGTATCTCATCCCAGGCTGTATCCGATTTACCCAGATTAGGCATCAGATTTCCACTCAAAATATTCACAGTTGTGGACTTGCCTATACCATTTTGACCCAGGATACCAGTCACTTTACCTTTGACAGGAGTGGGCAGGCCGTAAAGAGCAAAACCGTTCTGGCCATATCTGTGGATGGGATCGGCTAATTCCTCAGGCAGCCCGATTATCATAATAGAATGGAAAGGACATTTCTTAATGCATATCCCACAGCCAACGCATAATTCTTCTGAAATAACAGCTTTGCCATCCTCACCCTGTACTATTGTTTCATCTCCTGTCCGCACCCTGGGACAGAAGTGGATGCATTCCAGGTTACATTTCTTGAACTGGCACCTGTCCTTATTTACAATAGCAATCCTCACGATCTCACCTCTAAAAATATTATTTGGGCTAATTAAGTAATAATGTCCAGACCACTAACCAAAAATCAACTGTAATGAATTCCACATACAACCAGTCTTTAGCCCCAAATTCTTTGACATCTATCTTTATTAACGGGTAGATGATCCGTTGAGCATAATACGAGGAAATGATTACCAGAAGCATTATGGAAATCCATGGGAATTCAGTACCGTCTTTTAGTTGGAAAAAACAGAAAAAACCAGCTAACGTACCTATCAAGGCCGGTACAACTGTTTTGATAATGCCATTGATATGATTTTGCTTTTTTTCTTCAGGGGTTTTCTCAATAACCAGAGCCGGTTTTGATTCTACTTCTGGCTGCTTTTGCTTGCCAGCCTTCTCGCGTTCTTTTATTGCCTGCTGTTGAGCTGCTGATTCTCTGGCTCTTTCAAGGAATCCTTTCTTAGCAGGTATCTTTTTCTTACTCAATAATAAATCTCCTGATAATGAGGTTTGACTTTATAGGCTTCGTATACATTATATGTTTAACTCTTTCAAAGAAGAAATCTCATTTCTGATCAATGGTAGATCATTGTCCCAATGCCATGATCAGTAAATAGTTCCAGTAGTATGCTGTGGGATTTGCTGCCGTCTATTATATGTACTTTTTCAACTCCACGTTTAACCCCATGTGCTGCAGACCTGATCTTGGGTATCATACCACCGGAAATGATACCTCCCTGTATCAAGTCATCAACTGTGTCGATCTGAATGCGGGAGATCCGGCTTGATTCATCATCTGTTTTTTGAAGCACACCCGGTACATCGGTCATGAGTATGAGTTTCTTGGCCTTCATAGCAACTGCAATATCACCTGCTACTGTATCTGCATTTATATTCAGACTGTTACCTTTCTCATCAACAGCGATGGGTGCTACGACTGGAATGTATCCATTTCCTGCTGCTATCATGAGTATTTCAGGATTTATTAACTCAACGTCACCAACCCAACCCAGGTCAACTTCATGTTCTTTTCCCTCATAGGTAATGCGTTGAAGGGCTTTCTTTTTAGCCATTATGAGCTGTCCATCCTTTCCAGAGAGACCCAGTCCCTTTCCTCCATTCAAACCGATCAGTGAGACAATTTTAGTATTGATGTTTCCCACAAGTACCATTCGGGCAATCTCTAATGTTTCGTCATCAGTGATCCGAAGTCCTGCCACAAACTCGCTTTTCTTGCCCATACTCTCCATTTTTTGGGTTATCTCAGGCCCGCCACCGTGGACAATAATAGGGTGGATGCCAACATAACGCAGGAGTACAACATCCTTGACAATATCTTCCATGATCTTCGGGTCAACCATTGCATGACCCCCTACTTTGATCACCATGATGGAATCATGGAACTCCCTGATGTAGGGAAGAGCTTCAATTAAGATCTGTTCTCTTGCTATTGTCATTATTGGATGATCCTCTTTTAGAGGGTTAATATGTGGTTGTGGAATATAAATGTTTTAATGGGGGCATATTCTTCATATTAATATATTATTAGTTATATATCATTATCATCCTATTATCGGAAGGTATTTATACTTATATAATAATATTATTATTTGTCGAGCAGGATTGGAGTCTTTTATTACTAACCCCCCACTCCCTAACCTCTCTTTTTCTGCTCGACATTCCGAATTGCTGGAATTTACTTATTATTTTAATTCGATTCCAGGAAAAAAGTATTTTAATAATAGATATTTATAAAAATATTCCTATTTAATGTTGAAATTCCATTATTTCAAGCTTTTTTTTGAAAATTTCATCAAATATAGAAAGATTAAATTACTTTACCGTATAATTCACTTTCCAGGTAAATAAATCGAGGTATAATATTTGTCAACCAGAGATTACCTTACTATTGATGATTTTGATCTTTCGGGAAAAACAATTCTTTGCAGGCTGGACCTAAATTCACCCATGGGTCCTGAACACGGGATACTTGATGATAAACGGTTCAGGAGTTCTCTTACTACTTTAAAGGAACTGGATGATTCAAAGCTGGTTATTATGAGCCACCAGAGTCGGCCTGGTAAAAGCGATTTTACCACATTGGAACCTCATGCTAAGCAATTGTCACGACTTCTGGACAAGGACATAAAATACGTGGATGATATTTTCGGCTCCCATGCTATCTCTGAGATAAAGAAACTTGAGACGGGAGACATTCTTATGCTGGAAAATGTCAGGTTTTTTTCTGAAGAGAGTTTGAAGCGGTCAGCCCAGGAACATGCCTCGTCTCATATGGTTGAGCGATTATCTCCATTAATGGACTTTTATTTGAATGATGCTTTTGCTGTATCTCACCGCTCGCACCTTTCTATCATGGGATTTACATGGACTCTTCCGAGTATAACAGGCAGGTTGATGGATAAGGAGATTACCTCTTTAAGCAGAGGAGGACATGACAGTGACGGACCCACAATATTTGTGCTGGGAGGCACTAAGGTGGACGATTCATTGAAGGTCACGGAATTTGCATTGGCAAATAACAAAGCTGACAGGGTACTGCTGACAGGAGTGGTAGCTAATGTATTCCTTGCAGCCAAAGGTGTGGATATCGGGAAACGTAATTTGGAATTCATCCAGTCACAGGGTTATTATGACCAGATAGAAATCGCCAAAAAAATCCTGAAAAGATTCGATAATAAGATCGGACTTCCTATTGATGTGGCTCTGGATAATAATGATGAGCGTGTTGAGGAATCTATCGATGCGATCAACAAGAACCTAAATTCTGGCCTGCCTATCCTGGATATAGGACTGGAGACCATTGTAGCATTCTCAGAAGAGATCAAAGCCGCCGGGACAGTTATCATGAACGGTCCGGCTGGTATGTTTGAGAAGGATGTTTTTGCATTAGGCACAGTGGAATTAATGCAGGCAGCCACCCAGTCAGGATTCAGCGTGATAGGCGGCGGCCACAGCGCTGCAGTAGTTCAACAATTGGGCATGGACTCTCAGCTGGATCACGTATCGACTGGCGGCGGGGCGTGTATCGATTTCCTGGCAGGGGAGAAGCTGCCCGGGATCGAGGCGTTAAAGGATGCTGCGGCTTGGTATAGGGGGAAATAGAGTATGCCCCTGCAACCATACGATTGATACAACCGAATGTTGGTTTTATTTACCTTCTGTTACGATGAATGGTTAGTAGATTAAACCGTTCATTATAATGGAAGGTTTTAATGAGCGAAATGTTAAATATGATATTATGACAGTGGTGATCGTTTTAAGGATTTTATTCCTTAAACGCTTGTTTTTTTAGTAAATATAACCAAACGATTTTCCACTAAGCAAAAAAATAAACCTGTTCCAACATGTAACGGTCATTTTCATACATAAGGTATTTAATATGTCAATGAAAATCATATATTGTTAGACTTGGAAAAACGATAAAAGATAAGAATTCGTACTGTTGAGACACCATCATATAAATTTCATATCAGTGGCCGAAAATGCAAAAACTATCACCTAAAACACTGGATCAGGTTATATCGCAGATCGTAGATGTGGCACATCCTGAAAAGATCATACTCTTTGGGTCTTATGCTCGCGGAGATGCAAGGGGGGATAGTGATCTTGATCTGCTTATCATTGAACGCGAGGTTACGGCCAGACGCAAGGAATCGGTCCGCATCCGGCGTGCTCTGCGACCGCTTCGGGTGCCAGTTGACATTTTGGTCTTTTCTGTGGATGAGGTCAAACGTTATGGGGATATAATGGGAACTGTACTGTACCCAGCGCTTCGTGAGGGAAAGGTGGTCTATGGTGAGTGATGCTCGCTATGAACTTGTTTTAATGTCGATACGAAAAGCGGAAGATGATATTGTATTGCTTGAAAAAATAACTTACGATGAAGAGATATCTTCTGAAATTGTGGGTTTTCATCCACAACAGGCAATTAAGAAACTCTTAAAGGCTTTGCTTATTGCTAAAATCATTCCATTTCGACGTACACACGATTTGGGTGAATTGACAGACCTTTGTTCTGAACATGGGATTGAAGTGCCAGACGAGTTGTATGATATTGATGATCTGACTCCTTTTGCAGTAGAATATCGATATGATGTTTTCACACCTCCAAACAAAGAGGTGTTTTCAAGACAAGGGGCACTTGAACGTGTGAAAACAGTCCACAGTTGGGTTCTTTCTCAAGTTAACATAGTATAGTTCATTTGGCACCATTCCAAAATCCAGTTATTCCAATGAATATATCAGATGATGCGACTACAAATCTGTGAAATCTGTGTCTTTTTGTTTTCCTGACACGGATTTACAATGATTTACACAGATTTTTCCTAAAGCCGGTGTCGAAAAAATAACTGGAAAATGGGAATGTGTCAGTTCATTTTACACAATTATAAATCATAAACAATAAAAATAAGTAAATACTGAAGAGCACATGCATAGATAAATTCTCTTTTTTGCACATGCATAAGGTTTGGAATGTGTTTTCATTATTGTCAATCCTATTCGAATTGGTGTGGTCCATAAGGATGTGTTAGGCACAGTAGAATTGAGGTAGAGTCCTATATTTCATGACCTGATGTCTTTATGTGTCTGGGACTTGAAAATCATACCTTTGCCTCTGGGACTCTGTAACGAGTATTTTTAGGTTATATTACTTTCAATCCGCTCTATCTCAAAGTTTAAACAGGGGCAAATGATTTAGAACACGGATGACACGGGCGTGCCGAGCTAAGCTCATATTCGCCAGCTGGTGAAAATCCAGCCTGAGGAAAGGTTAGCCACCACCTCAGAACTGAACCCCACACCCAGCCTGGTAACAGGCTGATGTGAAGCTGGGGGGATGGGATACTAGGCCACAATGGAAGTGAAGGTTATAAGCCCCGAAATTCTGATGATCTTGGAAGCCGACGTTATCCGTGTAACGGAAGGCAGCATTCACACCACCATTAGTCAGCACCTCCAGTCTTGGAATATAGCAGGGAGCTCTGGGACATGGCGAGGTGATGTGAGTCCAACGGGGTCTAAGACCGTAGCATGGTATCAAACGGAGACTATGGGAACTCGGGAGGCCCAGTATGTTCTCCCTACAGGAGTATGCGCTGTCAAGCCTATGGACGGTAAGATGGCGCAAATGGCATACTGGGAGTCGGATCAGTTCATATTACTGATGAAGCAGGGTAATGCCTGTGGAGGGAAGGGGCTGACAGAAGTACGATTGACATCAGGGGCACATCTACCACACTCTGAGGTGGGGAGTAGATGACAACAAAACTGGTGTCCAAGACTCTAGAAGCTATACCAGGTATAGCTTTAAAAGCTAATGAAGATCCTAAATGTAAGTTTACGTCATTAGCACATTTACTTACAGATGATTTTCTAAAAGAATGTTTCAGGGAGTTAAAGAAAAGAAAATCTCCCGGTATTGACGGAGTAACAGTAGGAGAATATGCGAATAAACTGGATGTGAATATCACAGATTTAGTAGTAAGGCTTAAAGCAAAACAGTACAAGCCTCAACCGGTCTTGCGTGTCTATATCCCGAAGTCAAACGGCGATAAAAGACCGCTCGGAATTCCGGCTGTCGAAGACAAGATTGTTCAGATGGCGATAAAGAAGATTCTCGAAGCGATCTTCGAGCAGGACTTCATAGACACTTCTTACGGGTTTCGCCCCAATCTGAGCTGCCATGATGCTCTTAGAAAGTTAGACAAGGTCATCATGAACGCTCCTGTCAACTATGTAGTAGACATGGACATCTCGAAGTTCTTTGACACAGTAAACCATAAATGTTTGATGGAATTTCTGGAACAAAGAATCGTGGATTCAAGCTTGCTACAGCTGATCAGTCGTTTCCTGAAATCTGGCATAATGGAGGAGGGGGTATACTGTGAGACGGATCAAGGTACGCCACAGGGTGGGGTGCTGAGTCCCGTACTCGCTAATGTATATCTCCACTTTGCGCTGGATTCATGGTTTGAGACTGAGGTGATTCCGCAGCTAACTGGTTATGCCCAGCTAATTCGATATGCTGATGACTTCATCGTCTGTTTCGAAAAAGAGGAAGAAGCCAAAGCATTTGAAGTTGCGCTGAGGCAGCGAATGGGTAAGTTCGGACTTACGATCTCTGAAGAGAAGAGTAAGATCATTGAATTCGGACGATGCGCATGCCAGAGAGTAGGGAAATATGGCCGGAAATGTGAAACCTTTGATTTTCTAGGTTTCACGCACTTCTGCGACAAAACCCGAAGAGGCAAATTCAAGCTCGGGCGGAAGACGTCACACAAGAAGTTCAGACAGAAGATGAAAGATATGAATATATGGTTTAATCGTATCCGAAATCGTGTCGAACTGAAAGAATGGTGGAAGGTGCTTGGGCAAAAGTTGCTTGGACATTACCGATATTACGGAATGAGTGGCAACATGAGAATGCTGCGTAACTTCCACCATCAAATCGTGAGACTCGCTTTCAAATGGGTAAACAGGCGCAGCCAGAGGAAAAGCTACAACTGGGATCAGTTTCACCATTTCATTCAATTTAATCCACTTCCGAAGCCGAAGATATATCATTCGTTATACAACCTGAAACCTTAGAGGATGTGCTTCTGAAGAGCCGTGTGAGGGAAATCTTCATGCACGGTTCTGTGAGGGGGCTCATAGTAACCGTGGGGCTATTACCCTAGAAAGAGGTGCGCTATGGGCTCTACTCGACATTCGATTGATCCGGTTTTCGTGTTCTAT
>Ga0307378_10010409_pt1 | contig 12071 bp, 8 predicted proteins | sample UN1MG_FD_202238 | JGI IMG/M metagenome (GOLD analysis project Ga0307378, IMG submission 202238) | Soil microbial communities from Risofladan, Vaasa, Finland - UN-1 | ecosystem: Environmental > Terrestrial > Soil > Coastal area > Acid sulfate soil | place: Finland: Risofladan, Vaasa | collected...
CGATGGTTGGCACAGGTTATAGCTGGCTGCGGAACTTTATGGCCAATGTAGGTGCGGCGGTCAAGCAGCAGGGTAAAGTTACAATTGTCGGCGGTGGCAGAATGAGTTTTGCCTATCCTGATTTTGCCAAAGATATTATCCAGAAGGGCAGGCTCGATCCCAATAAAGTGTGTATTGCGTGCAGCGCGTGTACGCAGATCATGCGAGATGGCGGAACGACCGGCTGCGTTGTGCGCGATGGCAAAGTTTATGGCCCAATCTATAAGCACGGAAGAATGAGCAACCGTGATAACCTCTTGCGGTTGGCCCAGAATTGCAGAAAATGCGAGCAGCCAAGCTGTCAGTGTGCCTGTCCGGCGGGCGTGAATATTCCAAAATTCATCAGTCTTTTTCTTGATTGCAACGATAAAGAGGCATATGAATCAATCCGTCAGAGCAATGTGTTTCCTGAGATATGCGCGTGGCTGTGCCCTGTTGAATCACAGTGCGAGGGAAGTTGCTTGCAGAAATATATCGGCGATGGCCCATTGCCAATCGCTGAAATTCAAAGATACTTGGCTGAGCAGGCAAATAAGAACGGCTGGTCGAAGTTGAATATCCCGATCAAAACTTCAGGCAAGCGGGTGGTAATAGTAGGCGCGGGACCTGCGGGGCTGTCGTGTGCGGCAAGGCTGCTTGAAGCAGGGCACGAAGTAACGATATTTGATAAGAACCAGTCGCTGGGCGGGATGATCGATTCGGTCATACCAGCGGACAGGCTGAAATCGGCTTTGACGAATGAGGTGACGGCGATATTTGATGGAGTGCCTTCGCAAAGGCTTAAGATCGAATCAGGAAAAGAATTAAGCGAGAGTTTTACGCTTGAGTCAGTGATGTCGGGCGGATTTGATGCGTGCTTTGTGGGGCTTGGTTTGTCAAAGGCGATGAGCAGCTCCGATGAGCGTGCGGATGGAATCTGGGATGCGATTGAGTTTTTGAACAACGCCAAAAAAGAAAATCTCGACCTGGCAGGCAAACGCGTTGCCGTGATCGGCGGCGGCAATACGGCTATGAATGCGGCATGCACGGCAAAACGGCTTGGAGCTCAAGATGCGTATGTATTATACCGTCGTTCATTTGAAGAAATGCCTGTCTGGCCGGCGGAGCGTCAGCGGGCGGTGGACGCGGGAGTACATTTTCTGATCCTCACCCACCAACTTGAATATGGGATATGCGATGGCAGGCTTGCGGCCATTAGACTCTGTCCGACCGTGCTCGGCGAACCAGACAAGAGCGGTCGCCGTAAGCCTGTTGCTCTAAAAGACAGCGTTTATGCATTGGATATTGATATAGTTGTTGAGGCGATCGGTCAGCAGGCACCTGAAGATATAGGCAAGGCGCTGTGCGGAATTGCGATGAGAGATGGACTCATAACGATAAATGAGGATTTTCAGACCAGCAAGCCTAATGTATTTGCAGGTGGAGATATCGTGAGAGGGGCGTCAACAGTGGTTGCAGCGGTGGCTGACGGTATGAAGGCCGCTGAACAGATGAATAAATTTTTGGAAAGTAGATAAAAGGATATTATGCATAATAAACCAGTCGCGATCGTTACTGGCGCAAGCAGGGGGATAGGCAAAGCCATTGCCATAGAACTTGCCAAACTAAATTACGATCTTGTTGTGAACTCTTTTGATATTAATGCCGAAGGCAAGCCTGACAGCACCGCAGCGGAAAATACACAAAAAGATATCGCATCGCTTGGAGCCAAGTGCATCATAGTGCGCGGCGATGTCAGTAGTGCGCAGGATAGGGCCCAACTGGTCGAATGCGCCAGAGCAACATTTGGCAGATGCGATATGCTGGTAAACAACGCGGGCGTTGCGCCACTCAAACGAACAGATCTGCTGGATGCGACAGAAGAAAGTTTCGATAGGGTGCTTCGCATCAATCTAAAAGGGCCGTATTTTTTAACTCAGCTTGTTGCTCGCTGGATGATTGAGCAGAAGCATCAGTTTTCAGATCGCAGGTTCCGTATAGTCAATACCGGCTCAATGTCGGCTTATACCAGTTCGCCCGCGCGAGGGGAATACTGTATATCGAAAGCTGGCATTGGTATGATGACCATGCTCTATGCCGACCGCCTTGCGGAATATGGTATAGGAGTTTTCGAGATACGTCCTGGTATTATTCAGACAGATATGACTTCTGTTGTGAAAGAAAAATATGATACGCTTATCGCCGAAGGCATCACTCCCATCAAACGCTGGGGACAGCCGGATGACATTGCCAAGGTCGTCGGTGCTATTGCGCAGGGAAGGCTGGACTTTTCGACCGGACAGGTTATTAATGTGGATGGCGGCTTCCATCTGAGAAGGTTATAAGGTGCGGAACAATAATGGAAAAAATAAAGATCCATAAACAAAGTGTTTTGATTCACAGGTTCAATACCGTTATTGTGGGAGCAGGCGCTGCCGGCATGAATGCGGCAGTGCATCTGTATGAGTTTTTCGCTGATAAGGGTGTCAAAGATGCACAGAATCGCATTGCAGTAGTTACCACTGGTTTGCTGCTTGGGGCATCGCGTATGAGCGGCTCCGACAAACAGACCTATTATAAGATGGGCACAAGTCCTGAAGTTGCCGACAGTGCCGAGGAATTTGCCAAAAGTCTGACGGCCGCCGGTTGCTGTCATGGCGATATTGCGCTTGCCGAGGCGATTGGGTCGCTTCGGGAATTCTATCATCTTGTGCAAGCTGGGGTGCCGTTCCCGCACGATTCGATGGGGAGCTATATCGGCTATAAGACCGACCATGATCCGTATGAACGCGCAACATCCGCAGGTCCAAAAACAAGTAAAGTTATGAGCCAATGTCTGCAAAAGCAGGTTGAGCGGTATGGCATTGGTATATTCGATCATCAGGAGCTTGCTCACCTCATAACTTCGGGCGCAGGCGAAAAAAAACGCATCATCGGGATAATAATAGTCAATAAGAAAACACTTAATACCAACAATTATGGCCTTGAAGTGTTCCTGTGTGAAAATCTTATTCTTGCAACGGGCGGTCCCGGTGAACTCCATAAGACCAGTGTCTATCCCAAGGGGCAGGTGGGTATTCACGGCCTTGTTTTTAAGGCAGGTCTTGCCGCTGAAAACCTCACCGAATCACAGTTCGGCCTTGCGAGCACGAAATTCCGCTGGAATGTTTCCGGTACGTATATGCAGGTAGTGCCGCGCATTTTCAGTACGGATGCAGATGGCAACGATGAAAGAGAATTTCTTGCTGACTATTTTCCAAGTATGAGCAAAATGGCCACCGACATCTTTCTTAAAGGTTATCAGTGGCCGTTTGACCCGCAGCGTATCGAAAATCATCAGTCATCGCTGATCGATGTGCTGGTATTTAATGAAACTCAAAAGGGTCGTATGGTTTTTATGGATTTTCTAAGAAATCCGATTGGCACAAAATCCATGAAGAAATTCGAGCTGAATGATCTTGAAGAGGAAGCTCTTGTCTATCTTCAGAAGACGGGTGCGATGCAGAAGACGCCAATCGAACGTCTTACGCACATGAATCAGCCTGCTATTGATATTTATGCCGAACATGGCATCAACCTCTGGAAAGAGCCTTTGGAGATTGCTGTTTGCGTCCAGCATAATAACGGCGGTTTTGCGGTCAATCGCTGGTGGGAATCGAATATTCTGCATACGTTTATTGTCGGTGAAATGGCCGGCACGCATGGTGTCAAGCGGCCGGGGGGATCTGCCTTAAATTCGGGTCAAACTGGGAGTCTCCGTGCTGCGCAATACATTGCCAATGTCTATGGAGCGTCTATCCCTTCGAAAAACAGCTGCGTAAATGAAATCAAACGGCAGCTTAAGGAGATTGCTGAACAAGTCGACCGATTCAAAAAATCTGCCGGTCCCAAGCCAAAGGATGTTATAGCTGAGATACAGGATCGTATGACTAGTTCTGCCGGACACATTCGTGAAATCAATGATGCCCGTTGTGCTCTGAAGACGGCCATTGACCTCTATAAAAAAATAGGCTCGCTTGGTATGAGGATCACCAATGCAAAAGACATTGTTGCTGCAATACGGGCCGAACATCTGAGCCTTGCCAGTATCGCGTATATTAAATCTGTTGTTTCACTTTTGGAGCAGGGCGGCGGCTCTCGCGGCTCACATCTTGTGCTGTCGTCTGACGGCATCGCCGTGCATTCATCGGTGCTTGATAAGAATGGCAGGGAATTACGATATAAGCCTGAAAACAAGGAGTTGCGACATTCGATCTTGCGTATTATATTTGATGCCGATACTGATGAGTTGTTTACGATTTCCTCGGTCGCTGTGCGACCAGTGCCGAAAGACCACAAAGCCTTTGAACCTGCATGGCAGGATTATCGTGATGGTAAAATATTTTATTAAGGAAAACATATGTCTCGTTACAAACGTCTTGATGTTTTGTGCATGATGAAGCAGATTGGCATAATACCGGTGTTTTATCATGCGGATTTTGAGGTTGCAAAAAATGTTATCTGCGCCTGTGCCGATGGCGGCGCACGATTAGTTGAATTCACCAATCGCGGCGACCGGGCCATCAATATCTTTACCCAGCTTGAGGAATTCTGCACTACGCACAAGCCGGACGTTGTTCTCGGCGTCGGCTCGATTGTCGATGCGCCCACCGCGGCGATGTACATTGCTGCTGGCGCGAATTTTGTCGTTGGGCCATGCCTTGATGAAGATACTGCAAAATTATGTAATAGCCGCAAAATACCGTATAGCCCCGGTTGCGGGTCGGCTACCGAAATTCACCGTGCCGAAATGCTTGGTGTTGAGATATGCAAGGTATTTCCCGGCCAGGAAGTCGGCGGCCCAGGTTTTGTCAAAATGATCAAAGGCCCATGCCCTTGGACCGATATTATGCCCACCGGAGGAGTAAGTCCGACAAAAGAAAGCCTTACCGCATGGTTTGAGGCAGGTGTCGCCTGTGTAGGCATGGGGTCAAACCTAATTACCAAAGAACTGCTGGACAAGAAAAATTATGCCGGCATTACAAAGAAGGTCAACCAAACAATCGAACTCATCGGCCAGATCAGAGGTGCTAAATAAAATGTTATTACCACCACAAAAGAGTTTAAGTATCCGTGATTTTGGAGCCGTTGCCGATGGCATCGCCGATAATACTCAGGTCTTTAAGAACGCCATCGAACAATGCTACAAAAATAACGGCGACAAGATAATCGTTCCTGCGGGCACATATCTGACCGGGCCGATTCATTTAAAGAGCAATATAAACCTGCATCTTGACGAGGGCACAGTAATATTATTGGGCGACAATCTGGACGAGTGGCCGCCTATCAAATCAAGGTGGGAAGGCGTAGAATGCTACGGATACTCACCTTGTATCTATGGCGAAAACCTCAAGAATGTTTCCATCACAGGCGCCGGAACAATTGACGGCCGCGGACGGGCATGGTGGAACGAATTTAAACGACGCAAAACAAATGGCCAGACTCAGCCGATTTCAGCGCGCGACAAGGAATTCGCAGTGCTTAATAAAAATACGAACCTCTCCGATTGCGGAGGAGGCGGCATTGGCTCTTTCTTTTTCAGGCCGCCACTGATTCAATTTAATAATTGCTCAAATGTGCTGCTTGACGGTTTTACAACATCTAACTCTCCTTTCTGGAATACGCATCTTGTTTACTGTTCTAACGTTATAGTAAAAAATACAACATTTCAAAATCCCTCCGACGGGATCAACGGCGACGGCCTTGATATTGATTCGTGCAGCGGGGTGCAGGTCTTTGACTGTACTTTCGATGTAAACGACGATTGTCTTTGTTTTAAGTCGGGCATCGGTAAAGACGGCATGCGCGTAAACAAACCCTGCCAAAACATTGTCGTAAAGAACTGCAAAATGCTGCGAGGCCACGGCAGCATTGTTATGGGTTCTGAAACGGCCGGCAACATTCGAAATATAGAAATCTCCGATTGCACTTTTAACGGCACTGATCGCGGTATCAGAATAAAATCGCGGCGAGGAAGAGCCGGAACGGTAGAGAATATTACGTTTAATAACATTACTATGAACTCCGTAGGTTGTCCGATATCCATAAACTTATATTACGAATGCGGCGTACGGCCTGAAGAAATTGCGGCCCTTTCCGACCGCAACGCAAGACCTGTTACAGAAACTACGCCATGCATTAAAAACATAAAAATAACAAACATCACGGCCTACAACGCGCAAATAGCAGCAGCCTTTCTTCTGGGGCTGCCTGAAAAACCCATTGAAAATGTACTGTTTGAGAATGTCAAAATAACGCTGGCTAAAGACGGCATTGCCGGATTTCCGGACATGGCTTTCGGCATCAAAAAGATGCAGGGTCAAGGAATCATTGCCGATTTTGTCAAAGACTTTGTCCAGCGTAATGTCTGCATAAGGTAAGAAGACCGTCATCAGATGTCATCAGTGGTCATCAGAAGGATCCAGAAGTCATCAGAGCATAGTCAGAAATACGCCAAATGACAGTCGTGAGTCGTAAGCGGTGAGTCTTAAGAGTAAAAATAGAATTTATTTGAGCGGATTCCTCTCAGGCTCGGAAAGAGAGGAGGGTGATTCGCGAATCGCCCGTATAGGCAGTGCCATCCGGCCGTCTTCTTATCGCTGCATTTCTGATCCTGTCTGCGCAGGTCGTTTGAAGCATTCGATCAACGTGAGAATGCCGCCAACAAGACCCATGAGCCAGCCTGCCGGATAGGGCAGAATGAAGAGACCCCACCACATCGAGTGTCCAGAGCGGCCTCCCATGCCTCCGAATGCGCTGATTACGAACAAGGCAGCAACGCCGAAGGCTGCGAGAATGCAGGCCCAGTAAAGGAGTACGCGATAGCGGCTCTTGCCGAGGAATCCACCGAGCGCAACTATGGCGATTGCGGGGAGGATGACCAGTGATCCTTCGAGGGGGTCGATGGCTCCTATCAGCATGGCGATAAAGCCAACGATAACCAGAATGTTTGACCAGAGTCTACGTGCGTTCATATTATCCTGCTTTCTGTAAACAATGCTTATACCGCCTGCCTAAAACGGGAACCATCCAGAGACGCAAAATTTTGCGTCTCTACACATTTTATGCAGGCTAAAGCCTGTACTCCGAACACGCAACTTCAGTGGGCGAGCATTTTAATAAGGCCCCAGAAGGCGGCTAAGATGCCGACAGTAAGAGCTGTGCTAGCCCAGAAGCCATAAGTATCCTCTTTTGTCCATTTGCAGAATTCCCAGTTGGAGTTGGGGAAGAGTTTCAAATGGTCGAAACGGCTGGGGTTGTCGTAGCTTTTTTGCAGCTCGGCTTTGTCAAGCTCTCGGTCGGCAATAACCTTCGTCTTCATTTTGACATAGAAACGGGCTATGTGTTCTTCGAGACCTTTATTTCTGGTAAATAAACTTATCGGAATCAGAAAGATAAATGGCAAAAACGCATCGACAAGATACCGTATCGTCAGCAGCGTGGAAGGCTTCATATTCCGAAGGTTCAGACCAATCATTTTGGCGATAACAAGTTCGGCATTTATTCTGCCGATGCCGGCCATCGGTGAAGTTGGATCATCCGGATTGCTCCTGGCCACCTTATCGAAGTAAATCGCGGTGGGCGGGATTACAAGCTCTTTTCTTATTCTTTGACCTACTTCATCGGCACGCCCCATATCGACATCGTCCTGCGTAGCAGGCGAATTGCGTACGACTATTCTTTCTTTTGTCTGCTGAGTGAGCCATTTCGATTGTTTGACCGCTTTGAACATTGGCAATGTTCCCGGCAGAATCGCGAACAGCAGCGCGCAGATAATTACCTGAGTGTATATAGCCTTGAGAGTCAGGCGTTTCCAGAAAAGCAGCAGTAATACCGGTGCCCCGAAGATAATGTTCAGTGAGGGCAGCATCTTAAGTATGTTGATTATGCCGGCGCTTTTCACCGCGACATAAACGGAAAGCAGCAGGATTCCGGCGATTGAAACACGTGATGCATTAATATAATGCCTTTCGGACTTGTTCTCGACTAATGGTTTGTATAAATTGCGAACGAACAGTGCCGACAGATATACGGATACACCTGCCAGGGTCGACATATTTGCCGCGAGGATACCTGATATCATAAGGCCCCGCAGCCCGACGCCGAGCAGGTTGTTGCTCATCACTCCCCATGCGGTGTCAGGGTCAGAGATTGATTCGTGAAACAGTGCGTAAGCAAGCAAACCGCACATCGCCCACATAATTGTAAGAACTCGTTTGGTGTAATTGCCGCCGATACTGCCGGTTCTCGAGGTGAACTCATCTTTGGCCGCCCCGTAATTGGCCATATTGCCCTGATGGCCGGTAATGCCAATAATATAGTTAGCCAGTAGATATGCGGCGATTGAGGCCAGGGAGAATTCATCCAGACCGGTGCCGAAAAGGTACAGCATATGGTCGGGCACTCTTGCGGAAAACCCGCTCCAGCCCCCTATGCTCACAAGTGCAATCGGTATCATCATTACTGAAAATACGAGTATCAACATCCCCTGTAACAGGTTGTTCCAGACCGCTGCCTTAAGTCCTCCCATTATTACGTATGCACCTACGAAGATTATATAGATTGCGTAAAACCAATAGGTTTTCGTATAAGATATATAGGCGCTGATTTGCTCTTTTTTGTACATACTGTTGAGAGCTTTATATCTTTCGCTTTGTTCGGCCGGCAATTGTTTTGTCTTGTAGAGTTTATCGAGCTGGCGGTATTCCTGATACATCTGGATTTTTTGCTGTTCTTCCACGGTACATTTTTCGGCAGGCTTGATTGTCATAGCCTGAAAAGTTCGCAGCGAGATTTTGTTGGCGATGCCGATATTAATAATGCTAAGCCAGATTCCCACGCAGGCATAGATGAAGGCCAGAGATTTACTTTTGAAGCGTTCATCGAAGAGTTCAGCCATTGTAATCAGCCGGGTTCGTCTGAACCAGGCGGCCATGAACCAGTAGTAGGGTCCTGAAAAGATAGGAGCGAGCAAAATCCATACGCCCCCGAGTCCTTTGCTAAAAGCCGCGCTGGCGGTGTTCACGGCATTGCCGGCATCGACGATGGTGCTCATATTTAGAAAGTACTGGAAGAGTTTGCCTACCCCGCGGCCGGCCAGAAAGAAGTCTTCCTGGGTACGCACCTTACCCGCACTTCTTTTACCGATGTAGGTAATAACTGCCAGATAAGCCACGATTAACAACACATCGATCGGGTGAAAGCCGAAAAGATCCATCTTGTTCCTTTCGTTTCAGGTTATAATATAGACAAAGCAAGAAAATTACAATGCTGTCACACACTAAGCACAAATACAGCTATGTTAAGCGCAAGAATATATCAGGTATGGGGTTATATGCCCACTAAAAAACTGCGGGAAAAACGTTTTACTGCGCAAAATTATGAAATTCTTGACAACGGGGCCATTTAAGAATATAAGTATTTAGGCCAGATATTAAAATAAGTTGTTTGATTTAAATAAATTATTGTAAAATTTTTAGGAGGTCTAAATATGAAAAAAGGAAATTCTATTATTTTTATTATTGCCTTACTGATATGGTTTAGCGGTACTGCTTTCCCGGGGCAAGACCTGAACTCAATTCCGTCTGGTTCCAATGTATCCGGCAAAGCGGGTATTGTTAAAACCGCATCTGTTGCCCCGCCTCAAACATTGATGGTTCCGCCTGTTGCCTTTGATGATTCAAGTATTACAGTAATCTGGAGTAAACCTTCTGACTATTCAAATGTTGTTAGTTATAAGGTTTATCAAAACGGGTCTTTAGCCGGAACTACAAAAAATCTTTTTTACAATATTACAGAATTAGAGGCTAATTCTCCATATTCATTTACCGTAAAAGCAGTAGATGCTTCTGGAAAAGAAGGAGAAGTTAGCAATACCGTTATACAATCGACAGCTCCTGCAATGAAAGTATTTAATGTTACTGACTATGGCGCGGTTGGCGACGGCAACACATTGAATACTGTTGCAATTCAAAAGGCTATTGATGAATGTACTTCAGGCGGGAAAGTTTTAATTCCTTCCGGAAAATTTTTAAGCGGTGCAATATTCTTAAAAAGCAATATGACGCTTCAAATCGACGGGACATTACGAGGTAGTGATAATGCTTCAGACTATCCGCAAACAAGTAAAAGGTTCCCGTATTACAGGTCTGGCAACAATTTTACGGGTTTGATAAATGCATATACTACAGATTATTATAGCATTACCAATGTTAGAATATGCGGCAGCGGCACTGTCAACGGCAGCTCTGATACTGTCGGCTCTATTACGGGGCATGCTAATACGATACTTGGCAATAACCAGGTCGCCGCAAGCGAAGGTGATGATAGTGACAGAGCTGATATGATTACCGTAAAAGGTGTTGATGGATTATATATTGGAGGACTTACACTTGTAAATCCTGCAATGCATACTGTATTTATCAGTTATTCCAAAAATATTACAGTAAATGGTATCGCTATAAATACTTATGATATACATAATGCAGATGGCATTAATATCTGCACTTCTGATACAGCGTATGTTTTTAATTCCACTTTTGATACCGGCGATGACTGCATCAATTTTAATGCAGGCGTCGGCGCTGATGGAGTAAAGGAAAATTTCCCGGATAACAATATTAGAATTTTTAATTGCACTGCCAATCGCGGGCATGGCGGTGTAGTCTTTGGCAGCTTTACCGGCGCCTGGATTCAGAATGTTTTCGTTGAAGACTGTCTTTTCGACGGAACAGATATCGGGCTTCGCTTTAAAACCGGTAAGGAACAAGGCGGTGGAGCCAGAAATGTTCTTTGCAGGGATATTACAATTAAGAATATTGAAAAAAATGCTGCGATATTTTTTGACAGCACTTATTCCTGCAAATATCCTTCAGCAGGTCCGGGGCAGTTTAAGGATATCACAGTGAAGAATATTACTTGCGGTAATCTGTCGAAGTATGGCATCTATATTAATGGATTGCCTGACAAGCCGCATAATAATATCTCTATCAGTAACGTTTCTATAGATGGTGCCAAATCTGGTGGAGCTTTCCTGAAGTATTGTACAAACAGTATATTTGATACAATTAAGATTACAAACAGCACGCCGGCCTGGACGATTGATTCTAATTCAACCTCCGGTCTTACTTTTAAAAATTGTAATCCGGCACCATAAACCTTCAAATTTAAAATAATGTCTTACAAAGGGCTGTCTATTAATGGCAGCCCTTTTTTATTAAAATTTGAAAGTCTTTTTTGTGCAAAAACTGCCCGATTCGCATACCTGCTACGCTCCGGTTACTTACGAGAGCTTCTTCTAATACTGTCAGGTTGTACGCTTTTACCTAATATGATATCTTTCTTCGCCCTGGAGAAATTATTACCGCTCAGGTGTATACTTTTCGTTCTTCTGCCTTCGATTTTTAAAAAAACATCAACTTTTTCCCGGCACGTGGCTTTCTGAACAATTACATTTTGGCTATTCTTTACAAACATAACCGGCCCTTTAATCGGGGTAATTTTAATGCCAATTAATTTTATATCTTTCGCATTGATACACTGCAGCCCCCACCTGGCAACAATCGAAACATTCCCTAAAGTAACATTCTCGAGGGGTTTCTCTGGCAGGCCGATAATTTTCACAGACCTACTGGCATACTCGCAGGCAATGTTTTTAATGTGAATGTTGCGAAATATCGGAGGGGTTTTTGTAGAAGGTTTAAGCGTGGATTGCCCGTAAAACGTATTGAACGTCAACGCAGCCCTTCTTATACGGTCCATCTTGACATCTTTGAACCCATATATTTTCAACTACTCCGCCGCGGCCACGCATTGACTTTACTCTGATACCATTATTGGTACCGTTAAATTCACAGTCATAAACCAAAATGTCTCTTATATCCCCTGACATTTCGCTGTCGAAAATCTCGTTGTCGCTTGTAACCTGTTGTTAAAACAGCAATTATGGACATAGCTCAATTCGCAATAGACTGGCTGAGCTGCAATCGGGAGCCTACGAGCGAATGCTGGCAGTA
>Ga0307378_10010411_pt1 | contig 12070 bp, 7 predicted proteins | sample UN1MG_FD_202238 | JGI IMG/M metagenome (GOLD analysis project Ga0307378, IMG submission 202238) | Soil microbial communities from Risofladan, Vaasa, Finland - UN-1 | ecosystem: Environmental > Terrestrial > Soil > Coastal area > Acid sulfate soil | place: Finland: Risofladan, Vaasa | collected...
GCCCGATTTCCGTAGGGGCGAACCATCGTGTTCGCCCTTGTCAAACAACCGGGCACCGCATTCCGTCCAGGGCGAACACGATGGTTCGCCCCTACGGCGGGTGGCGATCACTGGCAAATCGTGACGGCGTTACCGTGCTCCGTTCGGTGATCCGTCGACATCATAGTACATCGGGCTGTTCTTGTCCGGCCCGCGCCGCACGTAGACCCACTCGGCGCCGGTGTCGGGCTCGGCCCACACGTCCGCCGCCCAGCCGTTGTCGACCTGTCGAAGATTCGTGCCATCCCAGTTCACCACGAATACCCCGTGAGTGCGGCGGTTGGTGAACACGATGCGGTCGCCCTTCGGCGTGATAAGCGGCTTGGCGTAGCCAGAGGCCTGCCCGATGATCACGCGCTCGCCCCGGCCATCGTCGGTGTCAATGCCGACCAGCCGCAGGCTCTCGCCACGATACTTGTAGTATATCCTTGGAATTGTCCATCCATTCGATTGAACCACAAGAAGCGACTCCCCAAGCAACTAACTTACGAGCACCTATCCCAGCATGTCCTTCACCACTTTCCCGCTCGGATTTCTCGGCAGCTCGTCCATGAACACGAGCAGTTGCGGCACCTTGTAGCTGGGCAGCTTTTCGTAGCAGTGCTTGCGGATGTCGAGCTCGGTCACGTTGCAGGTGCGGGGGACGACGTATGCCTTGACAAGTTCGCCGAGGTGCGCGCGCATGCCGGTGGCGGGCACGCCCTTCACCGCGGCCTCGCGGATGCCCGGATGCGTCATCAGCACGGCCTCCACTTCGGCCGCGTAGACGTTCTCGCCGCCGACGATGATCATGTCCTTCCTGCGGCCCTTGATGTAGAAGAAGCCTTCTTCGTCCATCGCGGCGAGGTCGCCCGTGCGGAACCACTCGCGGCCGCCCAGCGTCACCGTCGCATCCTTCAGCCGGTCGGGCTGGTTGTAGTAGCCGGGGATCACTTCCTCGCGGGCAAACAGCAGCTCGCCCACCGTGCCCGGCGGCACGTCCGCGTCCTGCTCGTCAACGATCTTCGCCTCGACAAACGGCAGCAGCCGGCCGATCGAGTCGGGATGGTTCTCCACGTCCTCGTTGCGGAGCACGTGCGTCATGCTGATCGTCTCGGTGAGGCCGAAGAAGTTGTGCAAGGCCACGTCGGGGAACCGCTGCCGCAGCTCGCGGATCACCCCCACCGGCATCAGCGAGCCGGCAAACGCCATCACCCGCAGCGACGACGTGTCGTACCGCTCCAGGTTCTTCACCGACAGCACCTTCTGGAAGATGGTGGGGATGCTGAGGAGGGTGGTGATCCGCTCGCGCTGCACCACGTCGAGCAACTCGTCGGCCGCGGTGGTGGACACGATGACGACGGGAGATTTCTGATACGCGGCGGTCGGCAGCGAGCTGTAGAGGGCGGTGCAGTGGAACATCGGGTTCACCAGCAGGTGCACGTCGTTGGGCGAGAAGTTGTGGGCGTTGATCGCGGCGGCCACGTTGAACATCAGGTCGCTGTGCCGCATGATGGCACCCTTGGGCGTGGCGGTGGTGCCCGACGTGTGCATGATGATCGAGGGCGCGTCGTGCTCGATCTCGACGTCGGGGGCGGGCTTGCCCTCGAACGCCAGCAGGCTGTCGAACGTGCGCAGCCCCTCAGCGTGCGGGTCGGTGGCGACCACCAGCGTGCGTGGAACCGACAACGCCGCCCGGATCGCCGCGCCGTCCTGCGTGCCGCGTACCAGCAATACGTCCGGCCGCACGTTCGCGAAGATCCCCGCGATGCTCTGCTCCTTCAGCCACGTATTCAGCGGCACGATCACCCCGCCCAGCCGTTGCGTGGCCCAGTAGATGAGGTAGTATTCGAGGCAGTTGGGCAGATAGACGGCCACCTTCGGCCGCAGCACGCCGGTGGCGTCGTAGATGGCGGCGGCGAGCCGTTCCACCAGGGCGTCGGCCTGGCGATATGTATGGCGGCGATCGCCATCGATCACGGCTGGCCGGTCGGGTGCGAGCGCGACGGCTTCGCGCCAGAAATCGCGCGTGGTGAACAACTCCGGCTTGCGGACACGCCGCGCCTTCGTTCCCAGCAGCTCCTCCAGCACCGGCTCGATCATGTCGGCTACGGAGCGATTGCCGTACTCGTTCGGGTGGTTGGAGTCGCACCAGCACCGACGGCGGCCGATGATGTTTTCCTGGATGTTCGGCACGTAGGGGCAGCCGTGCTTCGACGCGATTCGTGCTTCCTCATCGCGGTAGGCGATCGAGCGCTCATCGATGCCGTAGACCTTCGGCTGCAGTGTGCCGGCGTCGTTGCGGCAGAGGCCGAACACGCCGAGGACGACGGGCCGGCCACCCTGGGCCTTGATGCGAGTCACGCAGGTTTCGAGGTCGGCCGCCCAGTCGGTGCAGGGCCGCTCGTTGCGCCACCAGTCGTTCGCGCCCAACTCGATCAGGACAACGTCGGGCCGCTCGGCGAGCACGTCCATCTCGAAGCGCTGCATCGCCTCGACGAAGCTCTCGCCGCCCATGCCCTTGTTGACCACCACGTGGCCGGGGAATCGGTCCTGGAGGATGTCGCTGAAGCGGCCACCGTCGCCGCCGCACGATGTCAGGCTGTTGCCGAAGCAGACGATTTTCATGGAAGGTACCCAGGATAACAGGATGACAAGCTGCAGGCCAGCCTCGCGACGGCCCCGCAACGGACTGCACTATCATAGCAGGCACGCCGGCCGATTTCAAGACGATGAAGCGATTCGGGCGTGTAAGGTCATGTCAGGGCAGGGCGATGCACTGGCGCGTGAAGTGGACCAAGTGGACGAAATGGACGTAGTGGACAATGGACAGAGCACGCCACGCCAGCCTGACCCATGATCGCATTATCCAGCCGCTTTATCCTGAAGCTCATGCCACAGATCCATCGCAGCGCGGGCCTTCTCGGGCGTGGAGGTGTCGACCCCGCCCTGCAGGATGAGGCCGCGGCGTTCGCCGGCAAGCGGCCGGAGTATGCGGCCCAGGTAGGCGCGGTCGGATTCATCGGGCAGGCGTGGCCAGCCGCCGAAGTAGAACTTCCCCTTCGCCAACAGCCGCGGCAGGAGCGTGGTGTGATCGTGCCGCTCGGGGTTGCCGAAGTTGATCCCGCGCACCGCCGGGGCGTCGTCGAGCAGCGCGTCGAGCAGCCGCTGGTTGTTGCCGCAATAGTGCACCCATCCGCCGCCGAACGCTTCGAGCGCCTTCTGCGTGTAGGGGATCACGAACTCGTCGACCGCAGCCGGTGGCAGCAGCGTCGACGAATCCTCGCACGCCCGCACACCGCCGCCGTCCATCCACAACCCGCCGTGGGCTCCGCCGTTCAGCGGCTCCCCGCTCACCTGCTTCATCAGCCTGCTCGCCGCGATGTACATTCTCGAGGTCAGCCCGAGCAGGTGGTGCAGGAACGGCGGATCGTCGTAGATGTCCGTGAAGATGTCGTCCCCGCGCACCAGGTGGGCGAGGTCGAAGGGCGACTGCGTGTCGGCCAGAAAGGTCGGCCCGCGGCCATCGAGCTTCTGCTTGAAGAACCGGAACAGCTCGATCGCACGCGGCATCAGCCCCAGCCGCGACACGTCGTCCGGTACCTCGAACCGCTCGATCTGCTCCTTCGTGAGGTGCTGCTTGAGCCACGGCAGCGTGTGCGGCAGGGTGGTCTGCTCCAGGCCGAACATCGTGGCGACGAACGCGGTGCCGAGGTTCGGCCGCACGCTCGCGATCGAATCGCTGCCCGACCGCGCCGCGCCGATCATCCCCCACAGCCCCTTGTAGAGCATCACGTCAGGCTCGTTGAACTCGGCAACCATGTCGAACTCGGGGAACTGCTTGGCCTCCGGCACTTCCACGCCGAAGCAGAACGGGAGGTAGTCGGCGGGGCGGTTGTGCCAGATCGCCGCATGCCGTGCCTTCGCCGTCGCCACGCGAGCGGGATCGTCGTCAAGCATTGAGATGACGGTGTCGAGTGTTTTGGGGTCCATGGGCTGATCCTGTCAGGAACGATTTCCGCATTGCAGGCAAGGGGGCAGGCAACTCGAAGACTCGACCTGCCCCCATCCCGGGCGCACTTCCTGATGAGTTGATATTGCCGTACTCATTTCGAGTACGATCGTACGCAATCCGAGGACGCGAGGAAGGAGATTTCCGGCCGCCCTCCCCGCTCACAGCATCCCGTTGTTCTTCCAGTATTCGTGTTCGTAAGGCCATGCCGACTTCTGCATGGTGATGAGCTGCTTCATTCGCTCGACGAAGGCCGCGCGTTCGGCCGCCTGCTCGGGGAAGGCATGCTTGACTTTCACGGCCCGGGCGAGGGTCGCGCCGAGGCTCGTGGCTTCCTGAATCAGCCGGGCCTTCTCGGCGGGGTCGTGAAGGTGGCGAGCTTCGGCGCCCAGGCTCCCGGCCGTCCAGCAGCCCAGCGTGCGCAGGAACCGCAGCATGTAGCCTTCCACCACGTCGCTGCCTTCGCCGCCCGACGTGACCACTGCCGCCGCGTAGCGGTCCTTCATCATCTGGCAGTGCAGCGGCCCGCAGCAGCGGTCGAACAAGGCCTTCATCTGCGCGCTCACGCTGAAGATGTAGTTCGGGCTGGCCAGCACGATCGCCTCGGCCGAGCACATCGCGTTCTTGACCGTCCCGAAATCGTCCTTTATCTTGCACACGCCGGTCTTGTGGCAGCAGTCGCAGCCCACGCACGGCTTCACGGTCAGGTCGGCGAGCGAAAACAGCGTCGTCTCCATGCCGGCGGACCGGGCGCCGTCGAGCACGCCCTGCAGCAGTTGGCCCGTGTTGCCCTTCATCCCGTGCGGGCTGCCGAGGATCGCTACGAGTTTCATCAGTTCGCTCCTTTCTATCTTGCGTATCAGACAAGAAGCACTATAGCACAACCGAGCGCGGCTTTCAAGTGGCAGAACGTGGTTTGACGCACCGGATGTGCGTAAGGGCGGGCAACTCGAAGACTCGACCCGCCCCTGCATCGCATCATCCTGCCAATCATCCTGCGACATCATCCTGCGACATCATCCTGCCAATCATCCTGCGACATCATCCTGCGACATCATCCTGCCAATCATCCTGCGATACCTCCTTGCACATTCCCCCTGCAACAGCTATAGTACAGGCTGCCGCGAAACCTCCACAGGCCCATCGAGCGAAGGACGCACGATGAACACCCCGCACACCGAAGGCAGACGCAACTGGCTGAACGACTCGATCATGAATCTGCTGGTGGACTACTACCCCGAGGTGCAGTTTCGGCCGTACGGCTCGGCCGCCACGCGCGAGAACGTGCTGCCCGTCCTGCGCGAGCTTCAGCCTGGCTACCTCTGCATCTACGCCAAGGGCCACAGCGGCTACACGACGTGGGCCAGCTCGCTCAACACCCGACACGTCATGCTCGCGAACAACATGCCGAAGTTCTTCCGCGAAGTGACGCGCGAAGCCGGCACGCGACTCGTCCTCTACTACAGCGGCCTGCTCGACGGCATCGCCGGCCTTCGCCATCCCGACTGGCGAATGCAGCATCCCGACGGCTCGCCCAAGGAGTTCTTCTCCGACTTCAAGGTCTTCGTCTCCTACGGCAACTGCCCGCTCAGCGGCTACTTCGACGAATGGGTCGCCGTCCAGTTGCGCGAGCTGATCGGGAACTACCATCCCGACGGCATCTGGGTGGACGGCGATTGGCCCGGCCCCTGCTACTGCCCGCGCTGCCGCGAGCGGTTCCGCGCCGAAAGCGGCTGGACCGGCCCTTGGGACGAAATCCGCACGCGGCCGGAGTTCGCGTCCGCCTACCAGAAAACATGGAATCGCATCGAGCACGAGTGGCGGATGCGCTTCCGCGATTTCATTAAGGCGCTGAAGCCGGATTGCCTCTACAGCGCCGGAAACGTCAGCCCGCGCCGCGAGTTCCTCGAGCCGTTCGACTGGCGATCCGGCGATTTCTTCTCGCCCGGATTCTTCAACCTCCACGACATGGCCCGCATGATGCGCTGGTACGGCACGCTCGGCGTGCCCTACGACGCCTACGTGTGCGACACCAGCTTCACCCACGCCCGCAAGCACGTGCGCAGCCGCTCGAAAACGCTCGACCGCATGCTCCAGGAAGCCGCCACCGTCGCCGCGTCCGGCGGAGCCGTGGGTTACTGGACGTATCCCACCGCCGACGGCGCACTGGTGCCCTCACGCATGCGCAAGGCCGCCGCCGTCCGACGATTCCTGAAGGACTGCGAAGACATCTTCCTGCACACCGAAACCCTGCGGTGGACGGCCATCCTCGCCAGCGATCCCACGATCCCCACGTTCGGCGGGCCGGGCGTCGAAGGCGCGCACAAGGCGCTCGCCGCACTCCACCGCTCGCCCGACGTGATCGACGAGACCGGCGTGTCCGACGCAATGCCCTGGGACCTGGTCGTGCTGCCGGAGCAGGCATTCATCGATGCCGCCACGGTGCGGCTGCTTGCGCGGTTCGTGGAGCGCGGCGGCAAGCTGCTCACGTCCGGGGCATCGATCCAATCGCCCGAACTGCGCGACCTGCTGGGCGTCAGACTCGTCCGCACCGCGGCCATCAGCGATGGCCACGTGCTCCTGAAAACCCACGACGAGCCGACCGGCATCGACAGCCCGTGGGACCGCCTCGAGCTCGCCGGAGCCGAGGAGTTGTACCCTCTGTACCTATCGTGGGATCAGTTCAACCCGGAGTGCCACAACCTGCCGAACAACTGGCCGATGCACGGTCAGCTCGACGAGCAGCACCCGGAGCCAGCCGGTTTTCCGGCGGCCGTCGCGCGGCGGCTCGGCAACGGGATCGCCGTCCACGTCTGCACGGACGTCTTCGGCCGCTACCGCACGCTGGGCGATCCGCAGATGCTTCGCTGGCTGCGCGAGATCATCGACTACATGCAGCCCGAGCCGCTGTTCCGCACCGACGCCCCTTCGTGGATCGACGTTTCACTCCGCCGCAGGGGAGACAGCCTGCTCGTCCATTTCGTGAACCAGAACCCGGGCCGCGATATCTCCCGGCTTGCCACCGACGACACCTGGGTCGACGAAATCCCCCCGGTCGGCCCGATCACGAGCTGGATTCGGTTGCTGCGGCGGCCGGCGTCCGTCACGTGGCAGCCCGGCGGCGCGCCGGCAGATTCGGAGTGGAATGATGGCGTATTGCGCGTGGTGCTGCCAAGGCTGGAGGTTCATGCGTGCGGAGTGGTGGAGGAGTGAGATGCGAGACCTCAATGCGATGCTCTCGATACTGGTTTCTGGCTGCAGAAGGGGTGACCAAGGGGCGACTACTATAAGGGTAGCACGAAATAGGGATCGAGATGGACTTGGCGCTGACACCGCGCGCTGGCGTGCCGCGACGGTGGAGCCGACATTCCCTAGCGGAAAAGCTAGTTGCCGGTCCCCAGTTTTCCCGCCGTATATGAGGAGAGCCCCGCCGCACGAATACACCAGACGCAGTGGCTATTTGCTCTGGCGCGACTATGCTTACCGCGCATCCGGCGTAGGCAGCGAGGCAAATCTCCACTTGGCGGTGTTCACCCCGCTGAGATCCGCTCCGTACAACTGTTGCCCCCAATCCGCTAAACGTGCCCGAAGAGATGGATCATCGACGAAAGCTACGCCCAGTGCTTCCTCGACTGCTATTCTAGTCAAGTGCCCGTCGAACTTGTCGCCCGGCACTTCATCTCTGCGGGATCCGAGATACATCTGAAAATCCATGGAGGCAAACCCGGCAAACTTGGCCGGGGCGAACATGTCTTGGATTGGATCGTAAACCCAGTATCTCGAGAGGCTAAGCAACGATCGCACGCAATCCGGATTTGCTCTTGCCTCCGCGTTGAATACGTTCACGGAGCCACGTATCTCTGTGATAGACTTCGCAAGGCATCTCATGTGAGTCTCCTTGACCATTGATCCAAGGGTTTCGTGACTTGACGCAGTACCGTCGTCGAACCAGAGACATGCTAAGGTTTGCCAGCCACTCCTTCGATGCCGTAAGCGCGAAAGAGAACGTTCATAGCCTCTTCTGCCTGGCGACTGAAGCGCAGTCTGCGCCATCTCTTCAAAGCTTCCGTGATCTCTCTCATCTCATAGAGCTTCGCATTATCCTCCGGCTTCACCTCGTATTCGAACCCCAGCTCGCTGGATGCCGAGGGAAGGGAAATCACGAGGTCAAAGATGATATCTTCCTTCAACCCGTTGGTCGCATCTGAATCTGCTTCGGAAACCACTTTCTTGGTGACGCGGTCCCTGAACAATGCGTAGTCAGGATGGGACGCTAAGTGCCGAATAAGGAGGCCTAAGTGAGCTTGCCACGATCGCAGCTCCTCTAGAAACGAGCGGTTCTTCTCGACAAATGCTGTACGAAGCCCACTGGAAAGATCCACCAACAAGTTCTTGGCTTCGTCTCCGACGAAAAAAGGACTTGAGGAGTTGCACACGAGCTCCCATAAGGTGATGGCAACAACCGGTGCCCTGTCGGCGAGGTGCCGGATCTCGCCTTTCAGCCAATCATCTCTCTTGTGGTGGTTGCCCGGCCCAACGCCGCGTTGTCGGTTCTCATCGCATCTTCCCAGTATCTCCTTCAACATGATGAGGATCCCAGTGGCGTTCGCCAGAGGCTGGGGCACGGCATGCATGGGATCACAGGCATACTCCAATATGAGATCACAAATAGCTATCGCGACTTCCTCGTTCAAGAGTCCTGAGAACTGAACCAATTTCTCAAGCGGGTGCGTATTGTTCAGATAGGGATCAAGGTAGACGCTGATGAAAGCAGCCCGTTCGAGCCCGCTCTGATTGGCGTTCTTGATGAACCGTAAGGTCGGCTGGTCTCGGTCCTCCTCCGGCACCGACCCGGCAAGGAAGCGCTCCAGGTACCCCATCCCTGTAACAGGCGAGTAAGAGATGGCCTGTTCCGCGGGGGAGGGGGAAGACTGAATGGTAGGATGAAGAAGGGCACCAAAGGCCGGAAACAACTCATCCAAAGTCGAGATCACGGCGTCACGATGCTCTTTGCTCGAATCCGAAATGAGCTCGTCGAGCCTCTCGTTGATCTGCACCCGCAGATCATCCAGTTTCTTGCTCCCAGCGAGTTCTTGGGTAATCCTTGGGCCTCGAAGAAACAACTCGCGTTCCCGTTCGATCCACTCAAAAATCGCCGGCTCCGCGAACCTGAGAGCGTTAGCTGCAATCAAGTGATACCAGTTAATCTCGCCTTTGAGGCCCCCTTCCCATGCTGCGTGTGTTTCCCGCAAGGTACATTTTACGGATCGCGGCGTGTCCAGCAGCGCTATGAAAGCCGACCCGCGAGGCAATACGCCAAGATAGAGGTGCATGCTGTCGATCCCCAACGGATCTGGTTCCTCCTCCTTCAGAAATGGCCAGACATAGTCGGAGTTCGTCTCAGAACGAAGTGCCTGCTCCCTCAGTTTCCGGACGAGTGAGACGACCGAATCCGGCGCGAACCTCGGTACGAGTTCCTGAAATCTCGTGAGCTTGAGGAGATCATGAGCTGGCCTCTGGCCTACTTTGCGCAACTCGCTCCGAAGCGGGCCAACTGATACGACATACTGCACGCGACTTAGGCCCTGAATCTGGTTCAAAGCCTGCGTTAAGGCCTTCTGTGCTTCAGGTGCCGTCTCCTCTATTCGGTCAAAATCATCTACAAAGATCACGATGCGCAGCCTTAGACGGGTGAGCGTTTCGCCTATCGCCAATAAGGAACTCGCTGGGGAACTTGCCTCCCTCGACAGAAAAGCAAGAGCCGTAACATACCAAGCGCCCGATGCCTTCGCCGCAGCGAGGTACTTTTCGGGGACCCGCCAGAGCTCCGCTGCGTCCGCCTCGCGCAATATGGCGCTGGTGATGCTGCCAATGATGCCTCTGAGGGCGGCATCGGGAGAGAGGTATTGCCAAGATTCGAATTGGATGAAAGCTACAGGTGACCTCCAACACCGACGGCGCCCACTCTCATAGTGCGCTCTTGCAAGGTTGCAGATGCTAGTCTTCCCGCTGCCGTACGGTCCGATCAGCGCAATATTGGGGAGTAGCTTGCCGGGACCGATTGGCTGCTCAAGACGAAGCCTAGTCACGATTCTTCTCGCTATAGCGCTGTGCTCTGGCAGCAGATTCTCATCTTCCTTTTCAATGGGTGTGTCATCAGCGAGCCACGCCTCCAGGTTTTCAGTCCGTTTGTGATCTGGTGTTGTTGCCGGCTTGGCAGCATTTGAGACATTCCTGCCCCGATTGGCGTCCGACATCCACCTGGCAATGATGTAAGCTGGTACAAGACCTATACCAACGTAGACAAGAAGCAGGACCGCAACGGGCGGCGCGGCACTGCTAAGCCCTTTTGCGAACGCGAACGTCAGGGCCAGACAGATTGCATACGCGAAAACAACCTTAGCGAGTAGCCCGATGTGGAACGGGAAGTAGCGCAGACCCCGGACGATGGAGCTGACGGCCATCGCCCAGACGGTAGCGCAGACACAGAGGGCTGTACCGACCACGGCCAGAACCGCTAAATGCGTCAGAACGACCCACCACGACTCACTAAGGCTGAACGTAGGAAACAGCTTGGGCAGAGCCGGCAACACGGGCAGCACAGGGATGAGGAACGCTGATGTGAGCCCGGCCACAAGACAGGCAACACCGCTTTGCCACAAATACCTTAGAACCATCCGTCTGCGCTCGATCATAGGAAATCTCCATGTCCGTGCGTGGATACGGGGACAGCCCTTGAGCAGAGAAACATCTCTTGTCGTCAGACCAAACAGGATCTGAACATCATGTCACATTTACCTGCGGTACCGACGCAGGAGCAGGAACAACACACTCAACTCTCTGAACGGTCGAACAGGGTTACCTCCCTCTTCTTTCTGTGTATCTGTTCCCGCTGCCCATCAAGGGTTTCGGTAAATCAGTCATATGCCGTCATCCCTTGGGAGCGGCATACGACGTGGCTAGTGCTGGTTTGCCTCGCTGTTGGCAGGCTCTTTCATCCCGCCGATAGCCGCCGTACCATCGTAGCGATGCATACGGTCCCCATCATCCCTCCGCACCTTCCTTTCACGGCTTCATCCTCACCGTCTTGATCTCGAATGGCCGGAATTCGAGCACCACGCTCTTCTCGTGCACCGGCAGTTCCCGCCGGTCGTTCTCGAGCATGTCGGTTTCGACCATGGCAGCCACGGCCAGCGACGTGGTGAGCGTGCAGCGGGTGGCCGCACGCTTCGATTCGTAGAGCCGCACGATGATGTCGCCTGAGCCGTCCTCCGCCGGCTTGACCGTCTCGATGATGACGTTGGGCGCGTCGAGCTGGAACAGCGAATCCTGCGGGACCGCTCCCTCCGCCCCGGCCACCGGCAGCACCGGCACGTTCAGCTCATAGCTCTCGCGCACCAGGTTGCTGTCGAAGAAGCTGCCCGTCCACGCGCAGAATGCGTAGACGAATTCCTGGTCGCCGAGGTCGGCCGATTCGTCGGGCGCCTGCGTGGCCCGCAGCAGCGTGAGGTTGATGCTGCCGCCTTCGACGTTCACGCCGTACTTGCAGTCGTTGAGCACGGCCGCCCCGCGGTTCTGCTCGACCAGCGCGGTCCACTTGTGGTTGCACACCTCGAAGCGGTCGGCGTCGAACGGCCGCGAGGCGTGGTTGGGCCGGGCGACGTGGCCGAACTGGATCTCGTGAACCGCCTCGTTGGCGTGGATGGCCGTGGGGAAGTTCACCTTGAGCATCTTGTGCTTTTCCTGCCAGTCGATGCGTGTGTGAAACTCGACCCGCCTGCTGCCGCGCCGCAGCCACACGTCCTGGGTCATCGGGGAGTCGTTGAGCCGGCGGCTGATGCGGAGCACGCCCGCCAGCGGCGACTGCGGCAGTCGCGGCCCGGCGGCGATCACCTCGATCTCCGCCTTCTCCGGCAGCGGCATCGGCGTGTGCTTGTAGGTGGAATCGACGTCCCACGCCTCCAGCCACCGGGGCACGTCCTTGTACATGCGGAAGCTGTTGAGCGGATCGGCGGCGAGCTCCTGGCCGGACTCCTTGTC
>Ga0307378_10010412_pt1 | contig 12069 bp, 9 predicted proteins | sample UN1MG_FD_202238 | JGI IMG/M metagenome (GOLD analysis project Ga0307378, IMG submission 202238) | Soil microbial communities from Risofladan, Vaasa, Finland - UN-1 | ecosystem: Environmental > Terrestrial > Soil > Coastal area > Acid sulfate soil | place: Finland: Risofladan, Vaasa | collected...
GTGCCCTGGGGCGGACGCCGTCCGCCCCTACACGGCGCATGGCGACATTGCAGGGGCACACGGTGTGTGCCCTGGGGCGGACGCCGTCCGCCCCTACACCTTCTCCGCCTCCTTCCCCGGTGCCCGCCAGATCAAACCCGTCGGACGCCAACTGCTCGAAACGAAAATCAACTACTGCCTCGGTGCCGATCACAGCAAATGGCGCGAAGGCGTGCCCACGTTCGGCGTCGTCGTCTACGAAGGTCTCTACGACGGCATCGACCTCCACACCCACGGCCGCCGCTCGAACCTCAAATACGAATTCCACGTCGCACCGGGCGCCGACTGGCGCCAGATCCGCATCCGATATTCCGGTATCGCCGGCCTCTCCCTCGCCAACGACGGCTCCTTGATCGTGAACGTCGGGGACGGCTGGGGCAGCCTCACCGACGACGCACCCGTCATCTACCAGGAAATCGCCGGCAAGCGAGTCGAGCTGCCGGGAAGGTTCGTGCTGATAGACAAGCTCACGTACGCCTTCGAGATCGATGGGACGGTGGATGCGGGGGCAGAGCTGGTGATCGATCCGGAGCTGGCGTGGTCGACGTATTTGGGGGGAAGCGGCAGCGACTATGGCATGGGCGTGGCCGTGGACCCCGCCGGCAACGTTCTGGTGACGGGCTACACTGCCGCCGGCGGCTGGGTCTCCGGCGGGTTCAACTGGAATCACAGTGGGCTCTTTGACGGCTTTGTGGCGAAGCTGAGCGCGGCAGGTGCGCATCTCTGGTCAACTTATCTGGGAGGAAGCGACTTCGACCGGGGCTACGGCGTGGCGGTGGACGCCTCCGGCAACGTGCTGGTGACGGGTTGGACTGGCTCCAGCGGCTGGGTCTCCGGCGGGTTCGACACAAGCTACAATGGCGGCCCCTATGACGCCTTTGCGGCCAAGCTGAGCCCGGCAGGTGCGCATCTCTGGTCAACATATCTGGGAGGAAGCGACTACGACATGGGCTACGGCGTGGCGGCGGACGCCTCTGGCAACGTGCTAGTGACGGGGGAAACCTGGGAGGGCGGCTGGGTCTCCGGTGGCTTCGACACAACTATTAATGGCATTGACGCCTTTGTGGCAAAGCTCAGCCCGTCGGGGGCACATCTCTGGTCAACGTATCTGGGGGGAGGGGGATATCAAGACGACCGGGGCTACGGCGTGGCGGTGGACGCCTCCGGCAACGTGCTGGTGACGGGTAAGACGTGTGCCACCGGCTGGACCTCCGGCGGGTTCGATACAAGCCATAATGGCGGCTATGATGCCTTTGTGGCAAAGCTCAGCGCCACCGGTGCACATCTGTGGTCAACATATCGGGGAGGAAGCGCCGACGATCAGGGCTGGGGCGTGGCGGTGGACGCATCCGGCAACGTGGCTGTGACGGGTAGGACCTCCTCCACCGGCTGGGTCTCCGGGGGCTTCGACACAAGCCACAATGGCGACTATGACGCCTTTGTGGCCAAACTGAGCCCCTCAGGGGCACACCTATGGTCAACCTATATGGGGGGAAGCGGCAAGGACTACGGCTACGGCGTGGCCGTGGACGCCTCCGGCAACGTACTGGTGGCGGGGGCCACTGAGTCCAGCGGCTGGGTCTCCGGCGGGTTCGACACAAGCCACAATGGCGGCAGTGACGCCTTTGGGGCCAAGCTCACCCCCGCCGGTGCACATCTGTGGTCAACATATCTGGGAGGAAGCGGCAACGACTACGGCTGGGGCCTGGCAGTTAACGCCCTCGGCAGCGTGCTGGTGACGGGCTACACTTCCTCCAGCGGCTGGATCTCCGGCGGGTTCGACACAAGCCCCAATAGCTACCCTGACGCCTTTGTGGCCAAGGTGCCGGAGCCACAGTTTCTTGTCGTTGACTCCTCACCCGTGGCGGGCGTCCAGATCGGCGGCACCAATCCCGGCACGACGAACTACACTACGGATTGTTACCCGCAGGAAGTGGCGTATCTATCGGCCCCTGAGGCCGCAACGGTGGCGGGCAAGCGCTACAATTTCGTTCGGTGGACGCTCGATGGCCAGCCCTCCCCCGCCGGCACCTCCTTGACCGTGACGATGGATACCAATCACACCGCGGTGGCCGAATATCAGATTGAAACCCATGCTCTGACCGTCCAGTCCTCCCCCATCGCCGGTCTCTCCATCACCGGCGACAAGCCCGGCGCCACGCCCTACACCGCTACCTGCGAGGACCAGGAGATCGTCACTCTCACCGCACCCGCGGACAAGGCCGTAGCGGGCGCTCGATGCGAATTCTCACATTGGACGATCGATGGCACCCCCATGTCCGCCGGCCAGACAGACGTTCAGATCACGGTGGACCAGCCCGTCACGGCCATGGCCGTCTACTCAAGGATCGCGCCGCAGGTCATCCTGAAAGGCCCGGTCGAGCGCGGCGAGCCGAGCCCCCTCAGCGGCGGTGGCACGTTCACCGTCGACGTCTGCCTGAAGAACGTTTACAACCTTTTCATGCTGCAGGCCGGGCTGAAGATCACCGACTCCGCTGGTCACGATGCCGGTTTCACCATCAGTACGGCGATCGACTTCAACTCCGCCGCCTGGCCCGATTCCTATCCCTATGCCATGCCGGGCGGATTTGCCGTTGCGGCGCTGGGCGATCCCGTGGACTTCCCCACCGAAACCAGGCTCTTCACCATCACCTACAACTATCCCCCGGCAGCAGTCGGAACCTACAGCATCACGCTCAACCCGTCCGGCACCACGTTTTCCGATGGGGCGTCCCGGACTATTACCATGGATGTCTCCCCCGGCAGCATCAGCATCATCCAGAAGCAGGTGCTGACCGTCCAGTCCACGCCCGTCCCCGGCATCGCCGTCAGCGGCACCAGGCCCGGCCTCACCGCCTACACCGTCGCCTGCAGCGACCAGGAATCCGTCAGCCTCACCGCTCCCGCGATCGCGACCGTCAGCAATGCCGAATACAGCTTCCTCCGCTGGTCGCTCGACGGTGCGGATCAGCCATACGCCGAGAAGAACATCCAGCTCACGATGGACGCCCCGCATAGCGTCGTCGCCGAGTACCGCCTTGCCGGTGACGCCAACGGAGACTGCCGCGTGAACGTCCTCGATCTGCTCACGATCCGCAGCCGCCTGTTTCTCAATCCGGAGGACCCGCGCAATCTCGACGCCATCCGCCAGGCCGACGTCAACGGCAACAACGACGTGAGCATCCTCGATTTGATCTATTCGAGGAACAGGCTCGGGAGGAATTGCCCGTAAGTCCGAGATTCGGAGGGCGGGCGCGGGGACCCGCCCCTACATTGAAGCCATACAGGCAATGCTTTTTCGCGAAGTGATCCGATGTAGGGGCGGGTCCCTGCGCCCGCCCTCTTCCGGCACGCCAAGCACATGATGGCCCCGTGGCACGTGCAGCGCTGCCTGAGCCGACCGCACCTTCGCGCCCGTCATTCCGCAACGACCTCATAGCACAATACCGCCCCATGCTCGCCGGCGAAGGCGGCCACGTCGGCGGTGAAGGTGAGTTTGCCGTCTGCCACCTTGGCGGGGACCGTAGCCAGGCGGCGGCCGCTCGTGGAGAGCGCCCACACGGTGAGATTGGCGGCGTGCTGCGATTTCAGGCTCACCGCGGCGCGGCCGGCGCGGGCAAGGTGCGGCAGCCCGCCCCAGTCCAGCAGCGTCCGCATGTCGCGCTCGGCGTACTTCACGCGGCTGTTCTGCAGGTCCGTCAGATGCGTCACGAGCATGTGCCTGCTGGATGCGATCGGCTCGCCGTCGAGCGAACTCACCCACACGGATGCATCGGTGGAGGCTGCTGAGACGGTCACTCCCGCGGCGGTCGCGATGGTCTGCCCGGCGGGCACGAACCCGCCGGCGGTGCGGGGCGTGTCGAGGATCATCACGTTGCGGGGGGCATTGATGGTGATCTCGCCGGTCTCGCTGCGAAGGACGTTCTTCGCGGGATCGGTGGGATTGCCGGGGGCCAGCATGCCGGCATCGCGGAGGCGGGCGAGCATCGTGGGGTCGTCGAGCAAGTACGGATTCGGCCGAGCCGCGAGGGCGGTGCCTGGATTGCCGAGGTCGAGTGGAAGCACGAGGCTGCCGGATGCGGGATGCTGCGCGTCCACCACCTGCATTCCAACGCGTGTGATCCATGCAACCCAGTCCCACGGAGGCGACACGCGCGGGACTTTGGTTTCCGGCCGCGGGAGCTGCGACGCATCGACTGTGATGACGACGCTGTGCGGGGCAGGCTGCATGTCGCCCCGGAGGAACAAGCAGATCGCGGCCCGCTCCGCCGCCTGCCCCAGCGGGTCGGCCGCCATGTCGAAATAGTTCATCTTGCTGGGCTGGAAGAGGTTGTCGCGGTTGTGGCTGTAGGCGAACCGCCAGACGGCCCCCCATCCTTGGATGGCGGCCATGGCGCCGGTGAGGATTCCGCCCACGCCCCGGTAGCGGCCGGGTGCGGAGTAGTTGTACTCGGTGATCGCGAACGGCTTGTCGATCAACCGCACGAAGCCGTTGTGGCGGCCGTCGGCGGCTCCTGCGGCCACGGGCGAAGCGTTCCGGCACCGGCTGGGAAGCTGCCAGGGCTTCTGCAGGAATTGCGGGTGATCGACGTAGAAATGATCGTCGGCGTAATCGAAGAGGTTGCGGGCGGCCTGGTCGGTGGCGCGGTTGCTCCAGCCGTTCATGTTGGTAAGGAGGGCGCGGCAGCCGAGGTTGTCGCGGAGGAACTCGCGCATCCGCGCAAAGGTGGCGGCCTCGGTGGCAGAGAGGAATGCCACGCCGTCGCGAGCGCGGGCGGTGTCGGCGTAGGCGTCGGGCGGAAGCTTCACGGTGCCGCGGGCTGGGTCCTCGGCGTCCTGCAGCTCGGCTCCCCACGCGGCGGCGAGTGCCGCGCGGCCGGCGTAGCGGGCGGCCAGCCACGTGTTCCACGCGGTCGACCACTCGGGGATCTCGCGGATCGCGCCCCAGTAGTTGCCGAGGTTGCCTTCGTTGATCATCGACAGCCACGGTGTAGGGGTTCACGTGCCCCAGGAATGCCTTGGCAAACGCCTTCCAGTTCTCCCAGGCCTTATCCATCACCGGCACGAGCACCTTGAACTCATAGGACGTGCCGCGCGTGGCCGGGCCGTCCAGCCCAAGCTCCCGGGGCGTGACCGGCCTCGACACGAACAGGTCGGTGGTGATGTAGATGCCGCGCTTGATGAATGCCGCCATGAGGTAGTCGAGCTGATCCAGCTTGGCGGGGTTGAACGTGAGCGTGTTGGGCTGGCCTTGCACAAGCTCGCCCTCGTAATGGTGGACGCGCACCGCGTTGTAACCGAGGCGGACGAGCCGGTCGGCCAATCTGTCGGCCTGCTCGTGCGAGAGGTAGAGCGACGAGAAGCAGAAGTTCACGCCGTAGAATCGGCGGGGGACGTCGGGCGTCTTCTCGAAGGCGAACTGGCCATCGGGCCGGGCGATCAGCCAGCCGTGCTTGCCGGCGGGGGCGTCGCAGAAGCCCTGCGTCGAGAAGTCGAGGGCGGAGCCGGGGGCCACGTCAAGCTCGAGCTTCAGCGGAATCCACTCCGGCCCTGCCTGGATCGTGACGGGTTTGTCGAATTCCACGAGCATACCTCCTTTCGCCCGGAGCACGAGAGCAATCGTCACAGGCACGCCCTTCCTGAAGGTGGCGGCCTCGCCCTGCGGCCCGATTCGTGCGGAAAACGTCGGACCCCAGCGCCGGTTGTCCTGGAGCAGCACCCGCACCGGTGCGGTCGCGGCGACCGCGTCGTCGAGGGTCACGTCCAGGCCCTCGCCGCCCGGGAAGCCGAGCGAAAACGCATTGATCCGGTCGTTGAAGAGGGAGGTGGCCCCGGTCGGGATCGCCGGGAAGGAGCCGTTCTTGCCGCCGGCGCTCCACGTGCCGCCGGCGAGGGCCGGCTCGGACATCCGGATTTCGACGTGGAGGCTGTTGAGCGACAGATCGGCGGCGGGCACGAGCGTGTAGACGATCCGCAGCGAGCGGTCAGCCGCGACCCCTGCGATCGCTGTGAACGCCGCTTCGCCGTTCACTGCGACCGCCGCGGCCGCTGCGCCGCCGGAAGCCGCGCGGATGGCGAACTTCCGCACGGTGGAGTTCAGGTCGGAAGCGTTAACGTCGCCCGAAGCTTCGGCGCCCTTCCAGCCGGCTTCGAACAGCCCGGCGTTGATCGTTGCCAGCTCGCCGTGCCCGCCGGAAATGCGCACGGCGCCGTCGGCACCTACGAGCGCACGCACGGCCGGCGCGCTGTCCGCGGCCGAGGCTGCCCCGGCAATCAGCAAGGTAACGACGCAGATGAATGATCCGCTCAGCCAGTGTTTCATGGCGATCTCCGTGGCGAAGAAACCGTTGTGGTTTTTCAGTGAACCCAGTGAACCCAGTGGACGAAGTGGACCCAGTGGACGAAGTGGACGCTGCGTCCGCCCAATTCGCCGCCACGCAGCATCATATCCTGCATGCGGATCGATGTCAAGTGCATGGATGAGCTCGGCCGAAATCACTTTTGCAGCGCACTTTCCGGTTTCGCTGCCGAAAACCTATGTGGGATCGGTACGGGCAGGCTTCAGGCGGCAGGCAATCCGCAGCCTGAAGCCCGGGCACGGGAATGACGCCTGCGTGTGAGGGATCGTGCTTTTTTCGGCAAGATAGGAGGTCGAGAAGATGAAGAGAGTGGTACTGATGACGGCGGCAGCGGCGGTGTTGCTCGCCAGTGTGTGCGGCTGCAGGGGGGCAAGGATGAAGACCTACGAGCGGCCGGCGCAGTTCCGCAATTTCCTCGAGCTGCAGCTCGGACAGTCGGCTCCCGATTTCGAGCTGAAGGATATCGCGGGCAAGGAGTGGCGGCTCAGCGAGCACAAGGGGAAGGTCGTCGTGCTGCAGTTTGTGTCGTCAACGTCGCCGCCGTTCGTGCAGGGGCTGGACGATTTTCGCCGGGAAGTGCTGTCGCGGTATCTGCTGGACCCGAAGGTGCTGTTCGTGTTCGTGTTCAGCCAGGAGGCGCACCCGGAGCTGCTGTCGTCGACCGCCCGCGAGCAGTATGAGGAGGGGGAGTACTTGCAGCGGCTGGATGCGGCTCGGAGGTACTACTACCGGCTGAAATTCAAGGCGCGGGAGCAGTATGACCTCAGCGGGCTGATCCCGGCGGCGGAGAATATCGTGCTGCTGGTTGACGACGTTGGCAACCCGGTGGCCCCGACCTATGGCTACGGGCGCGGTGGCGTGGTCGACCCGGTGTTCCTGGTCGACCAGTCGGGCGTGCTGCTGTCGAAGGCGATGTACATAGGCGAGTACCTTGGCTCGACGAACTACCGTGCGGGCAACCTGGCGGTGATGATCCAGGCGAAGCTGAAATAGGCTTGGGGCTTGGGGCGGCGGCGTGTTCAGTTCCGCCCGCATTCTTCCGAAGGCTGTGGACGCAGCCTGTGTGCGCTCACAGCCTCGTCTTTTTCGCCGATGGAATGTAAAGTTCCTTTACATGGCCGTAAGGTGTTTTTTCGTGAGCCTAACGTCTTGTGCGGCAATGGCTTACGTGAATCGTGCATCCGCCATGTTGCCAATTCTGAACATCCGCCTGCGCGGCGCCGCCAGGCCGGAATATTCCTGAAAATTCTAAGTGATTGTGCGGCAATGGCTTACGCACTTCCGTGCGGATTTCCGGAACCGAGTGGCACGCTTTTTGCTATACGTAAGAGCAAGAGGACCTCGAGAGGGCCTGCTCTCTGCGCACCCTCCCCCGAAAGGGGCACGGCGGTTCTTGTGGAATCGATTCGTGCAAAGAATTGTGTGCTGTCCGCACTGCCAAACAAGGGGGCGGGCCCTCCGGGGGTCCTCGTCAGGCTGCAGGAAGGCAGGCCGCAAGCCATAGGAGGGCAGGCTGCAGGAGTGCCGACCACCGCCATATCGCCGCGTGAGAGCGTGTGTGAAAAGCCATCTGGCCGAATGTAGAGACGTGCCGGTGGCACGTCTCAGACGCCCCACCGGGGCGTCTCTACGCAGGCGATCGGACCTTTTCACACACGTTCTGAAGTCCGACGCCTGCAGCCTGGACCCTGCTGCCCGGTCACGCACACCGTCGTTTTTTGTTTGCAAATGCAGGGCATAGCTGAATATAATACTGGAGGCTGCGGTTGCGTGATAACAGTTGCGATAGCGGAGTGCGTTCGGTGAAAATGCTGCGAAAACTGATCGCGTGCGAGTCGGGCCAGGCAACGACCGAGTATGCGATGATCGTCGCGTTCTCGATCGTGGTGGCAATCGGCGCGATCTACGTGTTCACCGATTCCATCGCAACGTTCTACTACAACGTCAGCACGGTTGTCTGCCTGCCGGTCCCGTGAAATACAGGAGATGCACTATGAGACGGTTTATCTGGAGATGGCCGCAGCGACTGTTCAGGAAAGGCCAGGCGCTGGCCGAATACTCGATCATCGTGGCGATCATCGCCATCGCGTCGATCGCCGTGGTCACGATCTTCGGCAAGCAGATCCGGTCGCTGTTTGCCGGGTCGTCCAAGCAGCTTGGCGGCGACGAAAGCGCCCAGCCGGAAAACAAGACCGCTGGCGTCGATGACGAGGTGGACAGGGACATCGACGATTGGTGACCGGCCGGGCCGCCCCTGATGGAGCCTTGCAGTGAGCACCGCACAGCTCGTAATCATCGTCACGCGTGCCCTCGTGCTCTTCGTACTGCTGATCGTGGCAGCGTTCACCGACGTGGCCTACGGGAAGATCTACAACTGGCTGGTCTACCCGGCAATCGTGCTGGGGCTGGTGCTCGGGGTGCTGGGGCAGGCGGTGAATGCCGGCCGGCCCGACGTGGTGGATAGTGCGGCGGGGCTGGCGGCAGGCGCGGCGCTCTTCGGATTCTTCTTCCTCCGCGGCTGGATGGGCGGAGCGGACGTCAAGCTCGCCGCCGCCATCGGCGCGATCGGGGGCCTCAGCTTCTTTCTCGTGTCGCTGATCTACATCACGCTCGCCGGCTGCATCATCGCGGTAACAATGCTGATCTGGCGCGGGAGGCTCGTCGAGTCGGTGGTCAACAGCATTGTGTTCTTCTTCAGACCCGCGAAACTGAAAAAAGCGATGGAGGAGTCGGCCAAGCAGCCGGTGATGATCCCCTACGGCCTCGCGATGGCGGTCGGCACGATGGTTGCGTGGTACACGTGGTACACCCATTACCTCTGATAGATGAGGGCATCGATGAGCAAGCTCGCGGAACTGCACAGCTCGACCAGGGCCCAGGCGCTCGCGGAATGGGCGGTGGTGTTTCCCGTGCAGTTGTTCATCACGCTGGGCGTGATTCAGCTCGCCCTCGTGCTGGTGGCGCGCAACGTGGTCAGCTACTCCGCCCACATGGCCGCCCGCGCCGAGCTGGTCGGAGCCGACCCCCACAAGGCCGCTGCAATGATCTGCAGCCCCATCACCTGGTCGGCTTACGGCGAACGCGACGTCCGCATCGAGCCTGATTTCGGCCTCACCGTCAAGGGGCAGAAGGAGAAGGACCTCCTCTTCCCCCGCCCCGAATGGCAAGGCCCCATGCCCGACCGCAACACCGGCGTGCCGAGCTCCAGCGACGACACCGTCCTTCCCGGCTGGGGTACGCTTGACCATTCCGCCCTCGCTCTCCTCAAGACGCACACCTACGCCACCTCGCCTCGCGACAGCCAGAACGACTACGTGGAGGTGCAGGTGCTCTACGAGTTCGAGCTGATCATCCCGGCGGTAAACTGGGTGTTCTCCACGCACCGCATCGCGGGCCACCCGCACCTCGGCCTGCTGCGGACCGCCCGCCTCCCCAAGCAATGGGTGAACGACGACAGCGGCGTGGAGCCCCACGACTACATCAAGACCGTGGACACAAGGAGTGGCCCATGAAACGGATTCTCCACACGCTCCACAAGCTCCACACCGAGCAGACCGCGCAGGGAATGGTATTCGGCGCGATCTCCCTGTTCCTGATGGCATCCAGCGTGGGTCTGGTTCACAACAGCGGGGTGATCACCAGCCGGCGCGTGCAGGCCCAGACGGCCGCCGACGCCGGCGCCTATGCCGGCGCGCTCTCGAGCGCCAACATCCTCAGCGACGTCGCCTGGATGAACGACGGCATGGCCTACATCTACTACAATCTGATGCGCTACGCCGTCGACGTCACCGTCACCCGCACCGTCACCGAGATGCGCACCCACAACAAGTGGTACCTCCGGAACGGCAAGACGTATCCCGACACCGACTACATCGACCCCAAGCCGCTCAGCCAGGAGTATCGCAACCTGGAGCGGCTCATCGGCACCGATGATCCCGAGCAGGCCTACGCCGACGCGATGCCGTCTACAAGGCCGCCGTCGGATCGTCAGCGTCTGCCGAAACCGACGACGAACGGAACATCGCCGCCGTCGCCATCGTGCAGAACCTCTACGACGTGAATTTCCTCACCACCGGCGCCGAAGACATCGACCTGATCATCGAATACGATGCCAATGGTGCGCCGCTGTGGTCGTTCATCGAGAACGGCAAACTCTACGCCGAAATCTGGAAACTCGGCCCCGACCACTGGCGGATGGTCCGCCCCGGCATCCAGTCGATCGACATCCTCCGCTTCGGCGACCAGGACTGGGAGATCCGCACGGGCGACCTGATCGCCCGCATAACCAAGAACCCCGACGGTTCCATCGAGCTGACCGTGACCGGCACGACCGCCGCGCATCTGACGCTGATCCCGATCGGTGACAACCTCTGGCTCGTCTCGGGCACCGCCGCCGGCGTTTCGATACAGTATAAGCCCTTCCGCGACGGCGGCTATGAGCTTACCGTCAACGGCGTCACCGTCGGCATCAGGTTCAGCGGCAACAAGCTCCAGCAGTTCGTCGGTGGCAAATGGGTCGACTGCCCCGCCCCTGACACCGTCGATATCGGCGGCGAGCAGGTGAAGGTGAGCATCAGCAACCACATTGACCTCGCCCCCGGCGTCTCGCTCGACTTCCCCGGCAAGCTGAACCTCGGCCCCATCTCGTTCACCATTCCCGACCAGATCCACTTCGCCGGGATGGACATCACGCTGCTGCGCGACAGCGTGAAGATCACCGGCCGCATCGGCAGGGTGGGAATCGTGATCGACGGCTCGAAAGACAACTGCGCCGTCGTCGAAGGCCTCAGCACCTGCGACGACGCCAGCGCCAAGAAGCGAGCCACCCACAACCCCGACGGCCACGACCGCATCGAAACGCTCATCCCCGGCAAGAAGTGGCAATACAAGTGGCGAGCCATCGAGGCGATGACCGTCAGAGATTTCAGCAAGCTCGGCCTCCACGCCGTCGCCGACGCCGAGCGCCGCAGCCGCAAGAAGGATGACTGGGCTCGCGAACCCGACCTTGACCGCAACGGCTGGTTCGACGTCCGCACCGGCACGCCAGACCGCTCCGATGATGGATACCATCAGACTGTCCCCTGCTGGAATCCCGGCGACAGGAATCACGACGGACGCCTCTGCCCAACCTGCTTCCATATCGACCACGATGGCGACGGTGAGACCGATGTCCGCAAGGTCGGTTCCCATCTGGCCTTCAAGGCAGAGAAGATCGGCGAGGCACGCGACTTCCAGGAGATCATCATCGACGGCATCGACCCGCGCGTCGCCACCGAATCGGTCTTCGCGCATCCGCTGATCGTGGCCGTGTGGATTCGGCCCGATAACCCGTTCCTCGGCAGCCGTATTGGCAAGTCGGGGGGAACCACCCCGTTCTTCCGCAACCCGGAGTGCGGCTATTTTGCCGTGGCCTGCGCCCGTATCGGCGTCTACAGCGGATGGGAAGATGAAGCCCGCACGATCGCCGACGACCCGTCCTACCGATTCACCTTCGACGACGCGATCGATGACTACGACTTCGCCGCGGCCGACGCCTACGACGTCCGTGCCGAGCGCCGCGAAGCATGGCTCAACTCGTATCACAACCTCTACGAGCCGGTATGGACCGCCCGCCTCTGGTGGCTCGCCGAAGGCATGAAGAGCACCGATTTCCAGATCGCCTACCGCCAGG
>Ga0307378_10010414_pt1 | contig 12068 bp, 13 predicted proteins | sample UN1MG_FD_202238 | JGI IMG/M metagenome (GOLD analysis project Ga0307378, IMG submission 202238) | Soil microbial communities from Risofladan, Vaasa, Finland - UN-1 | ecosystem: Environmental > Terrestrial > Soil > Coastal area > Acid sulfate soil | place: Finland: Risofladan, Vaasa | collected...
GACAAGCTGACTGATCACGGTCAGGAGCCTTGTCCGCGCAGTGTCTGCGAGGTTGGTTCCCCTGCGTCGAGACATAAGAGAAGGCAACCCCCTAACTCCAGAGCGGGTGCGGCATTCGCTCGGTTTTGGCCAGAGGTCGTACCCTATAGACAGTTCGGGTAGATCATCCATCATTCCATTTGGCCGCAGTAGATCGGGCCGCAACTCTGAAACTAGCGATGTTTCCCTTGAGTCCGCATGGTATCCTGGGTCATTGAAAGCAGCCAAAGCGTCCCAAACTAACACCCAAAGGTTAACCACCGCAACTCGTACGTGCGGAGAAGCATTGATAATGTTCTGCGCGACGAGCTTGGACGCCTCAGAATTTGGCCAATGATCAAACACGATCATAACGCAACGGAAACCACTGGATACCAGTCCTGTGCAGACGTGGAGCAAGTATACATAGAGTATGTCGGGCGTAACAGTGATATGGCCAGCGTACTTGGGATCAGTCGGAGAGCAGTACGCGTACCATATGGGAGGTGCAATGACGATGTTATGTTCTTCTGGCAAGCGCTTGAGTGTTTCATAGATGATATGGGTATCAGTTCCAAGGGGCAAGTGCAGACCATGCTGTTCTACAGTTCCAACGGGAACAACAACGGTCGCTCCGGCCCCGGACAACAACTCGACCTCATCCCAGGTCATCTCTTCCAACAACCTCGTCATCTGATCCCCCATGGGCGCTTTCATCCATAGCCGTTCGAAGTTCTAGAACGTTGTGCTACTTCTCCCTCCCACTAAGTGTTAGACTAACAAGCCAAGTCCGGCAAACCAGCAATATCCGCAGGATCTTCTGCCAGAGCCGTCCGTAGAATCCACCCAGTCGGCGCCTGGACGGCACCAACATTCCCCTGGTCCCAATTGCTTCAACCTACCGGCGCGTATACTTATAGAGATTATAGGCAACAACAAGCAACGGCAGCACCATTACAGCTACAACCTTCGAAACAAGCCATTCTCTTGATCCAGGCTGCACTTGGTAGTACTGAACAGCAAGCTCCGATAACTCCAGAAACAGTGAGGTTAGTAGCACTACGTTTAGCACCAGCATAAGTCTTTGTAGCCGCCAATTCTCCCTTTCAGATACAATCTCCTCAATAAGAGTCCTTTTGTGTCGGAACCTTTCTCGTAGCTCCCCCACACTCCTTAGCCTGTTCACAGTATCAATGATCCGCACACCATACTCAAACGAACTCACCCCTTCAAGGAACTCTTCCAAATCACTAACCATCTGACGCTTGTGCTCAACAAGACGCTGGATACTAACATTGGACTGACGAATATACGGGGCTAGCCGTGACAGATATGAGCGCAGGCTGATTTCCTCAATTAGCGCCCATTCAACAAAGACAGCATAGTGCTGGTAGATTTCCAAACAGGCGTCCAGTCTGCGCTCAACTCCATAGCGATGAGCCACATACGCAAACCAGTCCCCGATTCCAGGCCACTTGAAAACGATTGCGCCTGCACGCGCACCCAGGAATGCGCCTATCTCGGTGTCTATTGAGAAGTCTACAGCGAATCTCTCGTCAACAGTCTTCGGGGCCCTTGAAAACCCCAACAGATCCATGTCAGAGAAGGACTTCACTTCGGTCCCATATTCTGCAGTGAAACCCTGAAGGTCGTCGCACCTCGGTGTGCCCTCCACCAGCACACCTACAGTGTATTGTGATAGTGGATGAACCGCACCGAAATGGTCTGACTGGGTGATACGCTTCCGAAGGACTGCATAATGGATAGCAGGAACCACGACACGATTCATATAGGTTTCAAGTGAGATATCCTGTATCCATTCTCCGTCCACACTCTTGCCAAGAGACATGCTGTCGCGAGAAATAAGTCCACTTGGCGGAAGCCCATAATCAAGCAGAGTGTCTTGAAGACCGATGGAGGCCAGCCATACGGCGTCATGCATCGATACTGGTTCATCTTCATCCAATTCGAGACATACCGACAAAGCCATACTGCCATTGCGATGAAGAAGAAGGTACTGCTGAAGTTGCACCCTCTCCTCTGAAAAGGACGCTTCCATATACGGGATCACTTGACCTAATCTCACTTCTATAGGGAATAGCTCTGCTCTCAGCACGCGGTGGTATCCTAGGTCCGCGAACTTGGCGTCTATGCGATTCAGGATCGCAAGTCGTTTCGAAGACACGCCACTTACGGCACCCGACGATATGGCCCAAGGGGCAAGTCCCTCGCTGCAGAGACGTTTGGTGGCCTCCTCTAGACTTGAGACAGTTGAGCCCAGGGTCGCCCCATATATCCAGCGCACTATGCCGGTTCTAACTCCTAGCTCTTTGAAGCGATCTGGCACTCCTATGTATCTTGAAACCATCTTGCGCCCGCATTGTCAAATGATGCAACAAACACCTGACCGCCCTCGTATTTCACAAGATAGGACTTCGCGGCTTCTTGGACCGTGCAAGTCTTGCTGTTGTCCTTCATGATGGCATATACAGTCGGCCCACCAGAACTCATGCCGACACAATCCGCTCCAGCCATCTTCAGCTGCTGGACTAGGTCTGTAATGAAGGTTCCGTACTGCTCCATCTCTTGCCTCTTGTACCCGAGATTGCCCACCTCCGACAAGGCCTTGCAGAATGCATCATGATCGCCGCCTGCTATCGCAGGAAGTAGCCTGACAAGAACTTGGTGAGCCAGTTCCCTAGTCTCTTGGATCGAGACCGGAGGCCTGAGTTCGTCCAGCCGAATCACATGTGATTTTGATTGCTGGGGTGTATTGGGGATGACAACTACTACCCTCCAGTCGGCTGGCACCGCAAACCTCACCAGAGGCGCTATTGGTTCCTTTATGACCAGATTCCCTGGAGCATATCCTTGATCAACTACGAAACCGCCAGATGCAAAGGTGGCCAACCCGATCCCTGAGAAGAAAGATCGCTCGGAGGCCCTAGCTATCTGATGGACTTGAGGCACTAGCTCTCTAGACAGTGACCATGCTACGCCACACGCCAATGCTAGCTGAGTGCCCGACCCCAGGCCTACGTGCACAGGGATGTGCTGATGGACATGCAACCGTATACCACCCTCCCAACCGAATTCCTCTGCAATGTGACGCAGAAACTCTCTTGCACGCTTACTGTCAGGACCGGTTGCGACTATCGCATCACTTGGAGCGAACGACACCTCAAGTCGCGGCAAGTTGATTGAAAACCCCACACTAATCCCATATCTCCCCAGGCCCCCGTTCAGGTCTACGGAGTTGACATGAATTCGAGCTGGTGCAATCAACCGCCACTTCAATGGATTTGTTCCTCGCGGCCTTGTCTCTTGCAGGACAACGCAGCCCAAAGAGAATAGTCAAGAACCATCTCTTTCTACTGTTGCATAAGGAACGCAAGCACCACATGTCTTGTGGGAACCTCCGCAAGCAAAGCAGACCTCGCTGCCGCTGCAGCCTGTCCCAACTGGGCACATTCCTCAAGATTCCTTCCTTCTAGCAAACCCACCAGTACTCCAGCAGCGAAGGAATCACCAGCACCATTAGTGTCCACAACCCGTACTGCAAATGCGGGCTGATGCACTCGACGATCTGGCGTTGCGAATCGCACACCTCGTCGGCCCAAAGTCACGAAGACGACCTCACATCCAGCATTAAGGAACTCCGTTTCCATGCTCTCTATGATCGCACTATCAAGACGAGCTCCGCTGAGAAACGCTATGTCAACTTGCGGGCCGATCCGTGCTGCGTAATCTCTTAACTCAGCAAGGGTATCAACAAAACCGAAGTCACTGGCTATCAATGGTCCCAGTTCAGAGAATCTGTCAATGAGAGGCCAATATGCGGGGAACGCTGGAATATACAAATACTGTGCTGTCCGAATTGAATCAATGTCAAGCTGATCCTCCGAGAGCGTAACATGCACTCCCATGTCGCTGAATATGGTTCTCTCTCCTGTGGGCTGTACGACAACTACATTCTTCGTGTTGCTTCCTTCTACCACACCAATATGCACATCAAGGTCAGTGCGCTCCAGCTCCTGCTTTAGGAACTGAGAAAACAGATCAGTACCCACGACAGTCCAAAACTGTGGAAGACATCCGAGTTTACGAACTTGCATGGCTACCTCCGCGGCTATACCCCCTACTGTAAGTCTCAGAGGCCGCAGGACAACATTTCGCGTGAGTTCGTTGGGCAACTCCAGTTTGACCGTAATGTCAACTGCTGTATCTCCCACGACTACCAGATCTCCCATTCCGCCGTCCTCCGTTGTTCAAGCCAGGAGTTGCAGGCCTGTAGACGCTTCACCCACAAGTCTACCAACTCCAGGCCAAATACTTTATTCGGGGTAACCGCCCTCTCTCCCAAACTGGAGTTTCAGGATCTAACCACAAATGCCCTACATAGGTCTCTCGAAGATATCCTTCATGTATTGTGCCTGACCTTGCCTGTCGTGCTATCCCAATGAACCAAAGAAAGCTCCTACCTCCAACAGACGGGCATCTTTGGTACACATCTCCGCGCTGAGGTGTCCATGCCGCACCTTGGCCACGGCCTCACTCCGTGGCGCAAGACAGCGATGGCTTCTGTTCATAGCCGATCTAGAGCAATTCTATCCGATTGCTGGCCTTCAGGCGGGAACTCGGTATCCCATGCGCCGCATCAAGAATCAAGCCGCAGATCAGATCTCGATTCACAAGTCGCTTGCTCGGCGCAATTAGGCTACCCATGCGCCCATCTAGGCCCAGCGCGAAGTGCCAGACGACGTTCATCTCCACAATGCGTGATTCTTCTGACCTGCTCATTCCTTCATACCTTGGCAAATCGACCGGGCTTGAAAAGCCGGTCCCGGAAACAGGCAGGCGACGGACTATCCACAGAAGCGTAGGCCTTCGCCGTATCGTCTCGCTGCACCTACCAGATGCTATCCACTGGCCAGATCACCGGATCCGCTCAATTGCATCTAGGGAACCACTATCGCTGCCCCACAAGCCCAGGGCCGTTTGGGTTCAACGCGAGTAACGGTTGGCTGACTCTTGAGTTTGTGTGAGGACTGGAGACCAGCTGCTAGGTCACAACCTCTCTACCAGATGCACCAAACAACGCCCAAGAAGGCAACAACGGCAGAAAATGACGGCGCAGTGTTCTGAGGCGCGAAATCGGCCGCTGCGGATCACGGCATGTAGTACCCCTCTGCAATACATACCAATTGTCGTACCGATCATCAACTTCACAAAAGGTCGTGGTGTACAGGGGTTATGTTGATCACAATTGCTTCGCGAACGCGTGTTTCTCGACGCAGTAGCAGAAGCATCGGTAATGAAGCGTTGTGGTGCCATCCAAGTATCCGCAATTATACGTCATCTTCAACCGTCGGTCAAGTCTCAGTGTCAACGCGAGTACGTAGCAGAACTGTAAGGATTTGGGGCTGTCAGGCCATTACGCCAGCGACTCTGCGTGCAAAGGAGAAGACTGGTCATCCAAGGAATAACACAACATGAGCTTTCAGAGCACTCTCAGGACCCAGAACTGGCCAATCTCGGAGGAGCTCAACTCTGATTCGTCATCTGGGTGATAGGGAGGTGCACCCCGTTTTTTGGACACGTTTGACCTGTCGGAATTGTGATGTCACGGCCATGGCTGCAGACTCGCAATGTACATGATGGGTACCTGAGATCCGATGGTTGAATGTCTTCGCCTGTTGTTGTAGTAGTCCATCCTTTCTGCCACGACGGCTTGAAGTTCCTCCAGCGTCTGGGAATCGAGAAGCAGGGAGCGGTTCTCCGTCTTGAATCGGCCAATGAAGGACTCCATCTGCGGATTGTCTCTGGCCCCGTTGAGGGCATAGGATATCCTCACGCGGTCCCTTAGCAACAGGTGGGAGGTCCAGGCGTAGCTAGTGAACACGGGATCCTGGTCGTGATGGAGGATCACCTCATTCAGCTCGACTCCTTGAGCCTTGAGGGTCTGTCTGGCCTGCCCCCAGGCTTCCAGGGCCAGGCCCGTCACCGCACGCTCCCCCACCGCCCATCCCAAGGCCAGTTTGCTCGCATGATCGACGATGGGGATCAGCTGCGCCTTTCGCCGTCCATCGGCATACACCAACTCCGTGAAGTCCGTATAGGCCACTCCAAAAGGCGGGATCGCCTCTCTGGTCGCCACCAGGTTTATCCGCTCGCCGCATGCCGCAATCACTCGCCGGATGCCGCTGGGTTTGGGCAGCCGTGTGCCCCGGATCAGGGGCAATTCCCACTCCTGATGCAGTCTTTGCACCACTTTGTGGTTGAGCCTATACCCGTACGCCTCTCTCAGCTCTGCGGTGGTCCGCCGGTAGCCGTACCCCGGATGTTCCCTGGCGATGGTCTCCAGCGGCTCCCGCACATGGGCATACTTCGCGGTGTAGCTCACCCGATGGCTCTGCTAATACCACGTCGACCGGGGCGACTCCAAGGCTTCCAGAACGGGCGAGAGAGCCTGCCCGCCCTCCGCCTCCCGGGCCAGGGCCACCTTCTGCTCCGTGCTCATCCGTTCCGACCCAAGAAGTTTCTTAAAAGCGCGATTTCCACCTCCTTCTTGCCCAAGAGTTGCTCAAGCTCGGCGATGCGCCGCTCGTATTCTTGTACCGCCCTGTCCTCGGCAAAGAGCTCCGACCCTCTCTCCAGGAAGGTTTTCTTCCACAAAGCCACGGAATTCGGGTGCACGCCATACTGCCTGGCAATCTGCCCCGGGCTCTTCCCCCCGGTCAGTGCTTCCAGGACCACCTGGAACTTCAGCTTGGGTGAATACCGCTTTCTGGCCATGACCAGCGCCTCCTCTCGCCGCAGCTCTGGCCATAGCGTACATCATATCCCGAGGAAGTCAAGTCCACAATACGCTGGTGTCCAAGTTTTGGGGGTCATATCCTTGGGACTCTCAGGCGGGGAAGTGAGCGTGCTTGCGAATCAGTGCCTTCTTGGGTATGATGTCATGTGCGCATAGAGGTTCTGGGAGGTACAATCGGTGCTCCTCGTTGGCCGATGGCGACTGCGGACTAGACTGCTGCGCACTTAATCCACAATCAGTTCGACTGCAAAAGTGCTGCGGACTTGGCAAGAACGACGGTCTGTGATGGGCGCAGACCCAGTAGATGTGCGCATCTTCTTCAAAGAGACACTACATACTGTGGTGCTGGGATTCGCATACTGCTGATGACGTAGGATCCGCTGAGAGGTGACTCTCGTGCGGGTTTGAATCCCGCCCGCCCCGCAGAACGCAACAGATTGAAGCCGATCACGGCAACTGTCCTGAATCAGTGGTGTTAGGCCCCCCATTGGGGGGAGAGCCCTCTCTGCTACATTGGCAAGGCCTGCGGACTTGAAAGAAACCGCGCTTTCGACGAGTTGGCAATAGAGGTGACGACGCGCGGCGATGTGGATGGGCGCTTCTCAAACCAGACCAGGGCGTGTTTTGCCCCGCCCTGTCCGCGACCTGATAGGTTCCGGGGACGGCAGGCCAAGGACTTGACCAGAGTCGGTTTGGACCGTAGGATATGCTTGGCAGATTATCACTACTCGCGGCGCACCTCCCATGGATTACACAGGAAGCAATATACCATCTTCTGAATGCACAACCCGTTGCCCTTGCCACTGACTTTGATGGCACGCCTAGCGCGATTACACCAGATCCACACGTGTGCAGGATCCAACCCAGAATCGCCCAGTTCTGCTCGGCGCCAAGGAGGTGAACCCCCTGAAGTTAGTGAAGGGATATCTCCCCGAGTTGTTCATAATAGCGGTTGGGCTGGTAGCAGGATTCATCGAGTTATTCTTGGTCAATGATAGGAACCTCGGGGTCATAATCCTGTCGATCGGTTTTCTTCTGAGCGTTGCTGTACTAACGCTTCGCAAAGAGATAGCCACTCAGATTTCTCAGCAATTGCATATCCTTCGGACAATTGAACAGATCCCGAACGAGAATTGGCGCAGAGAAGCGGAGAATCGATTGCATCGACTAGCAATGGAATTGCAGGATTGGGCAGAGGGGGTGCGGAACCTTAGTCGAGAGGAGAGCGTTTCCTATCAGATACACTTAGTGAATGGAGCAAGAAGGAAAGTACAAGCCATCCACGTTGGGATACCCCTGGAACAACTATTCTTGTGGAGCAGAGAGTCCGGGGCCTTCAGTCGTCTCCGTGAGAGTTACAAGCAAGTGCAAACGCATACAACGAAGCAAAGGCTGTTCATTTGCCGTCGTGATGAAGTAGTTCAAGGTGGGAGGATATCGAACCAAGAAGTTCTGGAAGTGTGGAAGAAGCAGATTCAACCCGTGGAGCAGGGCGGTTATGGCTTTGAAGCGAAAGTTCGGTGGGTGCAAAGGATAGAGGACATCCCACCGGACTTGCTATTAGTCGATGACAAGGAAGCTGTCGTGGTCAAGGGGGGTGGGATGCCCCATGAGCACCATCAAGCTGTTACCAGCGCCACTCTTCTCGACTCGTATAGATCGCTATTCACCTCACTTTGGGCCATTGCCGAGCCTATTGAAGAGTATTTGGCCCTTGATGTCGCCTAACGTGCGCAGTCCCACCACAGAGGTGCGAGTGCTTGTCCAATGGAGGTGTTTGTTGTTCCAAACTCATGTAGGGTCTGTGTGTAGGAACGGAGGCCGGCGGCTGTCTCATCCGCTAGCAGCGTTGCCGGGCATCTCATTGGAGAGAGGAGGACGTCTGGTCCTACGACTCAAATGAGTCTAGGTTTCCTTTGCTCAGGCGGCGAAGCACTACTGCGCAAGCCTGCAAGGCGGATCATGTGCACAGAGACGCTAAACAAGTCACAACCAAAGAAGCCGAAGCAGATAGTTGCCCGAGGATTCGACCAAATCGCGGAGCTATACACCGAGTGGGCTGGTGATGTTCGAAAAGAAGAGCGCGCTCGGTATACGTCGCTGCTACTCGCGAAGCTACCTGTGGGTGCTGAGTTGCTTGAACTTGGATGTGGCGCAGGAATACCCACCACGGAACAACTGGCCGAACGTTTCTCTGTGACTGGTGTGGACATTTCCGAACAGCAAATCGCTCTGGCCCAGCGAAATGTTCCTACTGCCAGATTCATCGTCGCTGATATGTGTCAACTCGGTTTTCCCCCCGCAAGTTTTGATGGGATCGCAGCGTTCTACTCCATCATTCACCTTCCCCGGCGGGAACACCCAAGACTGTTACAAGCGCTTGCGACATGGTTGCGACCCGGGGGGCTGCTAGTAGCCACGATGGGCGCCAGTTCTGTGGAAGCAGAGTTTGATGAAGACTGGCTTGGCGTCCCTATGTACTGGAGCCACTTCGGTATTGAAACCAATCGCAGACTTGTCGAGGAAGCACAGTTCAACGTCATTAGCGCGAATGAGGAAACGGCAGACGAGTTCGGTAAGCCGGTCACGTTCCTGTGGGTCGTAGCCCAGAAGCCTCTCTAAACAAGCGAATCGTATCTGCGCTCAATAGTCGCGGGCTGACCTTGAGCGCAGAGGCTGAACCACAGGGGACAGTAGCAAGATGAGCGAAAGAGGCCGTGCATACGAGTTAGACCCACCGAAGGAGGCGGCAGACATACCCGCTCTTGGAGCGCGCAGTATGGCCGGCACCCTTCCCCTAACTCACCCAGATCCACGTTGATCCTTGTTCGGAAGAAGGACATGGTCTCTCTTGATCGCAAAGAGGTTCAGCACTTTCTGCGAGACCTGGTCCGGATCGATACTTCGAATCCACCGGGTAGGGAGACTCCCTTGGCTCACTTCGTGGCTAAGAAAATGCGACAGCTCGGCCTGAAAACCTCAAGAGAAGCTCTCGGCAATGACCGGGCGAACGTGATTGGCGTTTTACCGGGTGAGAAAGAGGGTCAGGCACTGGTCTACTATGGCCACCTCGAAACCGTCCCGCCTGGAAGTGTGGAGTAGCATCATGATCCTTTGGGTGCTGAAGTTGTGGGTGGCCGCATGTACGGAGGCGGCGCGGCGGACATGAAATCGGGACTCGCGGCCATGGTCTTGGCTGCTGCGGCTCTGTCGCGGAAGGGGATAAGGTTGCGGCGAGATCTAGTCGTGGTCGGCCCTACGTGTCGCACAGGGCCAGATCGGCAAGGACAGCCTCGCATCATCCAAACCACTCGTTGTGTCCGCTCGATGAGACGAGGGGGAGAGGATTGTGACATCATCAGCTCACTAGCCGGACCAATGGCGGAGACTTCGTGCAGCTCTGTGGTTAGCTCCAGCGGTTGCGCTACAGCTCCAGAAGCTTGCGATTGCGATCCCGGGATTCCCGCCGTTCGCGCTCCGACCAAGCTGCCAAGCGAGGGCGTCATCCTCTTTCTCGCCTATGCCTTCCATCGATTGCCCTCCGGAACTCTACGCCGACCCTCTGACTATCTGTGCCCAACGATGACTTAGGCCGCCAGAAGACGGTTCAGTGAGCTTACCACAGCCCTACGAACTGTTGCACGAATGAGCGCACCGACCGAGCCTCGTCTCTGACGAGCTCGTTAGTCGTCTGCTCCATCTCTGGGGCGCTTCTCCGGCGCCTGCGTGCGCCCGATGAGCTCAATCGCTTAAGGAATCTCACTCATTAGACCGCGCAGCCTTGCCATTTCGTCCAGAGTCTCTCTGTACTCGTCGACTCCGCGCAGTCCGGCCGACAGCCGCGTGGCCCCGCCATCAGATACGCCTCTATGATATTCCGACTTGTGTCCCGCTCTCCGAGTACCGTCCCAATCGCTACTGCACACGCGCTTAAGCATGCGTTGTGACATTATGCCGGGCAAGACCTGGCGGTTGTTCGGTCCAAGACACCACGATATGCGGCCACTTTGTGGTCTGTCTGCCCACATAATGCCCCTTATGCGGGCAAACCGCGGCGCGAAGAATAGGAGTCGACGAGAAGATGCCAAGCGCCACGCTGCCGATACGAGCCCGGCTACATCCGCTATCACTTCACACACGTATCTATGACCCGGGCAGCTCTCACTCCACTGCCCTCGCCTCCCAGGTGCACTTGGTCAGGACCCTTCCCCCGTCCCCACACGCAAACACCAAGGGTTGACTGCGCACACTGAACTCGCCCGGCTTCCATATCTTGGGTGCGGTGGCATCTGTGATGCCACCCTCAGCCACCGGGGTATTCTGGCCTACTTCCGGCAAGGCCGCCCGCGCAGAGTAAGCCCCGGCCCCGAACCTCCGCTGATAGGCTCCCTTCCACTTCACTTCACCCCCGGCTTGACACAAGCCGCGGACCGTCGTATAATACAAACCCTGCGCAACCACCTCTGCCAACATTAGGGGAGCATGATGGATCAAGAAATCCTAGACCAGGCTTTCGAGGAACTGCAAGCTACGCTCGGCGAGCGAGCAACCCGGGACATGACCCACCGCCTCGGCTACAGCCGAGACTGGAGCCCCCGCCACCGTTCCCACGTCGACCTACCCGACATCGTGGTCGTGCCCAAGACCACAGACGAGGTGGTGGAGATAGTGAAGATCGCCTACCGTCACCGCATCCCTGTGGTCCCCTTCGCCGGAGGTACGGGCATGGGTGGGGGCGTGGCATCATGGAAGGGCGGCATTGCCATCGAGACCAAGAGCCTGAACCAGCTCCTGGAGCTGGATGAGGCCAACATGATGGTCACCGTCCAGGCGGGGATGACCATCTGGGACCTGAACGAGGCGCTGGAGCGCCACGGCCTGTGGTTTCCTCATCAGCCGGAGAGCAAACGGGCCTGCACCATCGGCGCCTCCATCGGCTGCGACAACGACTCCACTTTCGGCCTGCGCTACGGCAAGATCCTGGACGTGTTGAGCAACGTAGTCATGGTCACCGGGGAGGGAAAGGCTGTGCGTTTCGGGCGGCGCAAAGCCGCCTTCACCTCCAGCGGCTACAAGCTGCTGGACCTGATAGTAGGTTCCGAGGGCACTCTAGGTGTGGTCACAGAGGCCACGCTCCGCGTGTTCCCCCTGCCCGAGACGAGACTGGTGAGAGGCTTCGTCTGCCGCAGTCTGGAGGATGGGATCAGGGCGCTGGAGCGGATGCTGGCCAGCG
>Ga0307378_10010415_pt1 | contig 12068 bp, 9 predicted proteins | sample UN1MG_FD_202238 | JGI IMG/M metagenome (GOLD analysis project Ga0307378, IMG submission 202238) | Soil microbial communities from Risofladan, Vaasa, Finland - UN-1 | ecosystem: Environmental > Terrestrial > Soil > Coastal area > Acid sulfate soil | place: Finland: Risofladan, Vaasa | collected...
TGGTGTTATAGGAAATGCTGGAGAATTTGATGGATTTACAGTTTTAATGGCTGCTGATGCAACTGTAAATGATGCTGCTAACGGATCAGAAACTGCTTTTTCATCTTCTAACATTGTAACTTTGCTTTCTAACGTAGTAGATTCTTTACCAACTGCTGTCTACGGAAAAGAAGATTTAGGTATTTATGTTCCTAGAGCTGCTTGGCAAGCCTATATCAGACACTTAGGTGGATATGCTGCAAATGGTGTTGGTGCTTCAGGTACAGATACTAAAGGTTCTCAATGGTACAATCAAGGTAACGCTCTTTCATTTGAGGGAATTAAAGTAATTCTTGCACCAGGTATGCCTTCTGATCATATCGTAGCAGGACAAAAATCTAACCTTTACTTTGGTACTGGTCTTTTATCTGACCACCAAGAAGTTAAATTGTTAGATATGGCTGATCTTGATGGATCTCAAAATGTTCGTGTAATTATGAGATTTACAAGTTCGGTACAGTATGGAATTGGTTCAGATTTATCTTTACTAACTCTAGCTTAATAAAAATAATTGTCTAATATAAAGGGTGGGTTAGGACAATTCCTGCCTGCCCTTTTTTAATACTAAAAAAATATGGCTTGTGCACTAACATCTGGAAGGTCGCTACCTTGTAAGTCGGCAGTAGGCGGATTAAAAACTGTTTACTTTGCTGATTATGGAACACTAGGTACGGCTACCATTTCCGCAGGAGAGATTACAGCCTTAGCAGGAACACCTACTTGGTATCAGTATGACATCAAAGGAAACTCTAGCTTAGAAACTACTGTAAACTCATCAAGAGAGAATGGTACTACTTTTTATACGCAAACTCTTAACTTGACACTTACTTATTTAGATAAGGCTACTCAAGAAGAGATTAAATTACTAGCTGCTTCTAGACCTCATATTTCTATCGAAGATTACAATGGGAACTTTTTCCTAGTAGGACTTGATCACGGAGCGGAGGTTACTGGCGGAACTATTGTCAGCGGAGCGAGTATGGCTGACCTCTCAGGATTTACTTTGACATTTGAAGCAATGGAAACTGCTCCAGCTTACTTTGTTACTTCAACAGTAATTACAAGTGATGCTTCAGGTACTCAAATTGACCCTGATGCTTAATTGATGTTTTGATGAGAAAGAGGCTAGCAGAAATGTTAGCCTTTTTTTTTGCTCCTATGCAAAATAATTAAGTTTTATCGTTATATATGTATGAAGATACTTACGACTAGCACATCTGCTCAGACTTTAAGATTTGTACCTAGGGAATATGTTACTAGTGCGACATTGTTTTTAAGAGATGATAGCACTAATGTTGTAACTAATGAAACAGTATCTTTAACACAAGATAGCGATGAATTAGTATATACAGCGAGTTTTAATCTTATTGAAGGCAGATTCTATGATCTTAATTTTGTTGTAGATGCTAATTTATGGGAACAAAACACTTTAACTTGGGATATGAATTATGATTTATGGAACGCTTCGCAAGGTTCTACTTTATCCCTTTATAAAGATAAAATATTCTGTACTGACCAACCTCTTGACCAAACGGAGGATGAATATTACAGCGTAAATAAAAATGTGTATGTTTCAGAGAATACATACGATAATGATTACATAATAATATGAGAAAAGTAAATAATTACAGGACTGCTCCAAAATCAGCACCTAAATCTGAGGTACATCTAGTAAATCTCAGCACATACACTTCTCCTAAAATAAAAGAAGTAAGAGGCAAAGAATGGGTGTCGTATGGAGAAGATAACAATTACTTTCAATATTTGATAGATAGATACAACGGATCTCCTACAAATAACGCTGCTATCAATGGTTTGTCTGAAATGATTTATGGAAAAGGATTAGATGCTACTGATTCTAACAGAAAACCAGATCAATATGCACAAGCTATAACATTGCTTAAAAAAGATTGCGTTAGAAAACTAGTATATGACTTAAAATTGATGGGAAGCTGTGCAATGCAAGTTATTTATTCTAAGGATAGAACTAAAATAGCACAGGTAGAGCATTTTCCTATTGAAACACTAAGAGCAGAGAAATGCAATGAAGAAGGAGATATAGAAGCCTATTATTATTTTAAGGATTGGGCAAACATTAAAACAAGTGATGAGCCAAAAAGAATACCTTGCTTTGGATACAGCAAAGAATCTATTGAAATATATGTAGTCAAACCTTACAGAGCAGGATTCTATTATTATTCTCCAGTAGATTATCAAGGAGGTTTACAATATAGCGAGCTAGAAGAGGAAATAAGCAATTATCACTTAAACAACATAATGAATGGACTAGCTCCATCTATGTTAATCAACTTCAATAACGGAGTGCCAAATGAAGAGCAAAGAAGATTAATAGAAAATAAGATCTATGAAAAGTTCTCTGGCACATCAAATGCAGGTAAGTTTATCCTTAGCTTTAATGATAATGCAGATGCTCAAGCTAATATAGAGCCAGTACAGTTATCTGATGCTCATAATCAATATCAATTCCTATCTGATGAAAGCTCAAGAAAGATCCTAGTAAGCCATAGAATCGTTTCTCCTATGCTTTTAGGCATTAAGGATAACACAGGGTTAGGAAACAATGCAGATGAGCTTAAAACAGCCTCTATTTTGATGGATAACACAGTTATCAGACCTTTTCAAAATTTATTGATAGATGCTTTTGATCAAATCTTAGCTTATAACAGCATTTCTCTTAATCTATACTTTAAAACTCTACAGCCACTAGAATTTACAGACTTAGAAAATGTGGTAGATGATGAAACAAGAGAAGAAGAGACAGGGGTAAAAATGAGCAAGCAAAATCCTAAAGCAACTAAGGAGCTTGCAGACCTATTGCAAGAGTTTGGAGAGGATGAGGATTTAGACAACTGGGAACTCGTTGATGAAAGAGCAGTTGATTATGATCAAGAGGATGCTCTAGATAAGATGATTGGATTAGCTTCTACAGGAATTGCTAGACCAAATGCAAAGAGTGTGCAAGATGGAGAAGAAAATAATTTAAGATTCAAAGTAAGATATCAATATGCGCCATTAACAATACAAGATAACTCAAGAGATTTTTGTCAGAAGATGGTAACCGCTAAGAAGATTTATAGAAAAGAAGATATTCAGGCTATGAGTCAAAGAGCAGTTAATGCAGGATGGGGCGCTGATGGAGCAGATACTTATGACATTTGGTTATATAAAGGCGGAGGAGATTGTCATCACTTTTGGATGAGAAAAACCTATATGGCAAAGGGCGTTAATCCTGATGCTACTAATCCTAATGCTGAGATAAGTGTAAATAAAGCAAAGAAGGAAGGCTTTACTCCTGAGGTAAATGATCCTAAAGTAGCTAAAAGACCAAAAGATATGAAAAATAGAGGATTTTTAAAACCTAGAGGATAATGGCTACAGCACTATTCATAACAAGAACAGATTTAGTAAGAAATAGCATCTTAGATGGTAATGTAGATACTGATAAGTTTATTCAGTTCATTAAGATAGCACAAGAAATTCACGTTAGAAACTATTTAGGATCTGATTTATACAACAAAATTAGCAACGATATTCTAGCGGGAACATTGACAGGAGATTATCTTACTCTAGTAAACACTTATGTGCAGCCTATGTTAATCCATTTTGCTATGGTAGATTATTTGCCTTTTGCAGCATATACTATTAAGAATGGAGGAATATATAAGCACGTTAGCGAAACAGCAGAAACTGTAAGCAAAGAAGAGGTTGATTATTTGGTACAAAAAGAATTAGATATAGCTGAGTATTACACACGCAGATTTATCGATTATATGACTTTTAATCAAGCTAGATATCCTGAATATACATCTAATAGCAATGATGATATAAGTCCTTCGTATGAGGCTAATTTTAATGGATGGGTTCTATGAAGTATAAACCAAAACAAAACAACGTTACTAAATTAAAACAGTACTTAAACAAAATAATACAAAATGGCAACATTAACAGGAAATCAAATAAAGGACACCTATAAGTCATTACTCAAAGTAGATGATAATGGAGAGTTAGCAGCAACTCTACAAGAAATTACTGATGGTAATGGTACAGGATCTGGTGTTAGTTTAAATACAGCAGGAGATTTAAAAGCAACTGGAACTTTAGAGTTTGGTTCTTTAAAAGATACTGGAGAAAACATAACCATTTCAAAATTTGTTGATGCTGCTGATGGAATAGCCAGTAACAATAACGATACAACAATACCAACTAGTGCTGCTGTAAAAAACTATGTTGATACTAATTTAACTGCACAAGATTTAGATTTTGCAGGAGATACTGGTACAGGTGCTGTAGATTTAGATAGCCAATCTTTAACCCTAACAGGTGCAAATGGTATAGCTACTACTGCAAGTGGGCAAACAATTACTATAGATGCTTCTTCTTTAAATACTAGACTCACAACAGCTGAAGCTGACATCGATACAAACACAGCGGATATTACAGCAGAAGAAACAGCTAGAGCAGCAGCTGATACAACATTACAAGGGAATATTGACTCAGAAGCATCTACTAGAGCTAGTGCCGATACAACATTGCAATCTAATATTAACGCTGAAGCATCAACAAGAGCATCTGCTGACACAACCCTTCAATCTAATATAGATGCAGAAGCTAGCACAAGATCAAGTGCGGATACTTCTTTACAATCTCAAATTACATCTAACGATTCTGATATTACATCCTTAGATGGCAGATTGACTACAGCTGAAAGCAATATATCTTCTAATGATACAGACATTGCAGCATTAGACACTAGACTAAGCACAGCTGAAGGTAATATTACTAGCAATGATACAGATATAGCAACAAACGCTTCTAATATTGCTACTAATACTACAGATATAGCTACTAATGCTTCTGGCATTTCAACTAACGCCACAAACATCTCTACAAACGCATCTGACATATCAGGATTAGATACAAGATTAACAACCGCAGAGGGAAACATTTCTAGCAATGATTCTGACATTAGCACGCTTCAAAGTGGAAAACAAGATATAAGTGAAAAAGGACAAGCTGATGGGTATGCGCCTCTTGATGGAACTGGTAAAATAGCCACATCTTATTTGCCTAGTTCTATTATAGGACAAGTAGAATATCAAGGAACTTGGAACGCTAATACTAACACGCCTACACTACCAACAGCAAGCACAGTAAAAGGACATTACTATGTTGTTTCTACAGCAGGTACTTATTTAACTGTAAGCTATGAGATAGGAGATTGGGTAATTTCTAATGGAACAGATTGGGAAAAGGTAGATAATACAGATTCAGTTAGTTCTGTATTTGGTAGAACAGGAGCAATAACAGCCTTAGAAGCAGATTATTCTTCTTATTATCCTCTTATTAGCGATTTAACTTCAGAAACTAGCGCCAGAACAAGTGCAGACTCTGCCCTAGATTCTAGATTAACTACAGCAGAAACAAAACTTGCCACGATAGAAACCAATGCAGATGTGACCGATGCTACAAATGTAGCGGCAGCAGGTGCATTAATGAGTGGAACAGCTGTTTTAAGCGATTTAAATGATGTTGCTTCAACAAGTCCTTCAGATGGTCAGATACTAACATACGATACAGTAAACGGATGGCAGCCAGAAACACCAGCTCAAGGGGATACTTATACAATAGGAACCTCAACAAATGGATCAAGCGTAGATGTAAATTTAGATGCTGCAATAGGAACTGATAGCAATATTACACTTACTCCAAGTACAGGTTTAAGCATTACACAAGCAGCTGATGTAGTTACTATAACAAACACAGCGCCTGATCAAACTGTTAGTTTAACTGCTAGCACAGGAATATCTGTTACAGGAACATATCCTAGTTTTACAGTAGAAAATACTTCTCCTGATCAAACAGTTGCACTTACTGGTGGTACAAATATTACTGTAAGCGGTACTTATCCTTCTTTTACTGTAGATAATGATATTACATCAACAGATGATTTAACAGAAGGATCAACAAACCTATATAACCAAACTCACACAGGAGATGTAACAGGATCTACAACGTTAACTATTGCTAACGATGCAGTAACAGCTGCTAAGATTATAGATAACATCCAACTAGATGGAACTGAGAGTTTAGGAATACCTTCTGGAACTACAGCAGAAAGACCTAGCGTACCTGCTGCTGGGATGTTCCGATACAATACTACGGATGGAAAATTTGAAGGCTATACTACTGAGTGGGGAGAAATAGGAGGTGGAGAACTTTCTAATATTTATATCGATACCTTTACAGGAGATGGCACTACAGTAGCTTTTACTGCTTCACAAAGTATTAGCACAGAAAACAATACACAAATCTATATTGATGGTGTTTATCAGGCTAAAGCTAACTACTCTACTTCAGGAACAACTGTAACATTTTCTACCGCACCTCCTAATGGTACAGCCATAGAAATGATTCACGTTAAAGCGATAGCTCTTACTACAGTTGCTGATAATTATATTACAAATGCAATGTTGCAAGATGACATTGTTTCATATGAAAAAATTGACGATGAATTTACAACTTCAGATGTATTAACTGCTGGAGCATCGGTTGATGTTGATTTTGATGCAGCACAAGTATTCACATTAACACCAGACCAAAATACAACGTTAAACGTTACAAACCCAAAAGTAGGAATTACTAAGGCAATCATTGTAACTGGTGCAGGGGGTTCTTATACCTTAGCATTTACAGTTGGTGGAGCATCAGGTACATTTAATAAAATATCTGGAGATTATGATGATACTTCCGCAACTAAAAACTTTATACAAATAGTTTGCGTAAGTGCAACAGAATTTTGGTATTCAATTTCACAAATAGCATAATATGTTTGGACAAAGTTTACAATTTGGAGGCTTGAATGCCGGTAGCCCCCCTTATTCAGTTGATTACTTAGTAATTGCTGGGGCTGGCAGTGGGTCTGGTGGATATTCAGACGGTGCTGGAGGTATTGGTGGCGCTGGTGGTGGCGCTGGTGGTTTAAGAAATTCTTTTGGTACTTCGGGCGGAGGTGGTTCAGCGGAATCCGCCTTAACATTAAGCAGCGGTACAACTTATACAATTACCGTAGGTGCTGGAGGTAATTCCTTAAATCAGACTGGTTTTTATGCCCAGGGGCTTGATGGAAATGATTCTTCTATATCGGGTTCAGATATAACAACAATTACTTCTTTAAAAGGTGGTCGTGGCGGTTCACGTTTAGGCGCAACTGGTAGTGGAGGAAATGGTACTTATGGAAGTGGTGGTGCCAATGCTACTGATAGTGTGGCTGAAAATTCAACTAATTTAGGAACTACAAATCAAGGATTTGCATCAGGACCAACTAGTTCTTCAGCTACAACAAGGGCTTCTTCGGGTGGCGGTGGTGCTGCTGCCCAAGGAGTTAAGGCAACAACTTCTTCAGGGGGTGCTGGTGGAAACGGATTAACTTCAACAATTGATGGAACGAGTGTTGTTTATGCTGGTGGCGGCGGTGGTGGTGCAACAACTGGCGGAAGTGGAGGAAGTTCAAATATGACAAGCGGTTCAACGGGTGGTGCTGCTGGGGCTTCAGGTTCAAGCGGAACGGCAAATACTGGCGCTGGTGGCGGCGGCGGCGGCGGCGGAAATGCAGGTGCTGGAATTGGTGGCGCTGGTGGTTCAGGTGTTGTTATTTTAAGGGTTCCAACTGCTTCTTATTCAGGAACAACAACGGGAAGTCCGACTGTTACGACAACCGGAAGCGATACGATAATTAAATTTACTGGAAGCGGTACTTATACGGCATAAAATATGGCACATTTTGCAAAACTTGACGAAAATAACATTGTTACGGAAGTACTTGTTGTAAATAATAAAGTGCTTCTTGAAACAGATGGAACAGAATCTGAATATAAAGGAAAAGTATTTTTAAATGGATTATTTGGAAATGCAAATTGGGTTCAAACTTCTTATAATGGAAATTTTAGAAAACAATATGCTGGTGCTGGATATACTTATGATGAAACAAATGATGTTTTTATTGCACCACAACCTTTTCCGAGTTGGTCATTAGATGAAAACTTTGATTGGCAACCTCTAACACCTTATCCAACAGACGGACAAAATTATCAATGGAATGAAGAAACACAAACTTGGAATTTAATAAACTTATAAAATGGCACTAACTAAAATAACATCAAGCGTATTAGCTGACGAATTTAACACAATATCTGCTATGTCGGCAGATGACGTAGATTTCTCTTTAGCACAGGTATTTACTAAGACATTAGCAGCAAACACTACTTTGACCTTTTCAAATGTATCTACAGGAATGGTTAAGGACTTAGTAATCACAGGAGATTTTACTCTAACACTTCCAGCTTCTGTAAAAATAGTTGCAGGAACTTACGATGGAACGGTAGCAAACCTTATTCAAATAGTATCAACTAACGGTGCAACAGAACAATGGGCATCAATATCTCAAGAAGCATAATTATGGGAAAGAAAGCAATAAATAAAAACGGTGTAATAAAAGTTTACGAAGGAGTACCTAAAACTTTATATTCGTCAACAGGAACTTATTTAAATGCCCCTGCAATGACAGAAGGGCAATTAAGAGATGCAGGATTGTTTGATGTTGTTATGCCTGATGGTTATGATTCAAGAATCCATAATTTAGGGGAAATATATTTTGATAGTGCCAATACACAATTTACTTACGACAAATCAAATAAAACTTGGTCACAAAGTTTAGATGAACTTAAAGAGCAAAAAATAGCTAACTTAAAATCATCAGCTAATTCTGAACTTGCTAAAACTGATTGGTATTACATAAGGCTTACGGCATTAGGTACGGCAGTTCCGCAACAAATTATAGATGATAGAGCGGCAATAATGGAAACCGTATCTACAAAAGAAGCTGAAATTAACGATAAAACAACAAAAGCATCGGTTATTACTTACGACATAAGTTTATAATATGATTAATAAAAAATTAATAAATACAGGCGCAGAAGCAGCTTTTCTTCCATCACAACATTTTGATACTGTAACCTATACAGGGAATGGTGTAACTCAACGTATTGGTGGGTATATAAATAAAGGTGCGGTATTTAATGGGAGTAGTAGTTATATTTCTGTGCCTAATTCATCAGGAAATAATTTATCTACAATTTCTTTTTCTTTGTGGTTTAAAACAAATGGTCAAGGTGGGACAGGTATATTAATAAATAATGGGGGCGCAGATAGTTCACAACAAGGTTTATTTTTAGCTATTACTTCAAGTGGATTTATTCGTTTTAGTAGTTCAGGTGGTGGAGATAATTCTACTGTAGATGGAACAGTAAATTATGCTGATAATGCTTGGCATAATGTTGTTTTAGCTTATACATCAGTCGGTGTAGGAACAAGTATATATAATATATATGTTGATGGAAATACTACTCCTATAATAAGTGGAACAAATGGTAGGTTCACAGGTACTGCAACCCAGCCTCTCGTGATAGGTAGATTTGCAAGAGTAGCAATAGAGTTTTTTAATGGCTCAATAGACCAAGTAAGAATATTTGACAAAGCATTATCTTCTTCAGAAGTAACTACTCTATATGGTGAAACTGCTGCAAGTACATCTAAATCTGTAACAGATATATTTAATGATGATTCAGGTGTTGCTTTATACCAATTAGATGGTAACGCTAATGATAGTAGTGGATATCTGGATACTGTAGTTACATTATCTTCAAATAGCTCAAGTGGTTATGCTTATGCAGATAGTTCTGTTAATACTGGTAAATATTATTGGGAAATTGATTTTTTTGAATCTTATTATGGTAATACTGGTGTATTAATGGTTGGTGTTGTTAATACTAATTCTAAAACAACAAGTTGGAGCTCTGGAGCAAATTATTTTTACTATGCAGGTAATGGTAATAAATATTCTAATAATACTAATGCTCCTTATTCTTCTGCTTATAATGCCCCTGTTACTATCGGTGTAAAATTAGATATGACAAATGGAACTATTGGTTTTACAAGAAATGGAACAGATTTAGGTACTGCTTATACAGGTTTAACAGGTTATTATCATCCTGCTGTTGGGACAGGTATTGAAGCTGACAAATGTAAATTTGTATTTGATTCAAATGATTGGGTATATTCAGCACCAAGTGGATATAGTGAATGGACTGCACAAATAACATCACCTATAATTGCAGGAGGTGGGGCTACTGCTGTACAAGAATCATATAACGGCACACCTACAAACATAACTTACCAAAAAGCTACAGATTTCCAACCTGATTTGGTTTGGGTTAAAGGTCGTTCAACTGCTGATAATCATTTCTTTAATGATTCTGTTAGAGGGGCAGGATATACTTTATATTCTAATTTAGTAAGTCAAGAAACTTTACCTTCTGCCGACCCAGCTATATCTTCTTTTGATTCTAATGGGTTTACACTTTCTTGGAGTCCAGGTGTAAATAGAAATGGTTCAACCTACGTTGGTTGGTGTTTCAAGGGCGGAGGTACAGCAGTATCAAACACAGATGGTACAATTACTTCGCAAGTGTCAGCAAATCAAGCCGCAGGGTTTAGTATTGTGTCTTATACAGGGAATGGTGTAGGTGGTGCAACAGTAGGACACGGCTTAGGTAATGCACCAAATATGTATATTGTAAAAGATAGAAGCACTGTATCAAATTGGAGAATATATCACAGTTCTTTAGGAGCAACTAAAGCGTTAGAATTTAATACCAATGCAGAATCCACTAATATTATACTTTGGAATAACACCGAACCAACAAGTTCTGTTTTTTCTCTTGGTACTTTTTCAGATGTTAATGCTAACACTAAAAATTTTATCGCCTACTGCTTCCATTTAGTAGAAGGTTATTCTAAAATAGGGTCTTATACAGGAACAGGAGCAGCAGGTAATATTATAGAAACAGGATTTGAACCTGCTTTTATAATGTACAAAAGAACTGATACTACAGGAAACTGGGTAATGCACGATAATGAAAGAAATGCAACTTCTGCCTTAAAAGCAAGGCTATATCCAAACCTTAATGATGTAGAGCAAGTGGTTACTCCACAAGATGTTAATCTATTGTCAAATGGATTTGAAATGATTACTACAGGCGGTGATGGAAATGCTTCAGGAGGCAACTACATCTACCTTGCAATAGCAGCAGACCCTGATGTAACACAACCAGTTGTACAGAATAGCTTTGACGTTGTTACTTATACAGGGAATGGTAGTACTCAAACTATTAATACTGACTTTAAGCCTGATTTGGTTTGGTTTAAAGAAAGAACTCCACAAGGATTTTCTCACGGATTATATGATAGTGTAAGAGGAGCAAACCGCATTCTTAATTCAAATTTATCAAATGCTGAAACAACTTTAACACAGGGGCTTCAGTCATTTAATACAAATGGCTTTACAGTTGGGAATAATAATCAAGAAAACGCATCAGGTTCAACCTACGTTGCGTGGTGTTTCAAGGCTGGAGACCACGATGACAACCTCCCACAAATAAACACAAACGGAACTATAGATAGTGTTGTTAGTGTGAATGCTGCAGCAGGGTTTAGTATTGTGAAGTATGCAGGGAATGGCGTTTCAAATGCTACGATAGGGCACGGACTATCATCTGCTCCTGAATTTGTTATTATAAAATCAACATCTGATGCATATAATTGGTTTTCATATCATAAAGATTCAAGAATAGGACAATCAGGAAATCCTGAAGATGGTTATATGCTATTAAATACAGATGGAGATGATAATCCTGCGAATAGCCCACTTATGTTTAATAGTGTTGCGCCATCATCAACTGTTTTAAATCTTGCGTCTTATACGGAAGTAAATGGACCAAGTAAACAATTTATTAGTTACTGCTTCCACTCCGTAGATGGTTATCAAAAGGTAGGGAGTTATACAGGGGCGGTTGGAAAAACATTAGATTTTGGATTTTCTCCAAGATTTGTTATGATAAAGAAAACTGATTCCGCCTATAATTGGAATATTTATGATAACCAAAGAGGTGGTG
>Ga0307378_10010416_pt1 | contig 12066 bp, 13 predicted proteins | sample UN1MG_FD_202238 | JGI IMG/M metagenome (GOLD analysis project Ga0307378, IMG submission 202238) | Soil microbial communities from Risofladan, Vaasa, Finland - UN-1 | ecosystem: Environmental > Terrestrial > Soil > Coastal area > Acid sulfate soil | place: Finland: Risofladan, Vaasa | collected...
GAAAAATAAATACTACCAGATAAAAGATTGCTCGGAATGGATCTGATGCTACTTGATCAATTCCCAATGGCGGAGTAAGTAAATATATCAACCCTTTTATCGGTACAAGTTGGGTTCCTCCAGCAGTCCCAGTCCCTTCTTCAATATTAAATACACATATTAAATCAACCCAAAAATCAGGGATGAGTCCTCCATTCTTTGCTCGTATTCCTGAATAAGGACCTGCGAACAATTGCCCAAAGAATAAAACGTTAGCATATAAGGCATTAACCAAAATTACGGGAATATTTGAAACATAAAGCAATTTCATCGGATATTTCCCTTTAAAACCTCGATAGCCTCGATATGCAAGTGGGATTTCAATGCGTGTAGATTCAAACCAAATTACCAAAAGAAAAATAGCGACGGTGGTAACTATACCTACTAACGAGGGAAAGGGACCCCTTAATAAAATCTGTCCTAGATTTGTGCTAGATTTTCCATCAAATAATACAGTAAAGAAAGCGATAACAACACCTCTAGGAAGATTATCTTGAGCAGGGACCCAGCTGAAACAATTCCAAAATATTTGACCCGCAACGCCTGCTGCTATAAATAAAGAAACTCCACTGCCAAGCCCCCATCCTTTTTGAAGCAATTCATCTAATAATATTATAATTATTCCCGCAAACAGTAATTGAAAGAAAATAAAAAAAGCTCCCTGTATACCTATTTCTGTTAATTTTCCAAATGCTCCCCCGAAGATATATGCTACAGAATTGAAAATGGTTAAAAACACGGCAAGTACTTTTTGAGCTCCACTAAACATAGCTCTGTCGTATGGATCGGACATGTTTACATTAATTATTTTAGACCCTAGAAGCAGTTGCATAATAAGACCCGCTGTGACTATCGGACCTATACCTAATTCCGTCAATGTTCCTCTCTGACTCGCAAGAATAACTCTTAACCAATAGAAATAATCAGTTGATTCTGCAAGGTTAACACCGTATAGAGGAATATTACTTAATATTAAATAAATAATAAGTACAACAGCTGTCCAAATAAATTTTTCTTTAAAAGTGACCTCACGCTGCGGCTGTTTGATTTCCGGCATTGCTTTTACAAATGGTGTGAAGAACTTAAGGAACTTTCCAGCCATATTTAATCAGCAACGTAAGTTTTTTTGAATATTTGGTGATAATTGCACTATTTTATTAAAATCAAATTCTTAAATTTGAAGTGTAATTTTAAAAAAATAGAATTTTAAAAAAAGTTTGCGATTTACTGTTGTATCTGATATGATAATAATTCAAACATCTAAAGTAGAATTATGAAATATATAAAAGTAAATAAAAAAATTTCTATTTTTTATGTATTACCTGCCAAAATTGATTAAATAAAAGTCAAAAGGCTTAATTTAATAATTAAACCAATTTATTTTAATCTTCCTTCTCTTTTAGTTTTTTATAATAGGTGTTTAATTAATTGACCAAATTAACTTCTAGGTTAATTAAAAAAGACTTCCAATACCAGTTGGTTCTTCTTCAGCTTCCTCTTCTTTCTTCTTTTCTTCTTCTTTTTTCTCAACAACTCCTCCAGCAGGAGCAGCAGTTACCGGTAACGAGCTAGCTGATTTGACAATTTCCTCAATATCTGTTCCTTTTAATCCAGCAATTAATTTAGCGATCTGATCTTTATCAACTTTCGCACCTGCGGCAGTTAATACCTTTTGTACATTTGCTTCGTTAATTTTACCTCCCGCTTTATGTATTAATAAAGCAGCGTAAATACTTTCCATATTTTCTAACCTCTTTTTTTATTTTTTTATCATTATATTTGTTTTTTAACCTGCATTTTTACAAAAAATCTTAATTATTTATCCAAATAATCCTCCAATACCAACGCCTTCAGAATCTTCTTCTTCTTCCTCTTCAGGTTCTTTTTGTTTAACTTCAGTCTTAGTCTGAATAACAGCTTGAATTCCTTCACCAAAAATAATCGAATTCAATATATTAGCTTCAGATGCAGCTTTTCGAATATATTCATCTTGCATATCCTCTAAAAAGAGTGGCATTTCAAATAGAATTGCTAGTGCTTCCCTATAGGCTTTAACAAAATCTTGTTTGAATTGATCCATGTTCATATATAGAATTTCTTCAGGGATTATTTCCCCATCGCTCCAAGCAAAGTGAATTTTTATTAATGATTCTATTGGTGTAATTCCTAACTTTTTTAAAACTGCTGCTTGCTTAACATTAACTACATCACCAGCTTTATGGGTTCTTGTATCTTCACGAACATGTATCGTATCATTCATAATTTTCGTTGGTAGTCGCAATGTCATGTTCAATTCACTAATTACTTGTCCTGTGGGCAAACCAGTATCACCGGCTGGAACCCATATATCTACGGGAGTAACTTCATTAGGTTTTGCTGGTACCATCCACTCATTTTCTAGAAATATCTTTTTTAATTCAAAAAGATCAATATTTGTAAATACAAGACTAGATTGTCCAGGAATTTGATTTGCAAATTCATCTAAGTTTTTCTTTTTAGCTTCACTTTTAAACTGTTCTATTGCTCGTAATTGAAGTGATTTTTTAGACATCCTAAATATTACTTTTTCTCTCAAAATTTTCCTCATTGTTTGAAATTGCATGTCGTTTATATGAGCAACATCAATTACGGCAATGTTCTTATAATTTTTGAATAAATCAACTAAATGATTAATTTCATCTACCTTCCATTGTGGTATATGTTTTTTCTTAATCATTATTTCACACCTCAATACTTTTTAGGAACTCTTCTGTCACTTTCACAGGTTTTCCCATTGTAGATTTAAGATACATAGACTTAAAGTTGTTAAATTTATGTGGCATTTGATCAGCAATGAAATTCACTACATTTTTTATATTTTCATATAATTTCTCCCTATCCAGAGATTTTTTACCGATTTTAGCGAAAATAATTGGTTGCTTTTTCATTTGAATCCTAACTATTTTTTTATATCGCTCATAAGCGACATTTAAATCTTCTATGCTGGAAATGATCCCATATCCTGTAGGAAAAGGTTTTGGCATTTTCCCAACAGGTCCAAGAAATCTAGCTAAGTATCGAGCGACATCTCTCATCATATTATCTTCCACAATAAAAAATTCATATCTTTTAGCAAATTTTTTCTTATATTTTTTCTCTTCATTATTCAAATTAATCAAACCGCTGGAATCTAGAGTGTCTATCCCCAGTTTTTTCGCCTCTAATAAAATCTCATCTGATGCAATTACACAAATGTTAAGCTTATCTTTTGAAATTACTTCATTTGCCAAAATTATTTCTTTATCAATTCTGTTTTTCGGATCGTTTAAGTTAATATCTTTAATATTAATTATGAGATCAATAGACTCGTCGAACTTTCTAGCCTTATCTTTAAATCCATCTTTCCTCATTACCGAAAAGTCAATAGCAGCATTTAATGATTTCTTTAATAATTTATCATCGACTTTCAATTTTTCTTAATCACCTCTTATTATATCATCAAATTCCCCATTATCTATTTTTTTTTGGATAACTCTTGGATCTTGCCCTTCTACTGTTAATCCCACTGATAATGCTGTGCCTAACACTGTTTTTATGCCCGCTTTAATTGTTTTATCCAAAAATTTATCTCTTTTAGCCTTCACCACATTTTGAACTTGATCAAGTGTCAAATTTCCTATTTTTGTTTCTGAACAACTAGAACTCCCTTTTTCAACACCGACTTCTTTAAGTAATAATGATGCTGTGGAAGGCGTTTCAATGAAGATTTCAAATTGTTTTGTTTCTGGATTACATTCAATTCTAACCGGTACAGTTAGTCCCTTAAATACCATTGTCTGCTTGTTGATCTCGTCAACCACGTCTTTAATGTATGCATCGAAAATCGAAATAATTTTCGGTTATGCCTGTGGGACCAACAGCAGGACCAATTGGGGGGCCACCACTAGCACTACCCCCAGTCACAAGAGCCTTTACAACAATTTTTCCTTTTTCACTCACATACTCTCACCGTTTTTGTATATAAATCTTAGTTTAAAAAATATCCTAAAAGGTAAGAACGCGAAATTAAATTTTATTCATATTTCAATATCTCTTATATATTGAAACCGCATTAATTTGCGTCCTAAGTTTCTTAGAATAATTTTTTTTAAACTTAGTAAATTTTAGAATTAAGCAACATTAAAAAATTTTTCCAGAATTAAAATCTACAACATAGCTTACGACCATGATTAAAATTTTTATAATTTTGTTAGGATCTTAATTATACGAAACGAAACTTATATATAGTTAGGAACCTAATTATCATTATATTAACAAATTAATTATTGATCTTCTTTGATTTTAAGCATAATTTTATTATCTTTATCTTTAATTATAAAAAAAGTTATTATTAAGTGTGAAAAAGAATGAATGTTATTGGTATATCAGGAACTCCTAGGAAGAAAGGAAACAGTGAACTCCTCTTAAGATATGCTCTAAAGCCTTTTGAAAATAATGCATGGAATGTTAAAATTTTCCTTTTAAGTGAATTAGAAATTAAACCTTGTAATGCTTGTGATTCTTGTAGGAAAACTGGGACTTGTATCATTAATGATGATATGGAAAGAATTTATGATGCATTTCGATGGTGTAATGCAATTATAATTTCAAGTCCTGTTTATTACTTAAATGTTAGTGCTCAATTGCTCTCCTTACTTGACAGAATCTACGCAGTAAATGGCGAAAAACCTTTAGAAGGGAAAGTAGGCGGAGCTATTGCTGTTGGTAATGGAACATGTGGAGGTCAAACATTAACAGTTAATGCCATTTATACATGGATGCTCTCATGTGGAATTATATGCGTTCCTGGTGAATTAAATGCAGTAAAAGCTGTAGCTGATAAGCCAGGAGATATTTTAAATCAAGAAAACCAGTTAAAACAAGCGGAAATTCTTGGATTCAACATTTTAAAAGCAACAAAACTGCTACAAAAATAAATCGAAATTGAAGACACTAAAATTTAGGTGTGATAATATATTAGATAAAAAGCGTTCATATGACTTATCACACCCCTTCTTGAGGAAGGGTTAATATTTAAAAGAATAATTATAAACAAGTTAAGTCAATATCCCCATCCAATTTAGGATAATATGGGGACGTCTGCAATGAGTAGAAATATACATCCTTCCGGAATTTCTCAATAATTGTAAAATAAAAGCAATTTAAAATCTACAACATAGCCTACGACCATGATTAAAATCATGTTTTAAGTATTCTTCAGATAAAATATTCATTATTGTTTCACAATCTAAGTTTACCTTTTCGATAATGTCTTCAATCTCAATTCCAGGGGTTGATATTAAGGCAAAAATTTCTTTCTTAACTTCTTCACTAATTTCTGAGCTCATTATGATAAAATATTGGTTTTCCTTAATAAATTTTAACTAATAAATCTGATCATTTCGTTAACTATCTTGTAATTAGGCATTATTAAATCTGCGGCTCCAGTTTCAGCAGCTACTTTTGGCATCCCATATAATACACTTGTCTCTTTGGATTCTGCTATAGTCTTTCCACCCTCCTCTTTAATAGCTCTAAGTCCCGCCACTCCATCTTTTCCCATTCCAGTTAACAAAATACCAAGGGTTTTTTCTTTATATACACGCGCAGTTGAGTAAAATAACACATCTACAGAAGGTCTACAGAAATTTACTGGTTCCCCTTCAAAAGTTCTTATGAAAGGTTTATTATTTTTAACCGTAACCTGCATATGCTTATCTCCTGGAGAAAAGTAGATAGTACCGGGATTAATTTCTTCGTATTTTATACCTATTTTTACATTTACTTTACAAATATCCTTTAATGACATCACAAATTGACGCATGAAAAGATGATTTAAATGTTGGACAACTAAAATTGGTGCAGGAAAATTGGGAGGAATTTCACTTAGAATTGTTCGTAATGTTCTAGGACCACCTACACTCGCACCAATAACAACAATTCGTGTAGGTACTGTTGTTATCGTAATAGATGATAACTCTAAAAAGAACTCTTCAGCTCTATCCTCTAAAGATGGTTCGATATTCTTATTTAATTGAATTTCACGCTTTATTCTCAATTTCTGACTTTGTTGAATAAAAGAATCCTTATCTAATAGTCTCGATTTACTGTCAGATGCCTGTATTTTAGAGAGATCTATCATTCGTATTTTAGAAATTAGATTTTCCTTAATTGTCGGGAGAACATCTTTCCATATACCACTAGGTTTAACAATATAAGCATAAGACTTTTGGATTATTGGTATTTCAAAGGAACTTACATTTTTCGGATTTATGTCTGTTAATACAATAGTAGGAATATTGAATTGATCTATTAAAAGATTAAATGGTTTTAACCATTCTTTGTTTTCATACTCAATATCGAGAATTAACACATCAAATTCTTTTGTTCTTATGATGTTGATTACTTCTTGTCCATTTCGCGCAATATCAGCTATAATTATTTTATCATTTGAAGAAAGCATTTCAGATAATAAATTCCTACGATAAGCTGATTCAGAAACTATTAATACTTTTTTCGGTATTCTATATCCAATGTTCTACTACTGAAAATAATAAAAATACTTGTTTAAATAAATTCTGATAAAAAAAAATAAGTTTTAATTCTTTTTAGCCTGAATAATTATCCCTTACCTTTATTCTCCCAAAATAACTTTATGTGTGATCGTTCCAATTTGATCAATTGAGGCTTCAATAACATCTCCGGGTTGGATTGGGCTTACTCCACTAGGCGTACCTGTTGCCACAATATCCCCCGGGACTAAAGTGACAAATTTGGAAAGATACGCCAAAATTTCTGGAATTTTAAAAATCATATGCTTTGTATTTGATTGTTGGCGAATTTCTCCATTAACTTTTAATTCAATATTTAAATTATGCGGATCTTCAATTTCACTAAAAGAAACGATTTTTGGGCCAATAGGTCCAAATGTATCGAAATTTTTGCTTCTATACCATGGTAAATTAATATTCCTATCACTTACCTGCATTTTCCTAGCGGTTATATCTAGAAAAATGGAGTATCCTTCGATATATTCATGAGCATACTCCGCTTGAATATTCTTACATTTCTTAGAAACTATGAATGCTAATTCTACTTCATGATCCACTTGATTATATTCTTGACTATCATACAGTATTTTAGGATAGATAATTGGATTCCCATCAGTCACCAATGTATTAACCGATTTTCCGAAGAACACTGGATTTTCTGGTATTTGTGCTTTCATCTCCTTTGCATGATCTACATAATTACGTCCCAAACAAATTATTTTTGTAGGCCTTATCTCATTTTCTCCAATTTTGATCTTAATTTTTTACTCACCTTCCATAATTACTTTATTTGTAAGAGTCCCTATTTTTTCTATTGTGGCTTCAATAAGATCGCCTGGTTGTACAGGTCCAATTCCACTTGGAGTTCCTGTAGCTATAATATCTCCAGGCTCAAGGGTAAAAAATGTTGTAATATATTCCATAAGTTTGGGAATTTTAAACAATAGATACATAGTGTTAGAAGATTGTTTAACCTCTCCATTTAGCCTCAATTCGATATTTAAATTATGGGGATCTTTGAGTTCATCAGTATCAACTATTCTTGGACCAATTGGCCCAAAAGTATCAAATGATTTAGAACGAAACCATGGCAATTTAGAAACAATATCTTTCGCTTGCATTTTTCGCGCAGTAATGTCATTAAATACTGTATAACCTAGTATATAATTGTATGCTTCTTCTTTTGGAACACTTTTACATTTATCTTTTATAATGAAAGCCAACTCTACTTCATAATCTACTCTATTATATTTTCGATTATCAAACAAAAATTTAGGATATATTATTGGCTTATTATTTGAAACCAGGCAATTTAATGTTTTTGGAAACAGAACTGGTTCTTTTGGGATATCTAATTTGGTTTCTTTAATATGATCCATATAATTTGTACCAACACAAATAATCTTAGTAGGATTTATTATATGCTCTCCAAGATTCATAATTTAGTTGCTTATTGATAAAAATTATGATAAAATATTTATTAATTTAAAAAATGATTAAATTTTAAAGAACTTTGTAGATTATTGAAACTTAATAAGAGATATAAATTTAAACTGCTGATCTAAAAATGAGTGAGAAAGTTCCTAACAATATAGAAGGAATAAATGAAGAGAAACGATTTTTTAACACCAGTATAAATAGAAAAGTCGCAGCTTCAGGAATTTTTATAGCAGTTGGATTGGTTTTAAGTTACCTAAATCCATTTGGATATTTTTATATTTTCGGTATAAAGATTAACCCATTTGCTCACTTTATTAATGCTATAACAGGAGTTTTGGTTGGTCTGACTTTTTCATGTATAGTAGCATTAGGTATTGCGATCCTTCGTTTTTCGATTGGAATTGGGACTATTCATGCGTTTCATGGGGGTATAACTGGAGCATTTATAGTTGGAATTTTTTCTTCCCTTTTACGTAAAAAATATCCTAAATATGTTGAATTAGCCGCTTTTACAGAACCATTGGGAACTATCTTTTTAGGTGGAACTATTGGACATTTAATTGCACCTATTGGAAGTATTTTTGCGATTGAGAGTTTATTTACATATTGGAGTTTATTTGCATTAAGTTGTATCCCGGGATCTATAATGGGATTTATAATTCTAATTGTCTTGAAACACGCAAAAATCACCTGGGAGGATTTTTTTTAAAAAATAAATACAAAATTAAACAATTTTTATGAAATTTAAATCATCTTTAAGTTATAAAGAATGTATTGGACATCATACTCTACTTTACGGAGAAACTAACACTAAAAAGACTTATTATACAGCAAAATTTATTCAGTTTCTCATAGAATCAAAATATTTTGATCTAAAAGATATAAGTATATTAGATTTTGCTCCCCCTCATAGTATTATTAACAATATTAAAATTGGAGGTAAAATCAAAGACTTCTACAAGAATAGTGTTAAATGTAATAACCTTCATTTTAAAGGCGAAATTATCCCACCACGCCTTAATGCTAGAAATATTAAAGATCTTTATGAAAACGCGTGTAAAAATTATAAAAAGACTTTTAAAATTTTAAAATCATTTAATGATAATCCAACATCAATATTAATTGTTAATGATATATCTATTTATCTTCATGTAGGAAATAAAAAATTACTAATAGACTCAATACAAAAAGCAAATACGTTTTTTGGGAACTCTTATTATGGTTCTTCTATAAAAACAGATTTCACCACATTAGTTAGCTTAAGAGAAAAAAGATTGGTTGAATATTTGGTAAAAAAAATAGAGTATTCTTATTCTACAGGATAGTTTTGTCAGAATATCTAAAAAATGATTTGGAAAAGTTTACAAAAGAAATACTAAATACTTCTATATTCCTGACGATCTAAAAGGTTTTTAGAAAAAACTGCAATAAATTTAGATAATTCAAATGCAGTTTCTACTTTCTAAAGCTTTATAGAAAAATTAGGAAAAAAAAATTGAATGGAAGATAAAAATTAATTTATAATACATAAATAACCTCAGCATAACATTTAAATAGTCTCCTCTCTATATATATAACATATATATATTTATTATTTAAATAAATAAAGTTTGTATAACAAATATGATATTTTTTAAAGAAGGTGTTTTAGTATTCCAACTATCGCAGAAAAAATAATAAAAGAATTAAAAGAAAAAGCCCTAACAATTTCTCAATTAAGTGAACTAAGCGGAATTGAAGAGCCAAAAATAAGAACTACTATTAAAAGATTAAAAGATAGAGCCATAGTCCAAGAAACGGGTATGTTTTTAGATAGATATAAAATTTATATGCTTTCAGACAAATTGTATAATGCATCTTTCATATTGAAATTGATAAAAAAGCTTGATGGTGTGAAAGCTGTAATGCTTATTAGTATTATTGATGGCGCACCAATAAGCAGTATACTCCCAGAAGGAATTAATGAATCTAGATATGCAGCAATGACTACTGCTCTGTTTAGTCTGGGGCAAAAAGCATGCATCGCAACCAATAAAGGAAAATTCAAGCTTAGTTATATCGAAGGAGAAGATGGAAAGCTTGTAATGATATATTTCCATAAAGGGTTAGTTTTATCGATTTCATTCGATTCAACAATTAACAATGAAATGATATTTACATCCTATATTAAAATTATAGAATTAATAGGTAATCCATTATCTGATTTAATTTAATTATCAAATGAGGTGGTTATTTTTGATTGAAAACCTTTCTGATGTCTATCAATATAAGGAAGACCTCAAAAAAGCCATTATTAATTATAAACCCAAATTTCGATTAATTTTGAGAGAAGATTTGGGATCAAATAAAAAAAGTGAGATTGAAAGAAGAGAATTCAAATGAAAATTAAAAATTTTTTCCATTGAGTAACATTTATTAAAAAAATTAATTTGAGGGTGATAAAACTTGATTGAGGAAAAATTAAAAAAGCTCAAAGGAAACCTAGTAATAGCAAACCATCTTTTAGAGAAAGGATGTTCTTATGAAGAGGAAGTTTTAAAAACCAGAAAAAGATTAATTTATTTAATATATTTCTATGAACACTTGAAAGAGGATTTCAAGAATCATTCTTGAATCACTCTCTTTCACTGGGTGATATCACTTTATAAATTTGAGTATTAGATTTACCCTGTAATTGAATTGAATAACTTATCAGATTTAACAAAAATGTTGTAGATATTATTATGATTTAATACTTAAAAAGAGAGAGGTTTAATACAAATGAAAGAGTTTAAAGATAAAGTAGCTGTTATCACTGGTGCAGCCAGTGGTATAGGGAGAGGATTAGCAAATAGATGTGCTCAGGAAGGCATGAAGGTTGTTTTAGCTGATGTTGAGGAAGCGGCATTATCTGAAACTGAAAAAAAATTAAAATCAAAAGGTACAAGTGTATTATCTGTTTTAACAGATGTTTCAAGAGTTCATGATATTGAAGTGCTTGCCGAGAAGACACTAGATACTTTTGGGGCTGTAGATTTATTGTTTAATAATGCGGGTGTTGTTGTAAGCCCTTATTTATGGGAACATACTTTAGCTGATTGGAAATGGATCATTGGTGTAAACTTATGGGGTGTAATTCATGGTATTCGAATTTTTGTACCTATAATGCTTAACCAAAATACTGAATGCTATATTGTCAATACAGCATCTTTGGCGGGATTAGTTTCTGGAGGAAGTATTTATGGTGTAACTAAACATGGAGTTGTTTCTCTTTCTGAGACTTTATATGCTCAACTTGCAATAACAAAAGCGAAGGTGAAGGTTTCGGTTCTTTGTCCTGGATTTGTTAAAACACAAATAATCGATTGTGAAAGAAATCGTCCACCAGAGCTATATAATGATCCAGATGAAATAATTCCTCACCATGAATTTGAACCACCCAAAAAAATGGTATATGATATGTTTGAGCAGGGATTAACCCCTGAAAAAGTAGCAGATATCGTATTTGAAGGTATTAAAGACGAAAAATTCTATATTCTTACTGATAATCATTACATTTTCAAGAAATGGGTAAAAGCTCGAATGAATGGGATTTTAAATGCATTCCAACAAATCTAATCCATTCTATATAATATAAAACTTTGTTTATTTATTTTAATATATTAATAATTTTAATTTCACTCTTATTTTTCTTTTTTCTTTAAATTCTTTTATTCTTATATATAGATTGATTAAAAATTACTAATTGATACAGATTTGAAATCATTAAATTTATATCCTCATCAAAAATATAAAAAGAATAATAAATATCATCATAACTATTACGCCATATTCTGACAAAATTATTGGTAATTCTAAATAATAATAAAATGAGAAAATTTATTTGTGTCTAATAAGAACAAAAAATATTACTGCATTAATTGTAAATTTAAGTTTAATAATTTTATAAAACGAGATTGTAAAAAGAGAAAATTTAAAAAAACTTTAGAAAATAATACTCAACAAAATTCCACAACTTCTTTTTTCTCATCTACTAGTA
>Ga0307378_10010417_pt1 | contig 12066 bp, 10 predicted proteins | sample UN1MG_FD_202238 | JGI IMG/M metagenome (GOLD analysis project Ga0307378, IMG submission 202238) | Soil microbial communities from Risofladan, Vaasa, Finland - UN-1 | ecosystem: Environmental > Terrestrial > Soil > Coastal area > Acid sulfate soil | place: Finland: Risofladan, Vaasa | collected...
CGTTATCAGACTCATCAACTGGTACCAACTCGGTTAATCCATATTCAGGTATTACATGATAGTTGCCATAGTCACACGTATGAATGACACATGTTCTTTCCGCACTTCCATAATAATCATACACTTTACATTTGAATGCTTTTGCTATTGTGGTCCTCATAGATTCCGTTAAGGTTTCAGATGAAGTTAGTGCCGATTCCAGTTTAACTTTAATTCCTGAATCTAAACAAGTTTTGGCAAGTAAGTAGACTGCTGAGGGATAGCCCTCTATTGCTTTTACCTTATATCGTTCCAAGACCTTTGCGTATTCTTTGGCTGTATCAATTGACAAGTGGTAAGTTGAAAGTATCAACTCTTTCATGAATGGATCATATGCATACAGACAACCGTTTTTCTTATCTGGTTCAGCAATTATTCTTCCTGTTAGATAAGCACATTTATCACGCAGTCCGATCCCAGCCCAATCCTTCTGTCTGCGGAAAAATGCATGATTGTTTCCAACAGAAAATAGGTCCCGCCAGATTAATAATGGTGTTCCTGTAGTACCACCTGTGTTAGCAACGCGCATTAGCCATTTAGGGTATTTAGTTGAAATAATCGACATGCCGGCTTGTATAAGGTCATTTTTTGTCAAAATGGGAAATAAGTTTATGTCTTCCAAGACCTTTATGCTATCAACACTGATTCCTTGTTGATCCATTAAGGTTTTATAATACGGCACTGTATCGTAACAATGGCGAACTAATCGTTTTAACAACTTCAACTGTATTTCTTTTAACTCCGACTCGCTTAGCCATTGTGTTTTGCTAAGCCATCGTCTGCGGTACCAGAATGGCCCCATGAAGCGCTTGACGATTAGATGTGCCGCTCCATGGGCTAATACTGTGAAATTCATTTATTTTCCCCAGGGCTCAAAATGAGGATGAGCATGAAAAAGATATTTTGATACAGGCCATATAGGCTTTAACTTTCGCGATTGACTCTTTTCGTCTTCTTCGGCTGAAGAGGGCTATAAAGATCCAAACGGGCATACGCATTATTAAGGAAATAGTAACAAGAAAACAGGCCAATCGGTATTTCAAACAACTATGATGTTTTCTGATAAATTGCAGAATGCTAATTCGCTGTTGAACCAGCATATCTCCTCGTACCTGTCGAGTGCTTTGTCCCCCCAGATGAATAATTTTACCTACCGGGGCAAACATAACTTTCCACCCGGCCTGCTTGAACCGATAACACCAGTCAGTCTCCTCGCCGTAAATGAAAAACCTCTCGTCCATCATGCCTACCTGCTTTATAGCTTCGCGTCTGACCAGCATGAAGCAGCCAGTAACGACATCCACCTCACGTACATCGCTTCTGCTCCACCAAGTCATTCTTTCTCGACCGAAAAATTTGTTTTTTGGAAACAGCTTATACAGATAGCTGGTTGAGAGCAGCATATTCAATATCGAAGGAAACATAAAACAGGTTGGCTGCAACGTTTTATCTTGATTTAATATGCGGCAGCCTATTACAGCCGTCTCCGGATGAGCATCGGCAAAAGAAACCGTTTCGGCAATAGTCTGGTTCAACACTAGGGTATCGCTGTTAAGCAAAAGTATATATCTTCCTTTGGCAAGTACGATGCCTTGATTATTGGCAGCAGCAAAGCCCCTGTTTTCTGAATTTTCGATGAGGATTACCTGCGGAAACTTATTTTTTATCATCTCAGCAGAGCCGTCGGTCGAGGCGTTATCTATGACTATGACTTCAAAATCGACTTTGCGTGTCTGCTTGTATACAGACTCCAGGCAATTGCAGAGAATATCGCGAGTATTCCAGCTTACTATAATAATTGATACATCAACCATTCTGATAGCCAACCATGATCAATAAATATGAAAACCTTTAGATGAAAGCGGATATTTATAGTTATGCAGCAGAGTTCACAACCATTTTAATTCCTCTTAGGGAATCTGGCCGACTTATGATCATTGGCATAACTCCGCAAAGTCCCAGCACCATATAGAAAATCGTTGTAGGTTGACCAAATAACGAAACTGACACAAAAGCGCCGGCTAACCCGAATAATCCCGCTGACAAACACCAAATCATCCACTTATCTGAGTCTAATGTACTTGCTTTGTAAGCATCAACAAGTCTTCTGATAGCTATTGTGCACATAGCAAGAAATGGTACTAGCCCAACTAACCCGTAAGAATGCAAAATCAACAAGTAGTGATTTACCGTATCAGTATGGGCACGCCCATCAATTCTGGGACCCCAGCCGGGATCAGTGAACGGGCCATAACCTGTGAGCCAATGGCCCGACATTCCTCCTTCAAATAAAGCTACATCTATAAGTTTGCTGCGATACCAGGCTGTGCCGGGATTCGGCGTGAAACCGCCAAGAACATCATAAAAGTGGCGGTTACTAATGGTTTCTACAGAGGCACACATTATGATAATTATTATTGCAATTGGCTTCCAATATTTACGCCAGCGATAAACGACGATAAACAGAATAGCCAACAAAGCCGCAAGCATAGGCCCGCTCGACATAGATGAAAAAATACCAACGCCCATCAACCCCAGCCCTATCCAATAAAGCGTTTTATGTTCTTTCGCATTGCGTATAATACCCGCACAAACAGGGCCAAACATTGCAAAGAATAAGCCAAACATTATGGACATTGGAAAAGTTACATCCGCACGAAAGAAGCCATACCGGGGTATTGGAACATAACGAGAGGCGTCTTTCCATGCATGGTACTTCCTTAAGAACCCAACCGGATTATTGCCTGTCAGGCACTGATAGAAGCCGATTATCGCCAGAGGAGCTGCTATAATTAGGACCCCTTTAAGCAGGGCTAAGTATTGCTGCTTATTTCGTATTATCATCCGCACCGCAAAGTACGGCAGGACCATGTCAAAAACCGCTCCTCCGCGATTCTCAAGAAATGCCGCCAGAGACTCAGTCGTTGTGGCTCCCGCCAGAAGTTGAGCTGCGAAGTATATAATTATGAGCTTATCAAGCCATATAAACTTAAACCGGCTGGGCAAGTCCGTCTGCAGAAATAGCTTCGCAAATATCGCCAGAATAACTATTCTGCGCAGCGTAAAATCGATTGTTCCAACCGGGACCGAAAGATATGATGGATACCATGCAAGGGCTGCTACATAAACAATAACCCCGTAAACTGGCGAAAGAAAAAACACCAGAACACCTGCCATTATCGCAATAAGTAGTGTTGTCGCTTCCATTTAAAGAATCGAATTTCCTTGCTACTTTCTAAAAAAAAGCAGCATGCGTTCAAAAAAATACACCAGTCTCCTGAATTTGGCACGCCAGCCAATATAGTATTCTGCCTGCCATGGAGAATAATTTAGACATCTGAGATCAATTCTTCTCCAAGACCATCGCCTCTTCATACTTTTAATTTTTTTCGTGCGCAATGTGTAGGTTATATCGTGCATTTTCCGAACGCTTTCGTTGTCTGCGACCAGACTATGATCAGACTTGGGGTCATCCATATGTTCTTGTAGTACAAATGGGTAATACCAGCCGTTAACTTCACCTCTAAGGGCCATTTTCAAAAAGTAATATGTTGTCCCAACGTCAGGACCAACTTTCCAAGGTCCGTGTTCTTCATACGTCCTGCGCTTCATTATAAAACCCGATCCACATACCCATGGATGGCGAAATATTTGGTGTTGTCCGAAGCTTTGGATCTTTCCCGCCTTTCTAGCGGCGTTCTCATCAAACTCATCCAAAGGATAATGCCAGCAGGCAACAGCTCCGAGCTTCTCAATATCTTTGTGGGCCTTTGCAAAAATACGTGTCCAGCCGGGAGTCACCAGGCAGTCATTGTCAAGTTTACCAACCAATTCAGCTTTTGTTTTGCCCCACACATAATTCATAGCACCTGTTTGTCCGACATTTTCTTTGCTTAAAACAACTTCAATTAAACGAGGGTCCTTTACAAAATCTTTGAGATATCCTGGAGTTTCGTCGGTAGACGCGTTATCCCAAAGATAAAGGTCAAATTCTTCGTTCGGGTTCTCCAACAACCGGGCAATTGTTTTCTTTGTATATTCAAGTCTATTGTGAGTGACTACGACAATTGCAATATTCATATGGCAACCATTCCTATGGGGAAGTTAATCTTGAATTGTTTTTTCGATTCTTGATAGGACCTCGTCAATGGCGTGCTGTCCACTTTTTTTCATTAATTCTACCTTCGGTAAGATCAATTCTCGAAGCTTCGGTAATTGCTTGATAGTCGCATCTATGCCTTTTAAAATTTCTTCAGTGGTCTGGGATAAAGAGAACAGATTTGAGCTTATATTGAATTCAGAGAATAGTTCGTCATACTTGTGCGCCCAGCCAATTGCAAGTGCGGGAACTCCTTGCGATAAGGCGGCAATAAGGGCGTGGTAGCGAGAGGATATTGCCATGTCGCAATTGCCGATAATTGACTTTACTTGAACTGCCGGTAGGAACCTGTCAATGTGAACTACGGGCAAGGAGTTGTCGAGTGATTTAAGCAAATAGTTGCACAATATACGATCGTCTTGGATTTCAGAGTTATTTAGTCGTAGTTCGTGCCCTATGAGAATCACCCGGGCATTGTGTGCAGAACAGAGATACCTGATGACCTCACCGAGTATTTTGATGTATTTGTTATCTTCGCCGTTGCCTTCAGACCTTTCATAGACGCGCAAGTTGGGGGTAACACAAACACTGATTGAATTTCTTTCCAATGATAAGCCCGTTTCCTCAATCAGCTGGCGACCAACCGCGAGGTCAGCACCCTGGAAATTCCAAGCGACATCGTGCGCAAAACGGACTTTCGGGTTTCCTTCTTCCACAAGTTCCTGCAACATTGCCAGCGAAGTCTTGTCTCTTGCATAGACCATCTGTGAAGTATTGATGATGGAGCGTACTGCCTCGCCCATAGAGGCAGATGAGAAAGGGCCCCAAGTCTGCGGCATATGGAACACAAGGTTTCCAAACTTATTACAATATCTGATCCGCTTTAGCCTTCCCCACGCGTGTTCTTCACCCCAAGGGTCTCCAAACTGGTAGCCTCCAAGGTCGATAAATGTGGTTTTGTAATAGATTCTCGCCATTCGTAGCTTACTCATTAAACGTGAAATGACCGAGGTTGGTAGGTCACTGTTTATGGGGATTAGCCTGTTAGCCCGAGCTTCGTTTGAATAAAGAGACGGAACACGCACAAAAACTTCCACATCCGGGAATCTCTGTCGTAGTGAATCGGCGACCGTTAGAACCATTGCCTCGGGACCTTTGTTTGTAAAGGCACATCCCGCAATGAATATAGCGTTTTTCTTTCTTTTCATGATAATGTTCCTCTTATAGGAATAGTTAAAATAATTTGTTACTTAATGTGACTTCAATGCCCAAAACTCAAGGTGCGAATTACATATAATCTTTACTTATCAACGCTAATCAACGAGTTTTTCGACGTACCTGTTCCTCTTTTCTAAAGCTTTGCCTTGAAGCAGTCCTTTTAACCGACGTGCCGGTGTCTTTAAGATTTCCAGTGTTTTGAGCCTATGTAGCCAAACTTTCCGCTTAGCTGATTTCATAACTTTGCTACTCGATTGCGCTCTTGCCAGTTTCAACGATTGTTGGATTCTTTGGCGGTAGGGCTTAAAATCGATACCTTTAGTGTCAGCGTGCCACCGTTTATTGATATGGAAATCTGGAATAAGCCCCCCCACATTTTTCCAAATAGACGTAAATACTGTCCAATCGAGCCTTCGCTTCTCGACATGTTGAGCATCAAAAATACTCACTGCGTCGATGGCTTGGAGCCGAAGAACGCCGGCATCTCTTGCCGACAGCAAAGCTTCGTTACCTCTGACGGTTCGCGCCAGAATGTAAGAGTAGCCCTTCTTGTCCTCTTGGATGCCGAATGGATCGCCTAAGACTACATCGCTCAGAACGTTCATTTTGTCAAAGCAGAGTCGGCAACCCAACGGACAGTAGATTTCTTTGAGCTCATACCTGAATTTACGTGAGAGGTATTGAATATCCCCAGAATAGATTTGAAGGGCCACATCTCCTGGCCAACCACGCCACCCCTTGCTCCTGTAATGGAAACCTACAATATTTTCACGGGCTTCACGGCTTTCTACTATAAAGTGATCCACGACAAGATAAGACAAGGTTCTGCCGCAAGCCAAACCTATTACGAGCGGTTCTGCCTCAACCGGCTCCTCTGACCGGCACTGGAAATTACGCAAACCATGTACGTGGCAGGGTAGTCCCACAATTGCAATCCTTCGGTGTTGCTTGCTGATGTTCTCAAGCATCACCGCGTTTAGCGGAACAGGGCAGTATTTAGAACCCTGTGCTCGATATATTTCTTCTTTATCGCTTGTTATAACACACTTGGGGTGCAGAGAACCGTCATTTGGAATTTCTGTAACCAAGGCAGCATCGATTTGCCCCTCGTCTAGCAAGTTACTAATAAGAGAAGTCGCAATCCCCCCGCTTGTGCTGTTTCTCAAGATGCGTTCATCTGTGGCCTGTCCAATGTATGCTGCTACAACATTACCCCGAAAAGGGTCGCTTCGGGGCGATAACAAGCTCCCATCAAGATGAATGCCAGGACATAAACTTACGCACAAGCCACAATGGTTACAATTTGACTCATTGACCTTGGCGACTAGGAGGCCGCCCAGTGTCTCGACCATGGAAATTGCAGCATGGGGACATACAGCTACACACGTACCACACCCAAGACACAGATGGTTGTCTACGACCGATTCCACATTCTGGTTAGTCATCCGCATCTCCCGCAGCCATATTGGAACTCAACCGTTGGCTTTTTCCGCATGAACTTTTCCAATCTTGACCATAGGACCCTATTTTTCTGTCGAACGAGGCGAGAAGCCCAGCACCCGGCGTTGCAAGAAATTCAACAAACCCCGCTTCTCCGCAACGTCGGTCGCTACTATGAATACAGAAATGCAGTATGTAAGCGCCAGTGCCAATGCGACAAGAATGAATGTCCCCCAGCTATTCACTAATCCTTCGACACCTGCTGACCGGACAAGCACAACTAATATCAGCAGAATGGTCCAAGGCCTTACCAGATGTCTTAAGTAGTACAATGCCAGATTGACCTTAAGTATGCGACAAACGTACCAGGGAAGAACCGCGCCATAGATTAACAGACTCGAAATGGTGAACCCGATGGCGACCCCTGACATCCCGATCTTCAATCCAAGCGATAGACTCATGGCAAATCCAATAACCCCTTCAATCGTAGCTATGAGTGCCCGCTTCCCTTGGCGTCCTGTTGCACTCAACAAGAGGCCCATGGTTCCCTGTGAAGTGTAAACCAGGTATCCGGCAGCCAGCCATGGTAGGACACGCTCTCCAGCTCGGAAGTCCTCTCCAACCCACAGCCGAATAAAGGACGGTCCCAGCACAAAGACGATAAGCATGACCCCAGAGGCAAACATGGCGGTCAATCTTGTTCCACGAAGGAATAGAGAGGTAATTTCCTCAGAGCGATTTTTCCCATCAAGATATGCAAACCTCGGCCAGAACACACGCGCCGGCGCCAATAAACCCTGGCGGATATTTCGAATCAGCAGGACAGGAATTGCGTACACTGCGACCGCTTCCATCGATATTACTTTTCCAATAATTAAGCTATGTCCCTGCAAAGTAAGGGTATATGCCAAAGTGATAATCGTGGTCAGAATACCAAAGGAGAGCAAAATTCGTGCGCTTGAGAGCTTAATCATAGAGGGTCGCAGGTAAATCCCTGGACAAGATCGCACAAATACGACGCACGTTAAAGCCATTGAAAACGCCGTCACCACCAACACAACATATCCCATCTCAATAATGGTGTACCCGAAATACACACAGCCTGCGAGACCGAGGGCACGAGCGACGGAACTTGCTATGGTCACGAAATTCGCCGCAATCCAATGCTCATGTGAGCGAATGCAGGCATCGAGTATATACATCGGACATGCAAAAGCGGCGGCTGTACCTAATATCCGAACAAGTGAGGCCAGTTCTGATCCACTTTTGTAGAAACGTGCAATTGGCTCAGCCAACAGTATGGAGACTGCAAAAATAACCAATCCCACCAGCATAAATATCGCCAAGCCGGTGCTGACGATTTCACTGGTTGATTTATTATCATCCCCGCCTATATAAAAAGGAACGTAGCGCATTATGCCCGCGCCGACACCCAATCGAAGCAAACCATAATAACCCAGAAGTGACCCCACCAGAACCCATATGCCATAATTTTCCTTGCCGAGATGGCCGATGAGGTACGGGGTAAGCAAGAACCCGACAATGAAATTTACGCCAAGCGGTCCCCAATTGCTCAAAGCATTTAGCTTAAGCGAGGGTCTTCTGGTAGCAGTGCTGCTGGTTGAGGAGCTTTGTGTTTCTTTTGGCAAGTTATTACTTTTTATGAATAGATTAGAAGTCAGAGGTCAGAAGTCAGATAACTGATTAACTGGAAGCTATCGGCTCCTGATCTCTCAAGAGCCGATAGCTGATTTCTTTACTTCCTTTTACGCCGTTATGGTTGCGCTGACGGTTTCTGACCAGGGTCCTTTTTCGCCGCTTGTCTTGACCCATCGCAGCATATAGTGGGCGGTTTTTCCGGCATTGGCGCCATCGTATACGATAATATAGGGGCTTGCCGTATCCATCGATAAAAAGCTGAGCTCATCGGCACTTGCGGGCGGGGCCTCGCCGACAGCGGCGATCTTTACCCATATCTCACAGCCCATTATCCCTGCCGGTTTGGCCCGACTTGTCGGGGTCGCCTCATCGGTAAATCGAATCTCATGCCGCAGCCGCTGGCTGGTATCGACCGCTCCAATCGGCCTTGTCGAAATACCGCCGACTGCCGTGGTTCTGATGGTATCGGGCACTGTGATTCCAAGCGCCGCCCGCTCGGAGTTATCGACATCGCCTGATGCCTGAAGCTGACGCACCAGCTGCCTTATGAGCGATTCGAGCTGGTCGCGACTGGCATCTTTGGCCTGCCGGGCCGATTGTGCCGCCTGCTGGGCGGTAAAATTAGCGGACATTTTCGTATCAAAATCCGCCCGCCCAGTTGCTATCGGCACCACATCCGGGATTCCTAACCCCAGCTCGGCCAGATGAGTTTGGGCATAAGTAACAAAGTTATCCACCCACGCCTGAAATTCTGTATCACTTCGTGGAATGTAATCCGCCATTTTCAAATCCTTTCAAAAAATAGTTTAATATTGGTGCTCCGACCATTGCGGAACTCATTAATTAAGTTGTCAGATTTCAGAGTTCAGTTATCAGATTTCTGACCTCTGTCTTCTGATTGCTAATCGCTGTTTTTAGGCTAAAAACGCCGTTTTTATAGTTCCGCGGATCGTCCGCTCCAAAGAGCAAGTCATCCGCTCCAGGGAGTAAGCCGTCCACTCGGCGAGTGAGCCATCCACTCCACGGAGCAGGTCATCCGCTCCGAGGAATGAGTCGTTCGCTCTAAAGAGTGAGTCGTCCGCTCCGAAGAGTGAGTCATCGGATCTACGGAACAGGTCGCCCACTCCAGGTAGTGAGTCATTCACTGTCAATAGCAATTTGAAAAGCAAGTAATCGAATAGAAATCATCTTTCTGCAAAATACAAGTCCTTTTTCAATAACGGTGCCGATAGTCAAAATGATACTGCTACGCGCACAACAGACTTTAAGGTTACTCCCAGAAAGATAGCGAGTCAGATTGGAAATCATAGATTTCAGATAGTTAGATGTTAGATATTTGAGATAACAGATTTCAGATGGTCAGAGTCCAGAATTTTGAGTTGGCAAAGGATTTCTTTTCCAGAAAAAGGACAAATTTTTTGTAATTCAATGCGTTAATCACAAGTTACGGCTTTTTCGGATCGCCGCCTATGGCGATTAGGATTTCGGGCATAAAGGTTACCCGCTGTTTTACAATCTGGCTACCGGGGAAACATTTTTCCAGCTCTCGGGCAGTCAGCAACCGCAGATGTTTATGATTTATACCAAAAGCATATTTTCTCTTTATATGGTTATAACTGATGAACCTGCCGGTAAACAGATAACCGTGAAACGGCAGCCAGGGTACAAACGGCAACCGCATATGGAATTCAAAAGGATACCACCGGTTAGGAGTGGTAACAAACCAGCTCTTGCTTACCCGCTGAATTTCCTGAGCCATTTTCTTTTGACAGTCAAAATCACCTACATGCTCAATAACGGCATTACAATAGACAATATCAAAGAATTTATCGGGCCAGGGCAAATCCAGTGCATCGCCCACATGGCTGTCAACCTCCGGCCAGGTCTGCTTGATTCGCTCGATATGTTCAGCGGAAATATTTAAAACAGAGAGATTCTTCTTAAACGGATACGAATCTATCAATTGCAAAGTGCCATCACTTCGCCCAGCTTCGCCGCCAACATCGAGCACCTTTTTACCGTCCAGCGGCAAAAAAGTTTCGTAAAATAAAGCTAATTTACGCTGCCTGCTGGTTTGTGATAATCTGCTGAAAATACTCATATTTTATTGAATGCGTACTTTCTAATTCTCAGAGTAATATGACCAGCGCACACTCCGTCCCCGTCGGCTGCATTGAAAAATCAATGTAACCACTTGAGGGTAAAGAAGTTGTCAGAGTTCAGGCATCAGATGTCAGAGTTCGGCAGTTAGCTGTCAGATATCAGCGTTCAGAGCTCAGATTTCAGATGTCAGGTTTCAGATGTCAGATACTCTGAGTTCTGATTTCTAACTTTAACTATATAGCTCGATAACATTTTCTTAATTTCCTGAATATCAGAATTTAAATTATCATATGTCTTTCTGTCCATATAACGCAGCTCATATGATAACAAAATTTGATACTCCACTTCTGATGCTGATCCCATCGAAATTTTTAAAAATTGCTTTAACTCTTTAGCGCTTCCTCTGCCACAACCCTCAGCGATATTAGTCGGTATGGAAACAGCAGCCCTTCTAATCTGGCTGGATAGTCCATAAATTTCTTCTCTTGGAAATTCAGCGGTCAACTTATAAATTTCTAAAGCCAACTTATGCCCTTTATTCCAAACTTGCATTTCCCTGAAATCTTTCATCTTTTCCTGATTTCTGATCTCTGATTTCTGACTTCTGACTTCTGACCTCTGACTTCTGCTCTAACTCTGCCGTTCTCATCAGGGAGAAAGTCCAGTATTAAATCTGTTATATCCTTAGCTGCTGTTCGGACCGAATTCTCTAATACCGAGCTTATCTGAACCTGAGCCACGTATCGGGCCGGGTCTCCGGCAATATTTGGCCTTCGGCCCCAGAAGCCGGAAAAAACATTTTCATTGGTAGTGATTTGGCCATTCAAAACGTAGAAATTCAGGATAACTGTCTGCTCGTAAGTCGGAGCGGACTTGTGGAATCGATGTATCAAACAGGGTATTTGTCGGCCTGCGTTCGAGATAAATTGCGATGGCTCGGTAACATCATGTACCCAGCCATTTGCAGGGTAGCAAACGCGTGGTTGATGGCCTACTATACCTCCAGGTCGGGATGAGCAATATACGATATAGACGTCGGCCCAAGCCTGATTCGCGGTGTTAATATATCGTCGAGTCAAAAAATCATCCGCGAAGTTCTTCTCCATATATTCCTTAGTAGTAGTAGGAATGGCCAGCTCCCTGCCGACCCAATTGCCGATTTGTGCAGGCAGAGCGCTCAGGGGTACAGGCAGCGGAATGGGAGTATCAAAAAGTAGTTGCAAGTGAGATGCCAGAACACGGTAAGTTATGCCGGACGATACTAAAAGCAAAATGGCCAAAATCCAGATGGACCACGCTGAAACCTTGCCCATTTTTTTCGGTCTCACATCCTGCACTGTTGGTCCTTTCCACCTCAGCTTGATTTTTACTTATCTATAATACTCAAACTGACCGATTTTAGGCCGCGAGGAGTTTTTCCAGGCGGCGAATAACAGGTTTTTCATGACTATATTTGATAACATCTTGAACATTCTCCTGCCAGACTATCCGACGCATTCTCTCTTTGA
>Ga0307378_10010420_pt1 | contig 12066 bp, 10 predicted proteins | sample UN1MG_FD_202238 | JGI IMG/M metagenome (GOLD analysis project Ga0307378, IMG submission 202238) | Soil microbial communities from Risofladan, Vaasa, Finland - UN-1 | ecosystem: Environmental > Terrestrial > Soil > Coastal area > Acid sulfate soil | place: Finland: Risofladan, Vaasa | collected...
GGGCGTCTCGAGATGCCCATCGAGATGCCGAAGTATACCTCATGAGAGGCCTCCCTACAAAAAACCACATTTTTGTAAGGGTATTCCCCACACAAAAAAATACATACTTTCCCCACAAAAAATACATACTTTCCTTACAGACAAGTGGCGCATCTTGTGTTATTCTGAAAGAGAGCCTTTTGCCAGGCGCTTCCTGCAAGTAGCCACAATCACATACGGGCAAGACTGAGGATTCACACAAAAAAAAGAATATCGGCTCAGGAAGTATGGTGAATACTTGGTTTGTCCAAAAATAAGCCTTTAAGCGGGGCGTAGAAGCCCATCGCTTGAGGCTTTTATTTTTTTAGTTCCACGCAACTTTTGTTACATACCTCCTGACTGAGCTTTTTGAGCAAGGCTAAATAGTGATTAAGCCTCATTAGTTTGAAAGGGAGTTGAAGGAATTAAAACAAGGATAAACAGCGGATTTCAGCGAGTTAGTGTAGAGTCGATTCAGTTTAAAAGTAGAAGGGGGGTGAAAGAGTGAAAGCGAAGATAGTCTATTTGACAATGGCATTGGTGCTGGCAACGGGATTAGCAGTAGCTGCAGTACCCAGCGCCACTGTCCAGGCGGCGGACGAGGATCGTGATAGTTTCCAGGTGTGGGTGGAAGAGTGGCAGGATTTCGACGCTGACTACATTTACACCTGCACTCTGGCCGGTGAGTGGATTATTCATGAGATTGACCTCACGGGGCGTGATCAGGAGTTGACGGGGCCGTTGCTCATAAAGATAGAAAATGATGTCCCCGAGTGGACAGGATTTATACCCTATGGTCAGCTAGCGGTTGATTGGGCTAAACTCTACGTGGGGGCAGACGTAGTTGATTTCGTCGACATCGGCGACCCGGTCAGTGAGGCAACACACCTTCTAAATGATTGGGGCCCAATAGAACCTGACACTAGCGGTGGTTATTATGGGGATTTGGCAAATGGTGGTTCTCCAGACTATACCTCGGTGGACAAGAAGTGCCGAGTTACGCATTTTCCCGGTGGTACCTATGACTGGGCTCAGATTACACTGGATGCCGGGGAGGCCAATGCTACCAAGCTGGTGCTGAGGGTACTTGACGGAATAACTGGGACTCCACCGCCTACACCTACACCAACGCCTACCCCTACCCCTACCCCTACCCCTACCGGCCCTGAGGTTAAATGCTTCATCGCCACGGCAGCCTACGGCACAGCGGCCGCTGCGGAGATCGATGTGTTACGGGCCTTCAGGGATGAAGTGCTGCTGGAAAATAGCCTTGGCTCTCAGCTTGTGAAGCTGTACTACCAGACCAGCCCTCCGGTAGCGGACTTCATATCGGAAAACAGCCTCTTGAGGACCATTGTGAGGGAGCTGGTGATCGACCCCATGGTAGGTGTCGCCACATTCACACAGGGTATTTGGGGGAAATAGCTGAGGGGACACGATAGCTTGTTCTAAGATGACCCCTGGCCAGACCGGGGTGAGGTATACTTCGCCGCTGGGAGTGGAGAACCCTGGCGCTGGAGGTTTTTTATTAGGCTCCAGAAAGACACACTATGTTATTCCCCCGACATCGTATAAAAAAGCCGTTAATAGTGATTAAGCCTCAAGAGCCGTGGAAGGTGTGGACGAATAAAAATAATGACATTCAGCAAGTTTAAGTTGATTAAGCTAGCTTCATATAGATTTCAAAGTAGAAGGGGGGCGAAAAAGTTAAAGCGAAGATATTTTATTTAACGTTAGCATTGGCGCTTACGTTCTCGATATCAGTCGCAGCGATAACGACAGCAAGCCCTGCAATAGCGGCGACAAGTGCTTTACAGGATGGTGGCACAAGATTGGTCGCAATGCAGCAGAACGATGGAGGATGGGATTGGCCGCTATACGATGGCGACCCTAATGATCCCAGCCCACAGAACACTATCGGGCCAATCGGTAAGGGACTGGCGGAGGCGTACAAGGATACGGGCGATGCCTTTATGTACACTGCTCTGCAAGACGTGGCTACGTTCCTGCAGGCTAAGACCAATACCTTCTCTCCACCTGATGGCTACCTGGCTGCCGAGCTCGATAGCATCTTGGGCGGAACGACTAATGTTCTCCACGTCAATACATATTTCTACGGCCCGCTGGCCGCAGGTACGTATGATCGGAATGGAGAAGGTACGGAGTATAACGCAGAGGGCTATATAGACTGGCTCCAGGCTCGACGAGAGGGTACGAATTGGGCGGCGTGGGACATTGGCATGGGGGTAGTGGGGGCCGCTTCGGCAGGCGTGACCGGCAGTGAACTTGACTACTGGATTCAGGGAGTCAAGGATGAAATCAATGAAATGGACGGAGCGCTTACAGGTGACGTGGCCGGTCTGGCAGGGGGCCTCTACGGGCTGGCCTTTGTCCGAGAGGATTTCGACCCGACTGCCGGCGAGCACGCATCTGCCAGCAACCTGAACGATCTCGCGGATATTCTAGCCAGCTATCAGGTCGCTGAGTCCGGCGGTTTCGCCTGGAACTCGCTGCATGTTGCACTGGGTGAGGAGTGTGTCCAGGAGACGGCCTACGCGATTTTAGCGCTGGCGGAAGTCGGCGGATATAATAATGAGACCGGCAGCGCCGCACGTTACCTGGAGGGCGTCCAATTGGGCACCGGCGGCTGGGAGAATGGTGTCGGTGAACCCGGAGAGAACAATGAGTACACCGCTGAAGCCCTGTGGGGGATTGCAGTTGCACCGGCTAATGGTGGTGGCTGCTTCATCGCCACCGCTGCCTACGGCACGGAGGCCGCGGCGGAAATCGACACTCTCAGAGCCTTCAGGGATGAGGTGCTGCTGAAGAGCACAGTTGGCTCTCAACTTGTGGAGTTGTACTACAAGACCAGCCCTCCGGTAGCCGATTTTATTTCAGAAAACAGCCTCTTGAGGACCATTGTGAGGGAGCTGGTGATCGACCCCATGGTGAGTGTCGCCACGTTCACACAGGGTATCTGGGGGAAATAGCTGACCGGCATCGTATAGAAAAGGTGTTAATGCTACTTCAGCCTCAAGAGCTGGAGAGTGGATGATGAAATAAGGGCAAAGACATTCAGCGAATTTCAGCGATTTATTGCAGAGTCGATTCAGTTTAAAAGTAGAAAGGTGGTGAAGAAATGAAAGCGAAGATATTCTATTTGACATTAGCGATAGTGATGGCAGTGGCTCTCGTAGCGGCAATACTCCCTGCTATTGTTGCTGCGGATACCCCGGCAAATCCCACTGACTTATGTGTCGCAGGCGAGGAGGAATATATCTTCTTGGATTGGTTTGCCAATATTGAAGAAGACGTGATGGGGTACAATGTTTATCGCAGCACCTCAAGCGGTACTTTCTACACTTGCATCGCAACCACTACTGCGGGTACAGATACGGAGTGCGAATATAGGGATTATTACGGTTTACCCGGGGGCATCGAATATGGCATCACTTATTACTATGTGATAACAGCTTTTGATTCGATAAATGAGAGTGGTTACTCCAACGAGGTCAGTTCTGAGCTTAATAATCCCCATTTCACATATGTTCCCCAAAAAACTACGCTGTCTGTTTATGCTGGAAGTTCAGTTGACTTAGACATTACTATAGGGCTATCGCAATGGGATAGTGGGTGGACATCGCCGATACAGGCAGAGATGTATTTGGGCAGCCAGAAGCCATTGGATTCTTATCCTTTTACCGCCACTTTCGATCCGGCAACCTTTGACCTAACGAGCGTAACTGACAAGCAAATCGTGTCAGTCACCATAAACGCACCGGCAGAAATAACCCCCGGTGATTACGAGGTCAGGGTGAGCGCTAACAGGACAGGTGATTTAGATGGACAAGAGCTAAAGGATGGAACAGGATGTAAGATTAAATACTTACATGTATTAGAGGCACCCACACCTACACCCACTCCTACTCCTACACCCACTCCTACTCCTATACCTACACCAACACCAATGCTTACGCCAACACCAACACCAACACCAATGCCTACACCAACACCGACGCCTACTCCCACGCCAACCCCGACGCCTACACCTACACCAACGCCAACCCCAACCCCAACCTCAACGCCAACCCCAACGCCAACCCCAACCCCAACCCCAACGCCAACCCCAACGCCAACCCCAACCCCAACCCCAACGCCGACGCCGACCTCAACCCCCACCCCCACCCCTACACCCACACCCACACCAACCCCAACCACAACCCCTACGCCTACACCCACACCAACGCCTACACCTACCGGCCCTGAGTTAAAATGCTTCATCGCCACCGCAGCATATGGCACAGAGGCCGCTGCAGAGATCGATGTGTTACGGGCCTTCAGGGATGAGGTGCTGCTGGAAAGCACTCTGGGCTCTCAGCTTGTGGAGCTGTACTACCAGACCAGCCCTCCGGTAGCGGATTTTATATCAGAGAATGATGTGTTGAGGACCATTGTGAGGGAGCTGGTGATCGACCCCATGGTGAGTGTTGCCACATTCACACAGGGTATTTGGGGGAAATAACCGCGGGGACACCATAGATTTTACTAAGATGACCCCTGGACAGACCGGGGGAAGCTAACTTTCGCCGCCGGGAGTGGAGAACCCTGGCGGTGAAGTGTTTTTACCAGGGTTCGGGAAAGACCCGACGAGCCATTAATCAGTGAAGTCCAGATTCAAAATACCTTACCATAGGTGAGAATCCAAACGAATCAGCGTAGCTTTGCGTCCTACTCTTTATTAAGGGGTCATCATCCGGCTTGACCGGATGATCCAGGTAAATGGATAAAGACTACTATGTTTACGTCCTGGCAGACCAGAGGAATGGGACTCCATATGTTGGGGTTACTTCAAATCTGATTAGAAGGATACGGGAACACAAGAAAAAGGCGATTGATGGAGGGATTTGTATACTGAGTTAGTTTCTGGGTTGCCCGATCAAGTCGGGCAATGACAGGTACTGTAGGAGATAGGCAATGACAGGTTAGGTGAAAGTCGGGCAATCTTCTCTTTCGATCCACGAATTAAGGACGAGTAGGTTCTCCTCGATTGTGGTTGACATATTCTAATAAGCCTCCTAGAATAACGGTATGGATAGAGAACAAAAAATAAAAGAGTTAACAGATGTTTCTGCGGTGCGACGAATGGTTTTTGAGCGCGTAAAAGATTTAGTGGGAGATTACCAAGCAAAGAAAGAATCGAGCCAAATTGAAGAATTTGCCGAATTTGTATTATTGCGAGATTCCATAAAGAAAACCTTCGCACCACAAAACCTTTTTGAGCAGCAACTTGTTGAGTTCGTTCTAGCCTTTGCTGCAGCATTTTGTGATGCAATAACCGAAAATAATCGGCGATGGCTTCAGGTTCTTTCTGAAGAGGAAACATAATACCTAATAATTCACAAAATTCAGGTACACTCAATAGTTCTAATGAACCTTCAATAAAGTATGATTTTATCTCAGGAAGGTTTGAAACTCGACAACTAATCTTTTCTATATTCATACAAAATCCTTATTTGGAGGTATTGATTGGCAATAGTAAGTAAATGGAGACGCCTTAGTAATACCGAATCTATAAAAAGGATTCCACAACAAGCAGGAGTTTATGAGCTTGGAGATAGGAATAGAAATATAATATATATAGGTCATGCTGAAGGTGGTAATCTGCAAAATAGAGTTAAAGTCCATATTAACGACCCTTTTAATGAATGTATACGCATACGAGCCATTTATTTTCGATGTAGAGCACAAAAAGCACATAAAAGTGGGGAGATAGAATTGCTTAGACAATATAAAGCACAAAATAATGGCAATATCCCCCCTTGTAATATTCAAGACCCCTCACCTTGACATTCACCGACTGCCGTTCCTGTGCCAGCAAAGTCCCCAGATTTATCAAAATAAAAGTCTCGATTGCCGTCTTTAAAGTTGCCATAAATAGTGAAAAGATTAAATAACCCTTCTTTATTCACACTAAATTTTAATGTTAAGCCACTAATCGGGTCTTTTATAACCTGGCGTTTTACTTTAAATATATCATTATTCATCCTAATGATATTCCCCTTTCACTACATCTAGCCAATTCTTATACGGAAACTTAATACCTGCCTTCTCTGCTGGTGTTATGTTTCCTATACCTTCATGTGGTCTAAAAAAGTTATAGTGAACTAGCCACCCGTTCATTATGAGGGTGGCTGTTTCTCGCTTCTTTAATCCCCGCATTATTTTGGTGCGGGCTTTCAGCGACCCATGAAACCTTTCAATTAAATTTGTATTAGGCTGTACACGAAAACCTTTAGCTTGAATATGCCTAGTCTCTGCGCCAAATGCTAACTCAATGCCGTCTAGGTATGCTTGCAACTTATCGGTGATAACTGTTTTAGGGGCTTTGCCAGCTCTCCTTTCAGCACTTTCCATCAATACCCTAGCACTTGGGGTAGTGCGATTAACAGAAATATGAGATGCTAACAAGAACCTTGTCTTATCGTCAATTATGTCCCAAAACCATATATTTCTACCTCCAATTTTTAATACAGTCTCATCGGCTATCCAAATGTCGCCTACTTGCGCTGTATAGTCTTTAGCTACCGAGACAGCTATCTTTGTATATTTAGTTATCCATCCATACACAGTTGAATCAGACGGATAATTATTGTACGTTTGCTCTAAGTTTCGCCTGATAGCATTTAAAGACATGCTCTCATAAAACATACTTAAAGCCGAAGCTATTTGCACCGATGGGGTTTTCATCCCTATTGGTGCATCGTTATCAGCGAACTTCCTCTTGCAGTCCTTACACCACCATCGTTGCCGATTTTGCCAATGCCCATAGCGTACTATGTGCCTTGAACCGCAGAATTTACACTTTTCAGGCGGTAAATAAGCACTAACCTCTTTTATTACTTTAATCATCCCCTCCTCTAACCATCGCCTTGTTGCTCTTGATATTCTCATACTTACCCCCTTCAGAGTAAGTATGAGATTCGTCTCCTATATCGTCAACCACATTCGAGCAGTACCGACGAGTACAGCAGCTTGACAAAAAGCCTTTCTTGTGATAGATTTTACACGGACCGACGAGCCAGCACCGGCCGGCGGGTGGAAATAGCTACAACCATATAACGGGAAGACGAGGGTTCACGCCGAATAGAATATAGGCATAGGAGGTGTGGCCGTATCGTCTGCCCCCAGAGAAGGACCTTCGCTCGGGGTGGAGAGCCCTGGCTGCGGGGGTTTTTTTAACTCCACGCCAAACCCGTGTGCGATTCTAGTAAAATAACTTGAAAAAGGAGGGTGAAATGAGAATGGGCCATAAGTTGCTCATGGCGATTTTACTTGTTAGCTTGCTGGCACTGCTAATTCCGGCTCAGGTTGCCACAGCCGACGAAATAGTCAATTTCCCCGACCCTAATCTAGAGGCAGCTATTCGTGATGAGCTAAGAATGCCTACAGGAGACATCTACGAGTCTGACCTTGCCCGGCTTACCGTCCTTCACGCCACTGAAAGGGGTATAATTGACCTCACAGGATTGGAGTACTGCATTAATCTGATTACACTTTGGCTTCCGGGCAACCAGATAAGCGACATTGCGCCGTTATTTTACCTCACCAAGTTGCAAAGCCTTTATCTCGGTTGGAATCCTTTAGGCGACTTATCTGCGCTATCAAGCCTTACCAGCCTGACTATTCTTGACCTCCGTTGCACCCAGATAAGTAACATCTCTGCGCTATCAAGCCTCACCAGCGCGAATATATTCTACCTAAGTGCCAACCAGATAAGCGATGTCTCTGCGCTATCAAGCCTCACCAGCCTGACTGAGCTCTGGATAGGTAACAACACGATAAGCGACATCTCTGCGATATCAAGCACCACCGGCCTGACTAAGCTCTACCTCTATGAAAACCAGATAAGCGATGTCTCACCGCTCGTGACGAACGCAGGACTCTCAGAGGGAGACTGGGTTAACCTCCGTCACAATCCATTAAGTGCGGATTCCCTCGACATATATATACCTGAACTTCAGGATAGGGGTGTGCTCGTGCTTTACGATACTGGCGGCTGCTTCATCGCCACCGCAGCCTATGGCACATCGACAGCTGAGGAACTCGACACGCTCAGGGCCTTCAGAGATGATGTTCTGCTCCAGAATAGCATTGGCTCTCAATTGGTGGAGTGGTACTACCAGACAAGCCCTCCGGTAGCCGATTTTATATCGGAGCACCAGCCGTTAAGGACGTTGGTCAGGGAACTCCTGGTTGACCCCGTTACCTGGTTAGTCGAAGCCACGGGGACTCTCTGGCGGGATTAGGGCAGCTTCACCCCAGCCTGTACACAGGCATCTTAGCAGCCCTGGGGCGGGCATTTTATCCATCTGTGTTCCGCAGGATTGCCACAGGCCAGAACATGGCAGGAGTATGAGCGAGTAGCCCAGCCATGTGGATTTGTGGGGGGCAATAAAAATGAGGGAGCCAATAAAAATAATTCTCGTGGCGATAATAGCAATAGTCATAATTGCTATTATTACAGTCACTGCAATTGGTATAACAGGAGGGTTTTCTAAAGAAGAGCCCCCTACCCCTACACCTACGCCTACATCGACAGCCACCCCTGCGCCTACGCCTACATCGACAGCCACCCCTACGCCTACATCGGTAGGCACCCCTACCCCTATGCCTACACCAACCCCCGTTGTCGACCCTCAAGTCGGAACGAATGAAGTAGTCTATTTTCCCGACCCCAACCTTGAGACGGTAATAAGGGAGGTGATAAGAAGGCTCACTGGAGATATTTATAAGTCTGACCTTACCCGGCTTACCCGCCTTGTAGCCTGGGATAGGGGTATTGTTGACCTCACGGGATTGGAGTACTGCACTGGTCTCACTGCACTCGTACTTTCTGCAAACCAGATAAGCAACATCTCTGCGCTATCAAGCCTCACCAGCCTGATTAGGCTTGACCTTACTGAAAACCAGATAAGCGACATCTCTGCGCTGTCAAGCCTCACCAGCGTGACCAGGCTTGACCTCCGTGGAAATCATATAAGCGACATCTCCGCGCTATCAAGCCTCACCCGTCTGAATGAAGTCTACCTGGGTGGCAACCAGATAAGCGACATCTCTGCGCTATCAAGCATCACCAGCCTGAATAAGCTCTTCCTGAATAACAACCAGATAAGCGATGTCTCACCACTCGTGGCGAACGCAGGACTTTCAGGGGGTGATTATTTAACCCTCTGTATCAATCCATTAAGTACAGATTCCGTCATTACATATGTACCTGAACTTCAGGGGAGAGGTGTGTACGTGGTATGCCCTGTTGCCACAGATATCGACGAGGTAGAATTCTGCTTCATCGCCACCGCAGCGTATGGCACATCGAGCGCTGAGGAAATCGATGTGTTGAGGGCGTTCAGGGATGGGGTACTGCTGGAAAGCACAGTGGGCTCTCAGCTCGTGGAGTGGTACTACCAGACCAGCCCTCCGGTAGCGGACTTCATATCGGAAAACAGCCTCTTGAGGACCATTATGAGGGAGCTGGTGATCGACCCTATGGTGAGTATTGCCACGTTCACACAGGGTATTTGGGGGAAATAACCGGGGGGACACCATAGCTTGTTCTAAGGTGACCCCAAGCGAGACCGGGGGAGGTACATTATGCACACTGGGGGTGGAGAACCCTGGCTGCGAAGTATTTTTACCGGGTTCGAGAGAGACCCGACGAGTACAGCAGCTTGACAAAACGCCTTTATTGTGATAGATTATACATACGGCCGCCGAGCCAGCACCGGACGGCGGATGGAAATAGCGACAGTCATATAACGGGAAGACGAGGATTCACACCGGCAACAGAATACAGGCATAGGAGGTGTGGTCATATCGTCTGCCCCCAGAGAAGGACCTTCGCTCGGGGTGGAGAACCCTGGCTGCGGAGGTTTTTTTATTAGGCTCCGCAAAGATTTCTTTTTGTTATTTTCCCGACATCGTATAGAAAAGCCGTTATTGCTGCTTCAGCCTCAGGAACTGGAGAGAGGGGTGGAGGAATAAAAACAAAGACGATTCAGATGGTTTAAGCTAATTAAGCTGGCTTCATATATATTTCAAAGTAGAAGGGGGTGAAAAAGTGAAAGCAAAGATAGTATATATGGCACTGGCACTCGTGCTGGTTTTCTCACTGGCAGCGGTGGTGGTTCCAGAAAGCCCGGCGATGGCGGCAGACACCTGGTATGTTGACGGTGCACAAGGAACTGACGATGGCACCCATGGTACAGGTCCTGGTACCGATGCTTTTAAAACTATCCAGTATTCCATAAACGATGGCAGAGTTGGCAACGGTGACACCATCATCGTTGCAGCGGGGACTTACAGCCCTTCAACTAACGGGGAAGCAGTCCCAATAGTCATCAGCAAATCGGTAACTCTGAAAGGTACTCAAGCTGATGTGGATCCCAGGCCCAGCAGCGGCGGTAGGAGCGGTGCCGAATCAGTAATTGACGCAGAAGAAACCAGCAATGCCGTCGTGCAGATTTCGGCTGCTGACGTTGAAATAAATGGCTTCACCATAACCGGTGGAATCGGTGATATGGTGGAAGAGGTCGGTTCCGCCGATAGGCTTCTCTTCAGGTATAACATTCTCTACGACGATCTTGCGACATGCCCAGGAGACGAAGCAATTCAAATTAATTACTCCGACGGCGTGGTGATAGAATACAATTACGCGTACAACATCTGCGAAGACGCATTCAATATATCATATTCGACTAACGGCGTAATTAGGTGTAACGAAGCGCGCGGTATCAACACGATACACGGGGCCATCTATTGCTATGATGTAGCAGGAGTGGAGATCATTGGAAACATTTTATACAACGTCATCAACGGTGATGGGATAAAACTGGGGGATTCAGGTGAGCCTGTCACGGGCATAGTAGAGTGCAATAAAGTGCATGACACCGCACTAAATGGCATAAAGATTGAGGGTAATACCAGCAGCCTTGCTATTGAAAAGAATACCATCTACAACGCTGACGGAGATGGTATACAGATTAAAGATGATGTCAATGCATCAGATATAACAATACATAATAATAACATATATGACAACACAGGCAATGGCTTAACTAACAACGATTTTCTCCACCAGGTGAATGCCGAGAACAACTGGTGGGGCTGCGACACCGGGCCAGGTACCTCTGGCTGCGATTCGGTGATGGGCGATGTGGACTACGAACCTTACCTAAGTGAGCGAACAGAAGAGTGTAAGGTGTGTGGAGAGGGAGGAAATGGAGGAGGCTGCTTCATCGCCACCGCAGCCTACGGCACAGAGGCCGCTGCGGAGATCAATGTGTTGAGGTCGTTCAGGGATGAGGTGCTGCTGGAAAATAGCCTTGGCTATCAACTGGTAGAGTTGTACTACCAGACCAGCCCTCCGGTGGCAGACTTCATATCGGAAAACAGCCTCCTGAGGACCATTGTGAGGGAGCTGGTGATCGACCCCATGGTGAGTGTTGCCACATTCACACAGGGTATCTGGGGGGATTAAGCTTGGGGCAGAGTAGCTTGAGGAAGCGAGATTGATCGGGTCTAGGGTTGGGTAAAGCAAGCGGCAAAGGGGGTATAAATGAAAGCCAAGATACTCTATTCGGCAATAGGGCTGGTTATGATTCTGGCCCTGGCGGCGGTGGTAGTGCCGGCAGGCCCCGCGTTGGCGAATGACATTGCGTCATCAACACTGCATTTTGAGGGGGCTTTAACGGAGGCTGGTGGAGTATACACCGGCACGATTGCCATGACCGAGGGCACCTACTATATGACTGGTGGGCCTGGATGTGTTGATGGACAAACACCAGACGGCGGTCCGTGCAACGGCGGCTTTGACATTTATGCGGAAGAGGGTGGCACCGGTTATCTCCATGATTCTACCCACGACCCGGGGGAGACCACAATTATAGGTTCCGATCATGACTTCTATCACTCTGGTGGGGGATGGGGAGCTTATTACGATCCCGATTGCGTTGACTGGTACAACTATGAGTTGACACTTACAACTGACCA
>Ga0307378_10010422_pt1 | contig 12065 bp, 12 predicted proteins | sample UN1MG_FD_202238 | JGI IMG/M metagenome (GOLD analysis project Ga0307378, IMG submission 202238) | Soil microbial communities from Risofladan, Vaasa, Finland - UN-1 | ecosystem: Environmental > Terrestrial > Soil > Coastal area > Acid sulfate soil | place: Finland: Risofladan, Vaasa | collected...
GATAGATGCCTTTGGCTAAACCCTCGACATTATTGATCAGAGCATAGACCTCGATGGGATAGGTGGCACCCGCAGAAGGGGCGGCTCTGAATCCATGACGTTTGTCTGTGATGCCGCTTGAATATACTAGAAGGTGAGATAATTCAGCTAGAGATATGGTCTGTCCGGAGAAATCGCGATGAGACCTTCGATTCACGATGGCCTGTTCTACAGTGATGCCTTTGTAGTCAGGGTCTCCGGGAAGTTGAATCTTTCTCATGCCAAATCCGTCAATGTTTGCACTGCAAATGGAACAGGTCCCGTTTGCCTGCTGGGAAATTATAAACTCGAAGGCATCTGCTGGCAAGTAAGCCCCTCGTTTATACTGATGCAGTATTAACCTTAACGTACAGCCCCCTGGCAATACCCGTTAGGTAATCTTTCAAGGAGTAATTGAACGGCGTATTGAATAAGTTAAGAACCCCTCGGTTTGCCCTGAACAGGTTACTCCAGACTGCGCAAGTCGAGATTTTCCTCCAGTCCTATCAGTTCCGGGAGGTTTCTCTGGGCAGGACCAATATATGAGGGGTAGCGGTTACGGGATGCTGGCTGACTCTTACAGAGGTTGAGAACACATTTTGTATACTGCTCTCTGTCAGCACTTCCTGGGGCGAGCCGTCTGCAAAGATTGTTCCCTTTTTAAGCAGAACGAGCCTATCGAAGAAGAGAGCTGCCATGTTCAGGTCATGCATGGCTGCGATGACGGTAACTCCTCGCTCATGGTTAAGGCGTTTGACGATTTCCAGTATTTCGACCTGATGGCTTATATCCAGGTGAGTAGTAGGTTCGTCGAGAAGCAGAAGCTGGGGTTCCTGGGCAAGTGCCGTAGCCAAAATTACCTTCTGGCGCTCCCCACCGCTCAGCTCGTTGAAAAGGCGGTTCTTCAGATGGTCTATCCCGATGAGTTCCAGAATCCCGGCAGACATGCGACGGTCTTTCTCGGTTGCTCCGGAAAGGAAGCTCACAAAGGGGGTTCTACCCAGCAGCACCACCTCAGCAACGGTGAAGGCGAAGGGAATATGGAAATACTGTGGCACCACCGCCACTGTCTGAGCTATCTTCTTGCGGGACAGCTTTTTCAGGCTAATCTCCCCCAGTGATACCTCGCCCCGCACCGGAGAGAGCACACCGGTGGCGAGCTTGAGCAGCGTGGTCTTGCCGCAGCCGTTGGGACCGATCAGTCCTACCATTTCCCCTGCTGGTATGGAGAGGTCTATATCCCGCAGGACAAGCCCGTTGAAGTATGAGAATGATACTCTTTGCATAAGCAGGCTGTTTGATTTAGAAGGCATATTCCCTCCTTGTGCGTCTGAGCAGGTAAATGAAGAATGGCGCGCCGATGAGTGCAGTTAAGATGCCTACGGGTATCTCTGTAGGAGCGAGTATGGTTCGGGCAAGTGTGTCGGCAACCACCAGAAAAATAGCGCCAGCCAGAGCTGAAGCGGGCAGGAGCAAACGATGGTCTGGGCCCAGGGCCAGCCTCACTGCGTGGGGAACTACCAGTCCCACAAATCCGATGAGGCCGCTGAGGGAGACGGCGCAGGCGGTGAGCAGCGAGGCCAGAGCCAGAATTAGCAGCTTCTCTCGCTCGACATTGATACCCAGATGAGCAGCCTGCTCCTCCCCCAGTGAGAAGGCATTGAGATGGAAAGCAAAGAGCTGCGCCACCACAATTCCGATCAGGATAATCGGGCCAATGACTGCTATCTGGCTCCAGTACTGCACCGAGATGCTGCCCATGAGGAAGGAGAAGATGGAGTGGAGTTTAAGTTGCAGCACGTCGCTCATCATTATCAATAGGCTCATCACAGCAGTGAGCATGGCGCTTACCACAAATCCGGCGAGCAGCATGCTGATAATAGGTGTCCTGCTTCCTACTCGGGCAAGGTTGTATACCAGCAATATCGTTGCCAGGGCGCCGCAGAAAGCAGCTATGGGCACTACGCCGAGCCCTGAAAAGGCAAGCCCGAGAGGCAGCATCATAGCAATGGTGGCTCCCAGAGCAGCGCCCGCTGATGTTCCAGTGATGTAGGGGTCAGCCATAGGGTTGCGCAACAGTCCTTGAAACAGAACACCCGCGGTAGCCAGTGCTGCTCCTACCAGCGCCGCTGCTATCACTCGAATCAGCCTTATCTGGAAAATGATAGTCTCGTTGGCTGGATTCCAGGTGACTTGAAAATCGGAGATGGCGATTTTGTTCAAGGTCATTTTCACGATGTCCAGCGGCGGGATGGAAACCGCACCTAAAGCTGCGGCAAGCAACAATGCCCCAATAAGGGCCATTGCTAGCAGCCCCAGAACTATTGCTACTCGGTTACGCCTTTTCATTGGTATGGGCCTTATACGTTAATGTTGCTTGCGCGATATCCTGAAACCAGTAGCCTTCGCTCAGCACTTTGTCTCCGAGGGTTACTGAGATACGTTTTCGAAAAGCAGGGCCATCTACAACAAATGTATGATATTCTCCATTTTCGCCGCAGATATCTAAGCTGCAATTCTTGCCATAGGCTTGCAGGTCAGATATGAATTTCTTGTCAATCCTGTGACCGAGCCATCTATCGTTCAGGATATCTGCCTTAAGACAGACTACAATTGATTCAAAGCCCTCGGCGATAAATCCTTTTAGTATCTCTTCGCGATTGAGACCCCATAAAGGCATCAGAGCTTTGAGTCCAAACTCGCTGCAGATTTTTTCTGTCCACTCCCGATGTTCAATGATGTCCATGTCGCCGGTTACCAGACCTTCGATGCCAACATGGCGAAGTTCTTTTATAACTTCCCTGAAAGGTTGCTCATAGCTCTCCCAGTTAGTCTTACGCTGAATCATCCGGATTCCCATTGCCTCCGATTGCATGCATATCAGTTCATCTCTTACACCGTGAAAGGCGTTGCGGCCAAACCCGGCAGTCGATGAGAAATTGACCAGATAACGCACAGCATGTCCCTGAGCTACTGCCTTCCAGTAGGCGTAGACGCTGTCTTTACCACCGCTCCAGCAACAGGCCACTTTCATTTCGAAGAAGTTCCCTTCAAGACAATCGGGATGCCGGCGACCATCAGATATACTTCGTCGGCATTCTGGGCGAGCATCTGATTTGCCATGCCCAGAATGTCACGGTATGCTCGACCTATGGGAGTAGTGGGCACCAAACCCAGACCCACTTCGTTGGAGACAATGATAAAATTCGCCTTTGAGTCCCTCAGTAGTGCTATCAGGTTTTTTATCTCAGCGGCCACCTTTTTCTCCCATGTGCTGACATCTGTGTTTGCATCTCCCATCAGATTTGAGACAAGAAGCGTGATGCAATCAATAACAACCAAATCGACATCCCTGATTTTGCTTCTCAGAGCCTTGGCTAAATTTGTGGGAACTTCCAGCGTTCTCCAACTGACTGGCCTTGATTTCTTGTGTGTATCGATGCGTGCTCTCATTTCCTCGTCTAGCGGTTCGCCAGTGGCGACAAAAAGCACCTTCTTGCCGAGCTTCCTCGCAAGCTCCTGAGCGAAGCGGCTTTTGCCGCTTCGAGCGCCGCCAAGGATAAGTGTAATGCTCATACGCCGTAGCTCCAGGTTATCAAGGGAATCAGAATCAAGACCGCCACCTCGACCACCTCGTTGATTGCCCCGTAAGTATCCCCGGTAAGTCCACCGAGTTTTCTGTTCAAATAGCTTCCCATCAGTACGGCAGCAAGAAGGGCAGCGGCTGTTGCCGCCAGTCCATCGAGCCCCACCAGGGCTATCGATGCGGCCAGTGTTATCGCAGTGGCTATCGCCAGCCAGGGCAGGGTCTTTCCCTGATGAAACACAGTCCCCAGCCCTTGCTCTCTGGCGTAAGGGTAAGCGAAGATGGCATAGACCATCGTCCATCGTGCTATCGCTGGCATCAGGATAAGGGCTTCCATCCTGTACTCGTCGGGCACAACAGTTAAGGCTACATATTGCAGCAAAATCAGACAGCATCCACCCACCACCCCGAAGCCCCCGACGCGGCTGTCGCGCATAATCTTCAGCCTCTCCTCGGGAGAACGGCCGCCGGCAAGCCCATCGCAGGTATCGATAAATCCATCGAGATGGAGTGCTCTGGTAATTACGGCAAGAGCGATGATTAATAGGATATTGGTCAGGCTTGCAGGGAAAGCCAGAGCGAACAGCCTGTCCAGACCGTATAGAAATCCTCCTATCATAAGTCCCACCAGGGGGAAATAGGCTAGAGAGCGGCGCAACGCTTGCGTTCCCACATTCACCCTGAGCGGGACTATGGTCAGAAATTGCAGTGCTGCTATCAGACCCAAACTCTACCTCTTAATTTCTGATGCTTTTGAGGATATCTCCTCAGACTTGGAAACTCCTGCTTCGGCGAAGGTAGCCATCTCCGATAGAATCTTGGCTGCAGCCTCAGCTATTGAGATGCCCAACGCTGCCCCCGTGCCTTCGCCCAGTCTCATCTCCAGGTCCAATATTGGTTTTAAGCCCAGATATTTAAGTATCGCCTTGTGCCCGATTTCCACTGAGCAGTGCGATGCGATGAGATAATCCTTCGCTCTCGGTGATAATCTCACTGCGATGAGCGCTGCCGCACCCGATATGAAGCCGTCTATTACAACAGGGATGCGATGCGCTGCAGCGCCTAAGATGACGCCGCAGAGCCCGCCTATCTCGAACCCACCTACTTTCGATAGTACATCTATGGCATCATCGGCTCTGGGCTGGTTGACCCTGAGCACTTTTTCAATGATTTCCACCTTGTGAGCCAGTTGCATGTTATCCAGACCGGTGCCTCTCCCTGTTACTATTGCCACAGGCTCACCGGTAATAGCAGCGGTGATAGCGCTGCTTGGCGTGGTGTTACCTATGCCCATATCGCCTGTGCCGATGATATCCAGCCCGTTTTTAATCTCCTGCCCCACTATCTCAATACCAACCTTGATAGCTTCAATTGCCTGTTCCCTGCTCATAGCGGGGCCCTTGGCCATATCGCTGGTCCCATAAGCTATTTTTCTTGATAGGAGAGCAGCATGAGGCTTTATTTCAGAAGCTACCCCCATATCGACAAAAATAACCCTGGCTCCCACATGTCTTGCCAGGACATTTATGGCCGCTCCGCCGTGCAGGAAATTGAGCACCATCTGCGCTGTTACCTCTCTGGGATAGGCGCTCACTCCCTCTATGGCAACTCCGTGGTCTGCCGCCATGGTAACGATCGCTTTATGGTGTATCTTCGGTATTGGCTCACCTTTGATGCCCGCCAACTTGACCGATAACTCTTCCAGCCTCCCCAGGCTTCCCTGTGGCTTGGTCAGAGTATCCTGCCTCGCTCGCGCTGCAGCCATAGCTCTATCATCTAACGGCTCGATTTTTTGTAGAACCTGCTCTAATGCTCTCAACTCACAGGTCTCCTTTTTCATTCCTGCCTAATCCTGAAACAGCTCAGGGTGAATTATCCTGGCTATTTCCTCGAGCCCCTGCACGATGCGAGGGCCGGTGCGATTGACCAGGTCGCCGTTAACAACGAAAATGTTGTTCTGTTTGACAGCCGTAGTATCTTTCCAGCCTGGTAACTCTTTTATCTCGTCCGGAGATATCACCGCTGTGCCCATCATAGAATCCACGATGATTATCTCAGGGTCGGAATTGACCAACTCTTCTATATTGAATTGAATCCAGGGACCTTGTGCTCCAGCGGCTATATTCCAGCCGCCAGCCATGTTTATCAGCGAATCTACAAAAGAACCCGGCCCTGCCGTCCAGGGTTTAGTGGTATCGGTAGCATCGAACACGTAGAATACCTTGGGGAGGTAACTGAGAGGCGCCACCTTTAACCAAACAGCCTCCACACGTTTTTTGAAATCGCTGTTTATCTCAGCAGCCCTTTGTTGAGTGCCTGTGATATTTCCCAACAGCTCTATGTCCTTCAGGATATCGTCTATAGTGTTGGGCTGTATAACTGCGAATTGAATTCCAAGACTCTCTAGGTTGAGGATGTCATCTGCGTAGCCATCGGTGAGTACCAGGTCTGGGGACAGAGAGACGATTACCTCGATATTGGGGGTGTAGTAGCCGCCGACCTTGGGCTTTGACTTAGCTTCCTCGGGGTAATCGCAGTGGTCACTGACTCCCACGATTCTATCTCCCAAACCGAGGGCGTAAAGCGTCTCAGTGATGCTTGGCACATGTGAGACGATTCTTTGTGGTGGAGTAGCGAACTCGAAGGGTCTTTCCATGTCATCAAAACCGAATATTGGTGTTGGTGTAAGCATAGGAGTGGTTGTAAGTGGTGGTAGGGTAGGAGCAAGAGTCAGTTTAGGTGTAGGTGTAACTGTATCGGTATTGGTATCACAGCTAATACATGCGGTAACGAATGCAAGTAATAGCAATGCAGCCAACGCGATTCTCAACTTTTTCACTAATCCTCCTGTATGTTTCATCGTATATATTTTGATATCGTTATTCCATTGGCATGATATGCCTTTCAGTCTTCCTTAGACATAAATCTCCTTATCTAGGAGGGGAAACAAAAATCCCCTCGCTCAGCAGAACGAGGGGACGTTCTCTTGATTATATTGGCAATAAAAAAGCCAACCCCTCTCCGCGGAGGCATCGTAGCTTGGATTCAGAGGCCGGCGTTCTGACTTCTCGCCTTCAGCGATTCACAGTAGCGGGACTGTGTCGGATTCTCACCGAACTTGCTGCCCGTTTAACCCTCGGCTCGCGCCTCGGTACCTCTTCTCGCTATTCTGTTTTCTGTGAGTATTTATAACATACCGGGGTTCGAAAAGCAACTATTTCCCCAATCCCGATTTCCCTTTTTCTTTTCTCTCGGCACCCTCCGTGTTCTCTGCGTCGACCTGCCTCCTGATAGCTGACCGCTGGAAGGCTGACCGGAAGCTTGCTTAATTTGTCGGTCTGAGCTATCCTAACACGCAGGGTTATGAGCATAGCAAAAGAGCTTTATGAACTACAAGAGGCAGACCTCGATATAGAGCAGAGAACCCAGGCTCTGGAGCAGGTGAAGAGTCAACTGGGCAAGGACGAGGACGTGGCTGCGGCGCGGGCTACACTGGAAGCTGCTAAGAAAAAGCTTATTGAACTGGAGCATCAGCAGAAAACGGGTGAATGGGAGATATCCGACCTGGGGGCAAAGATTGCAGCAATTGAGAAAAAGCTTTATGGCGGTTCGATGAAGAACCCCAGAGAGCTCATGGGATTTGAACAGGATTTGAAGCTACTCAAGGCGCAGAGAGGGGAACGCGAAGACAAGCTACTGGCTGTAATGATGGATGTCGAAGATGCACAGCAGGACGTCAAGCAAAAAAGCAGTGAATTTTCGGTCATGGAGCAGGGCTGGAAAGAGAATCAACAGAAGCTGTCAATGGATAAGGAACAACTTGAGACCGAGTTAGCAGGATTGGGGCAAAAACGGAAACTCCTTGCGGAGCAGACAGATTCGGATACCCTCAAGCTTTATGAGGAGATACGCCGGGCTAGACAGGGCAAGGCGGTATCCAAGGTGATGCAGGGGAGATGTCAGGGCTGTCGTATCAGTCTTTCCATGTCCGACCAGCAGAGGGCCAGGATGGGGAATGAGTTAGCGCGCTGCAGCAACTGTGGCCGCATATTGTATCTAAGTTGAAGTGAATATCCTTGATTTCGATTTGTCCTTCATTTATGTTTATAGTAAACTGAATCTGACCGAGTAAATCGGGTGGCCGCTTCCTTTCGCTTGCTGCGATAGGGAGAGGAAAGTCCGGGCTCTACCGGGCAGGGTGCTGGGTAACGCCCAGGAGGGGTGACCCTATGGAAAGTGCCACAGAAACGACACCGCCCGCCGCAGGCGGGCAAGGGTGAAATGGTGAGGTAAGAGCTCACCAGCGGCCGGGTAACCGGTCGGCTGGGTAAACCCCATCCGGAGCAAGACCTAATAGGAGGACGAGAGGGACGCCCGGCCTGTTCTCGGGTTGGTCGCTCGAGGTGGTGGGTAACTGCCACCCCAGATAGATGGTCACCGCTTGGCGGAAATCAGGATGAAGGCCTCGGCTGTAAACTGATTTCTCTCAAGTACAGAACCCGGCTTATAGATTTACTTGGTCGAGTGAGTCGTGAAGCGGACAGTTTCTAAGTAAACTGGCCGCTTCGCCCCATTTGGCAGTATAGGAAAGAAGATTTGAAAGCAAAAAGCGACATCTCCCCCGAGGCCGTCAGCGGGAGGCTGACCACCGGGTTCGTCGGTCGAAATTTTCTTTATTATCCTTCTGTTAGCTCTACTATGGATGTGGCGAGGAAGGTTGCCAAAGAGGGCGCAAAGGAAGGAACTGTCATTGTAGCTGAAGAGCAGACCATTGGCAGGGCTCGCCTCGGTCGTGCCTGGATCAACCCGCCTGGGGTCTTAGCGGTATCTATAATCCTTAGTCCAGAGATGGGCCAGCTTATTCGTCTCAGCATGATAGGCTCTCTTGCGACCAGCCGTTGTATCGAAAAGGCCACTGGCCTCAAAACAACGATTAAATGGCCTAACGATGTGCTTGTAAAGGGCAAAAAGATAAGCGGCATCCTGCTGGAAAGCGCGCTCCGTGGGCAGTCGGTTGATTGGGCGGTCATCGGCATCGGGATAAACGTCAACTTCGACCCCAATGCCTATCCTGAGATTGCTGACATTGCTACCAGCCTGTCAGTTGAATTGGACAAGTATGTTTCCCCGCTTGATATCCTGATTCACCTTCTTACGGAGACAGAGCAGCTTTACCTGGCTTTGCGCAGAGATGAGCCCGTTTATCAGGTATGGCGGGACAAACTGGAGACGCTGGGCAAAACGGTTCAGGTTAAAACAGGTGACGATGTAGAGAAAGGCTACGCTGAGTCGGTAGACGAGGATGGAGCCTTGATGCTGAGGCGCTCCGATGGTAGCCTTGCGCGTATTGTGGCTGGTGAGGTTACACTGCGTACATAGAACTCGTTCATGTTGAGCCTGTCGAACTACGAACGGGTTCTTTGATAAAACCAGGGCAAAATAGGTAGGGGCGTTCAATTGAACGCCCCTACAGTTTTTCCAATCCCAGAAACTATAGCCTAGCCTTACTTCAGTTTGAGCAATGGGGCAAGCATATCAATCGGCAGGGGGAACACTACCGTATTCGTTTTATCGCTAGCTATTACTGTCAGGGTCTGGAGGTAACGCAGTTGCATTGCCATAGGCTGTGTAGCCATCACCTTGGCTGCCTCTGCAAGTTGCTCCGCTGCTTGACGCTCACCTTCTGCATGGACGATCTTGGCTCTCTTCTCTCGCTCTGCTTCTGCCTGGGCTGCGATCGCTCGCTGCATCGACGCAGGAAGCTCGACCTCTTTAATCTCCACTACACCCACTTTTACTCCCCAGGGGTCGGTCTGCTCGTCTATTATCCTCTGCAGCGTCTGGTTAATTTTCTCCCTCTGGCCGAGCACCTCGTCGAGTTCAGATTGACCGAGAACACTACGCAGGGTTGTCTGCGCTATTTGCGAGGTAGCGTAGCGATGGTCGAACACCTTGATCACTGAATCTTCGGGTTTGACTACCCTATAATAAACCACGGCATTGACCTTAACTGTCACGTTATCCTTCGTAATCGCCTCTTGCGATGGGACATCCATAGTCACAACACGAAGGTCGACCTTTACGCTTCGCTCCACAAAGGGAATAATGAGAAACAAGCCGGGTCCTCGCACCCCGGTGAACCTGCCCAGGCGAAAAACAACGCCTCTCTCATATTCCTGGGCAATCTTAATTGCTGCTGAGCCTATTACCAGAATCAGAAATACAACTACTACGACCGCAATAATGGCTGTCTCCATATCTACCCTCCAGTTTGTTTTTTGCCAACTTTGAGTTTGAGCCCCTCGACTTTTATTACTATCACCTCCTCGCCTGCCTCGATTCTACCTGCTTCAGATGTCGCTGTCCACAGTTCTCCCTCGACGAGAACCATCCCTGTAGGGTCGATTACTGTATGGGCTGACGCAACCTTGCCTACTAGACCCTCTTTGCCTGTTTCGGGACGGCGACGGTGCGCGCGAACAATAGCGCCGATGACGAAGACAAAGACAGCGACAACAACAATTATTACTACGGCAACAACCCACCAGTTTATATGTAGACTGAACAATTCAGGACCACCTCCAAACAAGATTATAGAGCCCATAACAAGCGAGGCTACCCCTCCAATGGTCAGCATTCCGAAGCTGGTTACGAACGCTTCGAGTATGAACATTACAAAGGCAAGTATGATGAAGAACACGCCTGCCCACGATGCTTCGAGCACGGCCAGGGAATAAAAGGCAAGTATAAGCGAGATAGCTCCCACTACACCGGGAAGAATGGAGCCGGGGTTCACAAACTCGAGTATGATGCCCGTTACAGCAAGGCTGAGCAGTATATAAGCGATGTTGGGGTCGCTGATAGCCTGGAGAAACTTCTCAACTGTGCTCATGCCGGAATCGGTCTTTGAGTAGCCTTCGGTAACGATGGTTATTTCCGCACCATCCACCTCAACTACCATCCCATTGAGTTGAAGGATGAGCGAATCGAGGTCCTCGGCTCCGAGGTCAACCAGAGGCGGGTCAAGGTAAGGTGTGTCGAGTTCCAGCAGCTTCTGATGGGCCTCGGTAAGAGGCGCAAGCCCCAGAGCTTCCTGGTCTGTGAACGACAATGCCTCAATGACGGTGGCCTCCGCAGCTTTCTGGTTGCGACCGCGCAGGGCGGCCAGGCTTCTTATTCTGGCGGCAGTGTCCTCGGTTAATTTCTTCTTCATCGTGTCGGACAGACTGTCCTCTGAATCATCTATGGATACGGGGCTGGCTGCTCCTATGCGGCTGGCCGGAGCCATGGCTGCTACGTGAGAGGCTAATGTAATAAATGTACCAGCCGAGCCTGCCCAGCGGTTGACATAAACTACCACAGGAACTTTGGCCTCGAGTATTCGGTCTACGATTTCCTCTGTAGTCGAGAGCAAGCCGCCCGGGGTGCTCAGATCTATTATCACTGCCGATGCCTGGTTTTCTTCGGCCTGGCTGATGCCCCGGTCAATGTAGCCGGCCACCGCAGGGACAATAGCGCCATCCACGTGCAGTATATAGATCTGCGGAGAAGATGAGGCTGATATTGACCCAACTAGCGTTATCAGTGCTAGCAGGAGTATCAATAAAAGAAAAGAGATACGCGCGGCTTTTAACATAGTTCGAGTTTAACCTCACATAGTTGTTCCGTCAAGGATAATGAAGGAATAATGCTGAATAGTAGGGGAGTGCAGAGGGGCGAAGTCCCTTTGCCACAGGGCCACAGGGGTTGAGAGAAAAGTCTTTAAGCATTCTTGGCTGAGGTATTATAACGGAACGCTACCTTTTTGCAACCCTGCCTCAGCTTGTGATAAACTGAACTTACAATCTTCAACTTCCTTGGGAGCTATACAGTGAAATGATTAAAGCAGTCTTCTTTGATTTCTATAACACGCTCATTCGATTTGACCCTCCCCGCGAAGAATTGCAGGTTAGAGCCTGCAAAGAGTTCGGGATAGATGTTGACCGCAAAGCTATCCCTCGAGGCTATTGGGTTGCCGATGATTTCATGAGCCGTGAGAACGCTCGCCTTCCTGTCTTTAAACGCTCTAAAGAGGACGAGCAGGCTTTCTGGGCTGAGTATGAACATGCAATTTTGAAGACGGCGGGAGTGGAAGTGCCAAAAGAACTGGCGCTCCGCATCTTCATCCGACTGCGTCAACTTGACCGCAAGCTCGTTCTATATGAAGATGTGCTCCCTACTCTGAAGCTGCTTAGAAGTAAGGGCATTATTCTGGGATTGATATCCAATCTGAGCCGAGGGCTTGACGGACATTGTAATGAGCTTGGCCTGACTGGTCACATTGATTTCGCTCTAACCTCATCTGAGATTGGGGCTGAGAAGCCACATCCGCCGATATTCCTCGCTGCTCTCAGCCGTGCCAAAGTCAATGCCTCTGAGTCAATACATGTGGGTGACCAGTATTATGCTGATGTAATCGGGG
>Ga0307378_10010423_pt1 | contig 12065 bp, 7 predicted proteins | sample UN1MG_FD_202238 | JGI IMG/M metagenome (GOLD analysis project Ga0307378, IMG submission 202238) | Soil microbial communities from Risofladan, Vaasa, Finland - UN-1 | ecosystem: Environmental > Terrestrial > Soil > Coastal area > Acid sulfate soil | place: Finland: Risofladan, Vaasa | collected...
GGCGACGGACTGATGGAAATCATCATCGCCGAGGGTGAGAGCCACCCCGGACGTCTCGCCGTCTGTCACTTGCCGGACCTTGAACCGAGGATTCTGCGCGACGATCTCTTCCATCCGCACAGCCTCAGCGTGGCGGACTTCACGGGCTCCGGCCGCGCGGACATCTTCGTCGCCGAGATGGGCCTCGGGAGGAACCGCGAGCCGCGGATGTTCGTCTACCTGAACCGCGGCGCCGGGAAGTTCGAGGAGGTGGTGATTGAGCGAGGCATCCCCACGCACGAGGCGAAACTCGCCGACCTGACCGGCGACGGCCGGCCCGACATCGTCGGCAAGCCCTACGACCCGGAACGTCACATCGACGTCTGGTTCAACGAGACGGAATGATAAAGGGAGAGAGCGATGAACCGCCTGCAAGTGATCCTGTCCTGTGCGCTGGTGGGCGTGCTGCTTACCGATGCCGGTGCCGACGCACAAGCGAAGTACTATCCCGTCGGGATGGGCGGCGGGGGTGCGATGTACGCCCCGGCCTCGAGCCCGCACGATGCGAAGCTGATGTTCGTCTCGTGCGACATGAGCGGGTTCTACCGCTCGGAAGACGGCGGCCAATCGTGGCAGATGATCGACTTCCGCCAGACGAAGGGCAACACGGCGTGCCCGCCCGTCTTCCATCCCACGAAACCCAACGTCATCTACTTCTCCGGCAAGGTCAGCACCGACCGTGGCAAGTCGTGGAAACCGCTGGCGAACCCCGCCCCCTGGCGGACCGTGACGACGATGACAGTCAGCGGCAATGGATTCATTCTGTTGGGCGCAACCAACGGCGCATTCGTGTCGCGCGACGGGGGCATGTCGTGGTCGCAATGCGAAGGCATTGAGGGCAAGGTGATCGGCATCGGTGATTTCTGGTGGGTCCTCGATGCCGACAATGTGTGGAGCCTCACGCTGGCAACAGAGCAGACGGTCTATTCCACCGAAGACGGCGGCAAGACGTGGAAGCAGATGGCATGCGCGGGCCTGCCGTGGCGCGGCATTCGCGGGTTCGTGGAGGGCATCTGCACGGTGCCCTCGAAGAACGTGGACGGCAGGCTGGAGGGCGGCATCTATGTCTCCAGGGACCGCGGCGAGGCGTGGGAAAGCGCGATGGGCGAAGGCATCAACACCTCGCTCGGACGCAAGGACCAATGGGGCTCGGGAGAGATCCCCGAGTATTCCCGCATCGAGGCGTCGGGCACGCGCGTGTACGTCTACGGCCGCGGGACGGGATACTGGCCGCCCTATAACGATACGATCTACCGCTCGGACGACGGCGGGAAGACGTGGGAACCGACGCTGTTCTACGATTTCCGCTTCACCGACAAACGTGCGGCCGACTACAAGGGTGTGCGCGAGATGAACGTCGAGCACGGGTGGATCCCGTACACGCTCACGTGGATCTGGGGAGGCGTGCCCGGGCGCACGGGGATGCACGTCAACGAGCGGAACCCCGACGTCCTGATGGCCACCGACGGCGGCGAACTCCACGTCACGACCGACGGCGGAAAGACCTGGCGGCAGTGCTACACGAAATACGCGCCCGGACAACAGCCGCCGGTGTCGATACCCGGCGAGCGTCCCGGCCGCTGGCAGTCCATCGGCCTCGAAGTGACCACCACGTGGAATTACCGCATCGACCCGCACAACCACGAGCGTCACTTCATCTGCTACACCGACATCGGCCTCATGCGCTCGGAAGACGGGGGGGTGACCTGGACCGACAGCAACGCCGGAAGTCCTTGGGGAGGCAACACTTACGACATCGTCTTCGACCCGGTGAAGAAGGGACGCGTGTGGGCCGTCCAGAGCCAGGTTCACGACATTCCCCACTGGACCTACGTGCACGAGGAGGTCGGCGGCCCCGGTGGCGTGTGCGTCTCGGACGACGGCGGCGTGACGTGGACCGAATCGTCGGACGGCCTGCCCAAGGCCCCGGCCACCTCCATCGTCCTCGAACCGATGAGCGCCGTCGGCAGCCGCACCCTCTACGTCACGCTCTACGGCCACGGGGTTTACAGGTCGGTCGACGACGGGAAGACGTGGCGCGCGATGAACCGCGGGATCGACCTGAAGACCAACGCCCACTCCTGGCTTCTGAAGCGCCATCCGAACGGCACCCTCTACTGCTGCGTCACGGCCACGCGCGGCCCCGGACGAAGCGGGAACACCTACCCCCGGCCGGGCGCACTCTACAAATCCATCGACATGGGTGAGAGCTGGACCAACATCCTCGCCAGTCGCGACCTCTACTGGCCCGGGGAGTTCGCCGTGCATCCGACGAACCCCGACGTCATCTACCTCGCGGTCCACACGGCGACCCGGCGCGAGAACGGCGGCGTCTACAGCACCACGGACGGCGGAAAGACCTGGACGCGCCACCTCGCCAACGAGGACTTCCGGGACAAGGGTGGACCGGGCTGGGCGACGCCGCTTTTTGTGACCATGGACCCCGAAAACCCGGACACGCTGTATGTGGGCACCGACGGTCACGGGCTGTGGATCTCGCGCGACCGCGCGAAGACGTGGACGCAGCTCGAGGGGGTGCCGTTTGCCAACATCCACCGTGTCACCTTCGACCCCGACAACCACGAGAAGGTCTACATCACGACATTCGGCGGCGGGGTGTGGGTGGGGCCGCGACCCTAGGGGACTGTCCCCGGGGGTCGAAATCCGAAGCGCGAAGTCTACCCGCCTCTGGCGGGCACGAAACAAATCGAGACTGTAGCAACGCTACGGAGTCGGTCCGCCCCAGGATGTCATCCTGAGCGAGGGCAAAGCCCGAGTCGAAGGATCTGGCCGTGAAGTATAGAGGCACTCCGGTTGATTCGGGAGACCTCCGGACGGAGTGGCCAGATTCTTCGCCCCGATTGCATCGGGGCTCAGAATGACATTCACGCTGTAATCGTGCTACAGTCTCTGCTTGTTTCGGATTTCGTGCTTTGGATTTCGAGCTTGCCCAGCGGGGACAGTCGCTAGGTCCAGCCCATTCCCGCGTTGACCCGTTCGACGGCGCGGCCCGGGGCGCCGCTCAGGGTCAACCCCGAGCTTGCCGAAGGGTTGACAAAACGCCCCGATTTTGTTACAATACCCGCTTGACAAGGCTCAGAAGTCTCCCCCGGACCGAGGGAACCATGGATAGAACGCTGAGAATGAAGGTATGTGTCGCGGCGGTGCTGTTTGTGGCCCTCGCGCTCGCCGCGGCGCCGACGCTCGCGCAGTGCCGGATCGACATGAACCCGCCGCTCGAGGTCAAGGTCACCTGGAGTTACGTCTCGGCGAACTCGGCCGCCCTCGGCGTCGAGACCACGCGCGCGGCGCGCACCCACGTCGAGTACGGACCCACGCCCGCCTGCGACACGAAGACCTCCCCCACCGATCCCCACTTCCAGCACCTGCACCACCTGAAGGGCCTCACCTCGGAGGTCACGGTTCACTACCGGGTTGTCGCGGTCGCCGAAGACGGCACACGTGTGATGACCCGTCCCGGCATGCTGACGCCGAAGACACCTGACGGTGCGGTCGTTTGCGTCCCCGACGACATGCCCCAGGGCCCCCCTTACGTGCTCGACAAGCCGAACACCACTTACCTCGTCACCAAAGACCTCGTCTGTGCGGGGAAGGCGTTCGAGATCGCGGCGTCGGAGGTGACGCTCGACCTGAACGGTCACACGGCGACCTACGACGGCGACGAGGCGCTCGAGCGTCCGCAGGGGGCGTGGAACGTTATGCGTGAGCAGGCCCCGATGGGCGTGCGCGTGCGGATCCGCGGCAAGGGCATCCGCATCCTCAACGGGACGATCCGACAGGGCGCAGGGAACCACGCCGGGACCGTCCCGGGCGTCGGATACAACCCCATCTTCGTCTCGGGTGCGACGACCGAGATCGCCGGCATCCACGCCATATGGTCGGGTGACGACATCGGCGGGTTCTTCCTCCACGGCGGCGACGGCCACCACGTGCACCACTGCGTCACCGAGGACAAGGGCTCCGGCATCCGCAACCGTCACCAGGCCATCTGCAACATCGGGTATGCCGGCACAGGCGAGGCCGATCACAACCTCGTCAAGCGCTCACGCCACCGCGCCATCAACGCACTCACCAACGTCCACCACAACGAGGTCCACGTCGACAGCCAGGCCACCAACGCCTTCGGCATTGACGCCCCCAAGGGGAAACCCACCGAGATCCACCACAACCGCATCTACGGCAAGGGCGAGCACCCCATCGGGATCGGGGCGACCGGGAACGTGAAGGGCCTGCGCGTCTATGCCAACTACGTCGAGGTCGAGAACTCCAAGGGCAGCACGGAGTACGGCAACACCGGGAGTGCCTGCTACCGGATGACCTGGGGCGGCGAGGCCGACGACGTCGAGGTCTACGACAACGTCTTCGTGCTCCACGCGAAGCGGAAGGCGTTCGTCTGGCAGGGGAAACCGATGGACAGTCACGGCCGGGCGATCTGGATCGGGCTTCCGGTCAAGGACGAGGACCCCGCACGGACGAAGCCGCGTGTGCACTTCCACCACAACACCGTCATCGCCACGAACGCCGGCGGCGGCGCCAAGGCCGCCGGCATCGCCATCGTCTGTCTCAACGAGACGCCCCTGCTCGTCTTCGAGGAGAACCGCGTGGAGAGCAACTGGGCGAACGTCCTGCTCTCCGACAGCTATGGGCATTCGAACGGGTATCCGCGGTTCATCGGCAACACGTTCGTCAAGGTGGGCGACCAGGAGAGCTACGCGACGGTGAGGAATGCCTACACGACGCGTCCGGCGAACGCGGAGTTCATCGACAACCGCTACGAAGGGGGTGCGTCACTCGAGCGCGTGAGCTGGACACGGCCCTACGAGGGACAGGCCAAGGAAATCCGCGTCAGTCATTACCTGGAGCTGACCGTGCGCGACGCTGCCGGCCGCGCCGCCGCCGACGCGAGCGTCACCGTCAAGGACAAGGACGGCCTCGTCGTCTTCGAGGGCAAGACGGACGCCGACGGGAAAGTCAAGGCGATCGTGGCCGAACGGTCCGTCAAGCCGACGGGCACCACGGTCCTGACGCCGCACACGGTCACGGCCGCCGCGGACGGCAGGACCGCCACCGAGACGGTGACCCTCGACGCTTCGAAGACCGAGGTCCTGACACTGAAATGAGCACGAGGCCGGGCCACAAGGGACCCGGACTACTTTCGTGTAGTGCGCCCCCCTCGTGGGGCGCTACATTGAAGAGGGAGACGGAATGAGCGGGACGGACAAGGAGATGCAGGCGCGTCACGCGCTGTGGGAGAAGCGTCTGGAGCGCTACGCCGAGTACGGCGACTGGGGGGCGTTCGCACTCGCCACCGTGCAGGGGTCGATCGAAGAGATCAACGCCCTCAAGGAGGAAGGCCGGCGACTGGTGGCCACCCGCGACGGGAACTACCGCAACTGGGACCCCGACGTCCTGGCGGTGGACGAGGCCGCCGAGGGCTACATCTTCGACTGCCTGAAACGGTTCAGTGAGAGGAAGTCGAACGCCTTCAGCGCACGGGTCATCTCGGAGGAGGCGGGCGAGCGGTCGTTCGGCACCGGTTCGGAGAAGATCGTCATCATCAGCGACCCCTTCGACGGGTCGCTCCTCTACAAGAACGACCTGGGGGCGTTCTACTTCACGACGGTCGCGGCGTACGACGGCAAGGGCAACCACCTGGCGACGGCGATCGGCGACTGCGTGAACCGACGCGTCGACTTCGCCAACACCGAGCGTGCGTTCACGGCGAAGTTCGCCGAGACGGCCCTCACCGACGTCAGGCCGCCGAAGCTCTCGATCAACACCGACCTCTCGAAGGTGACCATCGAGTCGTACCTGATGAAGCCGAAGTACCTGTACCAGGAAGCGGACGACGCGTATTCATTTATCGAGACGTTCAAGCCGCTGTTCAGCAAGGTGAAGTTCGTGTGTCCGAACGGCGGTCCGGGCGGGTTCTCGGACGTCGCCTTCGGCCGGATGGACGTCTACTTCGCCCACAAGCAGCCCTTGATCGACGTCTTCAGCGGGGTGGGCGTGGCACGGCTGGCGGGGGCGGTGATCACGGACTTCGACGGGAACGCGGTGCCCTTCAGTGACGACATCAACAAGCGCTTTTATGTGATTGCGTCGGCCAACCGCGAGCTGCACGACCAGATTCTGACCATCGTGGCGGGCATCCGGAAGGCCACGGGGCTCGAGTGGAAGAAGCGGCCGAAATAGGTCAGGAGCGGACGCGCGCGCGACACGAGTGTGCGTCGACGTGCGTCCGGCGCGACATCGAGCGGCGCCCGAGGCGCCATCGAAGCGACACATTCCGACGGAAAGTGCGCGAAAAACACCTATTCGATGTAAGGAAACACCCGTTCGACGCCCTATTTTAGGTGGACACCCCGTGCCGGGGCCGATGGCGCGTCGCTAATCCCGGCCGGGGAAGCACTTAGAGCTTCCGGCGCCCCCGCCCCAAGGGCGGGAGACCGGACCAGGCGGGGGTCACTCTCATGACTGCCACACAACCCATCCTCAAGGTCGTCGGCCGTGTCACCGGCCGCGTGCGGTTCTGGCATCTCGTCGACGCGTTCGTCCGTGCCGGCAAGTGGTGTCTGCCGCCGGCACTCGTCCTCTTCATCCTCGACAAGCTCGTTGACGTGCCGGGTGTGATCCTCGCGCTTCCGGGCGTCGCGTTCGTGATCGCGTTCACGGTCCTCGGCGCCAAGGCGCTTGCGGGCGTCAACCGCTTCCAGGTCGCGAAGATCATCGACGACCAGATGGGACTGAAGGACCGGCTGACGAGTGCACTCTACTTCGAGGCGCTGAAGTACACCGAAGGTCTGGCGCAGGCGGCCATCGAGGAGGGCGTGGCACACGCCCGGCATCTCGACACGCGCGACATCTCGGTGGGGACGTGGCCGCGTCACAGCGGGCGCTTTATCGTCGCCGCGCTGCTGACGCTGGTCGTCGCCGTCGGACCGCAGAACCTGGCATCCTTCTTTGCACGCTCCGACTCCGACACGGACGCCGTCCGTGCCGACCGCGGCGACGAGACCAACGCCACCGCCCCGGCCCCCGCGCCGACCGAGGAGACCCCACTTCAGAAGATCGAGCCCAAGAAGCCCCTCACCGAGCTGACGCGTCTCGAGAGTGACCGTCCCCCCGAGCGTGACCCGGCCACCATGGACACCACCATGGCGCAGGACCTGCTCGAGGACATCGAGAACATCAAGCACGCCCTCAGTGCCAGCGAGCTGAAGGACATGGAGGACGCCTTCAAGGACGACAACAAGAAGGGCCCGGCCGAGGAGCGTGAGGAGCCGCCTCCCCGGATCGCCCCGCTGGACAAGGAACTGCTGGAGGACATCGCCCGTGCCGAGAAGAAGAAGGTGGAGAAGGGCGAGGGGAAGCCGGAGGACGCGATCGGTGTGGCGGTGAAGATGCCGGCCCCGCCCGGCGCGAGGCCGCGGGGTCCCCGGGCAAAGGGCGGCGGCGGTCACGGCGGCGGCGACGTCGGCGAGTCGGGCGACACCCGCGGGCCGCCCAAGCGCATCCCGATTCCCGGACGCGACAAGCTCATCATCGAAAGCCGACAGAGCAAGGACATCCTCGAAAAGACCGACCTCGAACGCACCGTGATGAACGAGTTGATGATGCGACTGAGCATGAAGGACGTGAAGATGACGGGCACGGCGAAGGACGTCGAGGCCCGCTTCACGCCGCAGCCGCGACAGCCGGTGGTCGAGGAGCATGTGCCGCTGGGACTCCGCGGATACGTGCAGCGGTATTTCGAGGGGATGGGCGGCCGACGGACGTCGGAGAAACCCTCCGAGGAACCGACCGACGCCGCACCGTCGTCGGAGTGAGGCCGGCCGGCAGCGTTACCTCAATCACGAGGACACACAATGGGCAAGAGGTCGGAAGAGACGAACACCGAAAAGCTCGTGCAGTCGTTCCGTGACACCTTCGTCAGGATGTCCGACGAGATCTCCAAGGTCATCGTCGGCTACAAGGACGTCATCGACAACGTGCTCACGGCACTGATGAGTCGTGGGAACGTGCTGCTGGAGGGGGTGCCGGGCATCGGCAAGACGATGCTGGTTCGCACGCTGGGTGAGATTCTGGACCTGAAGTTCCGTCGGGTGCAGTTCACGGCGGACCTGATGCCGGCCGACATCCTGGGCACCAACATGATCGCACAGGACGAAGCGGGCAACCGCACGTTCCGCTTCGAGCGGGGTCCCGTCTTCACCCACCTGCTGCTGGCCGACGAGATCAACCGGGCGACCCCCAAGACGCAGGCGGCACTCCTGGAGGCCATGGAGGAGCACTCCGTCACCGTCGCCGGCACCAAGTACGTCCTCGACGAGCCCTTCTTCGTACTCGCCACCGAGAACCCCATCGAGATGGAAGGGACCTATCCCCTGCCCCAGGCCGAGCTGGACAAGTTCATCTTCAAACTCGACGTCGGATTCCCCGGACTCGACGAGCTGGACGAAATCATCGTCCGCACCACCTACGAGGAGATGCCCCCCGTGGACGTCGTCGCAAAGACAGAGGACATCCTGGAGATGAGGAAGCTCGTCCTGGAGGTCCCCATCGCACCGCACGTCGAGGACTACGCCGCCCGCACCATCCTGGCCACCTCCCCGACGTCGGAGTTCGCCACCGACATGGTGAGGCAGTACGTGAAGGCCGGGTCGAGTCCGCGCGGACTCCAGGGACTCCTCCTCGCCGGAAAGGTCAAGGCACTGCTCGACGGACGCTACGCGGTCTCGTGTGAGGACATCAACGAGACGGCCCACCCGACCCTGCGTCACCGCATCCAGAGGAACCTGGAAGCCGAGGCGGAGGAGATCTCCACCGACGCCGTCATTTCGGACATTCTCGAGAAAACCCCACAGACGGCCGAGGCCGTCTAACTCGAAGGGAGACCACCGGTCATGAGCGGCAAGCAGAACGGCAGGTTCACCGTCCGTTTCACCACACTGCGTGAAGAGATCGAGCAGGTGATCGTCGGGTGTCGGGACGTCATCGAGGAGCTGCTGACGTGTCTCTTCTCCGGGGGGAACGCCCTCATCGAGAGTCCGCCGGGTCTGGGCAAGACCCTCATCGTGAAGACGCTGTCGGAGGCGCTGGACCTTCAGTTTTCGCGCATCCAGTTCACCCCGGACCTGATGCCGGCGGACATCGTCGGGACCAACATCATCATGCAGGACGACGTCGGCAAGCGCTACTTCCAGTTCCAGCGCGGTCCCGTCTTCACCAACATCCTCCTGGCCGACGAGATCAACCGTGCCACCCCGAAGACCCAGTCGGCACTCCTCGAGGCCATGCAGGAGCACGCGGTCACGGTGGGCGGCGTCCGTCGCGAACTCGAAGAGCCCTTCATCGTCGTCGCCACCGAGAACCACCTGGAGACCGAGGGGACCTATTCACTGCCCGAGGCCCAGCTCGACCGCTTCTTCTTCAACAGCCGGCTGCGAAGCCCCGACCTCGACGAACTCCGCGAGATCGGCCGACGCACCACCACCACCTCCCGGTACACCGTCGAGAAGAAACTGAACCGTGACGAGGTGGAGGAGATGAAGCGGGAGGCCCGTGGGGTGGACGTGGCGCCGGCGGTGAGACGCTACGCCTCGCGCATCGTCCTGGCCACACACCCGACGCACGAGACCGCCACGGACCGGGTGAAACGGTTCGTCCGGTACGGGTCGAGTCCGCGCGGGACACAGGCCCTCACCATCGGCGGCAAGGTGCGGGCACTGCTCGACGGTCGAAAGACCGTCTCGGCGGCGGACATGCGCTCGGTGGCCAAGCCTTCCCTCCGTCACCGTCTCATCCTCAACTTCGAAGGCGAGGCCGAGAACGTCGACCCGGACGACATCATCGCCGAAGTCATCGACCATGTGCCCGAGTCCGGAGCGTGAAGCGATGCCACAGACCCGTCTCGACTCCAAGTTCCTCCGCAAGCTCGAACATCTCATGCTCATGGCCAAGGGGGTGTACTCGGGTGAGCTGATGGGCGGTCGACGCTCGAAGCGTCGCGGCAGCGGCATCGAGTTCACCGACCACAAGGCCTATTCCCCGGGCGACGACCTGCGCTACCTCGACTGGAACGTCCTCGGACGTCTCGACGAGCTGTTCCTCAAGACCTTCGAGATGGAAGAGGACCTGTACGTCTACCTGCTGGTCGATTCGAGTCGGAGCATGGCCTACGGGGCCCCCCCGAAGATCGAGATGGCCAAGGTGGTGGCGGCGTGTCTGGCCTACATCGGCCTGGCCAAGCAGGACATCGTGAAGCTGTCGTTTTTTGCGGACGACCTGGTGGCCGGGTCGGACCTGTTCAAGGGACGTGAGCGCATCTTCCGGGTGTTCGATTTCCTGAACGAGCACGACCTGTCGGGCGGCACCAACTTCGAGGACTCCCTCACCGCCTTCGTGCGCTACAACCGACGTCACGGCATCGCCATCGTCATCTCGGATTTCCTGGACCCCGCCGGCATCGAGGACGGCATCAAGACACTCATCCACCACAAGTTCGCCATCTACGGACTCCACGTGGTCGACCCCACCGAGGAGAACCCCGAACTCGTCGGCGACCTCAACCTGGTGGACAGTGAGACCGAGGACGTGCTGCCCCTCAGCGTCCGGAGAAGCACCCTCGACACCTACCGGGAGTTCTTCGACAAGCACTGTGCACACATCCGACGGTTCCTCAACAGCTACGACGGTCATTACATCAAGGTGCCCACGACAACCGGGCTCGAAGACCTGATCCTGAAGGTATTCCGAAGAGAGGGGCTCCTTACATGACGTTTGTCCATCCGCTGGCCTGGGGCCTGGTGGCACTGCTGGCCGTGCCGGTGGTGCTTTATCTGCTGCCGATGCCCCGTCGGCGCGTGATCTTCCCGAGTCTCCTCCTGTGGCAGCGGATGCTCAAGGACCGTCCGTCGTCGCAGAGCTGGCGCTGGCTCCGGACGCTCCTGTCGTTCCTCCTGCAGGCGGCGATCCTGGTGATGCTGATCCTCGCGGTGGGCAAGCCCGTGTTCAGTCCGGCCGAAGGGACGCGCGACGTGGCGGTCATCGTGCTGGACGTGAGTGCCAGCATGAAGACGCCGGTGTCGGCCGGGAGCGAGGAGACGCGCTTCGACCGTGCCCGTCGGCTCGCCCGCAGCATCGTGGGCGGCATGCCGTCGGGAAACCGTGTGGCGCTCATCACGGCCGGACGTTCCCCGGCCGTCGTCAGCGGTCTGACGGACGAGCGGACGGCGGTGCTCCGCAGTCTGGACGAACTCGTCTGCACGGACGGTCCGACCGGACTCGCCGACGCGATCGACCTGGCGGTTGAACTGGCACGCGGCGAGGGCGGTGCCGACGTCTACCTGCTCTCCGACGGTCGCGCCGACGTCTCCGCCGTCACCCTCGGCGACGTGAAACTCCATTACTACCGCATCGGCGAGGGCCTGCCCAACGTCGGTCTCGTGGACTTCCAGGCACGACGGGGCTTCGACTTTCCCGACGAATACCAGGCCCTTGCCCGTGTGCAGAGCACGTTCGACGTCGAGCGGCCGGTGAAGCTGTCCCTCGTGGTGGACGACAACGTGGTGGAGAGTCGCCCGCTCACCCTCCCGCCCAGGGGGACCCTCAATGAGAGCTTCACCGGGAAGGTCCGCGGCACCGGCACGCTCAGGGCCGTGCTGGAAAGCGGCGACGTCTTCGCCGCCGACGACGCGGCTTACGCACTCCTGGGGACGTCCGAGAAGCTCCAGGTGGTGCTGGTGACCGACGTCCCCGACCGGTTTCTCGAATCGGCGTTGACGGCGAACCGTGCCATCGTGCCGTTCGTGGCGACACTCCAGCAGTACCTCGACACACGTCCACAGCCGGACGTCCTGATCTTCAACGGGGTGCTCCCGCCCGAACTCCCCGACGGAAACCTGCTCATCATCAACCCCGACACCGGCTCGTCACTCTTTCAGCTTTCCGGGGAGATGCCGTCCCCCGTGGTGGCCGACTGGGTGCGCACACACCCCGTTCTG
>Ga0307378_10010425_pt1 | contig 12062 bp, 20 predicted proteins | sample UN1MG_FD_202238 | JGI IMG/M metagenome (GOLD analysis project Ga0307378, IMG submission 202238) | Soil microbial communities from Risofladan, Vaasa, Finland - UN-1 | ecosystem: Environmental > Terrestrial > Soil > Coastal area > Acid sulfate soil | place: Finland: Risofladan, Vaasa | collected...
TAATCAGTAGCCTGAGCCTATTCCTTACGGGGTGCCCTTGGCACCAAACTAAGCCGACTCCTGTACCACCGCCTGAAATCATTTTCAAAACTGTTCCGCTTGATTGCGGTACTCCACCTCAACGTCCACCGATTGATTTACGTCCTATTAGCTGGAAGATCATTGGCGATCGTTTTACTCTCGACCCAAAGGGGTATGAAGATTTAAGTTACAATGTATCTGAAATATGGTCTGGCGTAGAGCATTTACGAAACGAAATTAAGTTCTATGAACAATGTATTCTGGATCAGAAGTAACTCGGATTCTCGGAAACTTGGATTACTAAGGGGATCATCTTAACCACTGCAGGAGATTTGAAATGGTAGATAAGACTGAAAACGAACAGACACCTTTGTCTGATGTGAAGTTCGATGCCGAGGGTGCAGCAGCATTTCTGGCACTATTGGCAAATATTGCGAACCAGGGTACTTCAGGTTCAACGGCTGGCGTTGCTGGTAATGCCAATCAAATGGCTGCGGGTTCGAACGCATCTGAAGTAAGTATGCAGGCTATGGCAGATGTTAATGTGCCAGAGTCCATGAACGGTTATGTAGGTCTGGCGCTTAACAATGCTACAGGCCATCAGAATCGTTTGCAGGCGATGAGTGAGCAGATTCTGCAAAATGCTATTACTCAGGCCAATTCGGTTGCGACTAATGCTATTACTCAGGCCAATAGCGTTGTTACAGACTCTACGAGCCAGCGTAACAAACGTGAAGTGGATCAGGGTATTATTGCCGACTTCCTGCATTTCCAGGGACTCCGCAACGAAGCTTTGGCAACGGATCGTATCTGGAACATCGATGAGCAGATCGCTGCTGCTGAAGCACTGTACGCAGCACTGGGACGTTTTATCACTTCCAGTAAAGTAGAAAATCCGGCATAGCCACACTCCGTGAGCTTCGGCGTTAGCTCACAATCCTTAGCCCCTGAATTAAATTTCAGGGGCTTATTTTTCTTCAGGTAATGTGACTGTTGTCTGTGCTAACAGTGTGCCTATTTCCATTTCATGTTGGGAAACAGCAGCACCCTGGAATTTGGCTCTGGGTACATATGGAAAACATTCTTTATACTTTAAGGCTTCTGGCCAGGCAGTGAACAATTGAGCTGATGTATTACAACTATCGACTAAATTAGCTAGTTGTTTTTGCAATTCATTACGCCGTAATCGGTAATCATCTTCTTGCTGTACTAAAGCGTTATATTCCTGAGTGATTTTATGATCTTCAGGAACAGGCGCTGCGACATCTCCAGAATAACGTTGCTGAAGAACGATTTTATGCATTTGACCCAGATCGAAACGCATGACACCTGATCTTTGTTTTGATAATGAAAAAGAAACCGTCATGTGTTTGCTTTTTGAAAAGAACCAGTCGGGCAATTTATTCATTTGCTCGATATAAGGCCCATAAACAATATCGTAAATTTTATCTTCCCATCTGTTTTTGAAATCTGGCCTGGAAGGCTGACTGGATTCAGGTATTTTATCTTCGAGTACTACGTTGATGAATTTAGTGCGATTAACTTTATTGAGGCGTGTACTTTGTGGTTGCATAGATTTTAGGCTCCATAACAGTATTTCTGGATTACTTCTGCAAGTTGCCGTCTGGTTAACATTCGCTCCAGAAATTCCTTCGGAGGAATACCAGAAAGCATTTCTTCAGAGGTGTGATAAATAACACCACCTTTCTTTATGCCAACAACAGTCCATACAGTCCGGCCTTCATGTTGCCGGTCTTTTATCCAGCGGAGCTGCTGATGGCTTAAATCGGGGATAACAAGTGCGATGGGTTTTGTTACATCGTTATATTTGTATTCAACCCAAAGATCATTTTTACGTCCGCTATACCAGACATCTGGTATTCCACCCACGTAATTATTATTATTTTTCATATAGTACACTTTTGATTTCGGAATGAATTCGTGTACTGCACGGATAAATTGACCTTCTGGTTTTCTGCTCATGTAATTATTTTATGCAACATCCCAAAGTAAAAAATATAATCCTGTACACGAAGTAAAGGCTGTTCAAAAATTGTTTTTATGATATGTAAAAAGTCTATAGAAGTCGAAATAATTTTTATACGTAAAATATCGCTTGCATCAAGAGATCTGTATCTATTCAGATCTATGATAACAAAATATTCTACTGTGTAATAAATGCAGAAACGATTAAATGAAGATGGTGAACCTTTACTAAGAGTGCACTCATAAGTAACTTCTTGCCCATCAAAAGTAAGTTGTGTTTTAACAGGTAATAAAATAGTTGGTTTACTGCTATCGAAAAGATAATATTTTGGGTATTTATTACGTTTGAACATTTTATTATCCAATTAGTATGCGCTGCTGTTAGCCAGTGAAAAACCCCGAAAAATTCGGGTAGCAGCCTCGTGGCAGCAGGTGAACTTGGTGAGCAAAATTGCTCTCCTGCCCAGCAGCGCATAAGAAAGCCATCTGATCCTGTCCAACGAGACATCCGCCTTTTTTGCTGCTAGGCTTATCAGAATCAAATGGCTTTCTAACCGAACGCCCTTCATAAAACTGGTTGTCAGGCTTCCACTGACTCCACGGTGTTAACCGCTTGCTTCGATTTGGTTGTACTCCAGGAAGGACGTTCGACGCGTACAGCCCTAACTTCAATTAAGAAGTACCGGTTAATCGGGGTTTTTGCAATAACAGTGATTCTGCTTCTTGCCGCCGACTGAAGTAATAACTCATTTCTTCATCAGACAAGGTTTCTATATAGCTGAAACGTGGTGCTGCATAATCTCTTGCAGCATCCATTGCGATTTCAGTAACTACCATGCCTGGCGTTACTCCATGACGGCCCCGAAGGGTTGTAGATACATAAGTATCAAAGTAACGTAATGAACCAGGTGGGATAGACAAGATCCAGATCGGAGAATCTTCAGTAGCTCCGACTTGCATAATGGCCAGGACACGAGTGTTCTTACAAGCCTTGCTTTTACCTGTACCGGATTCGAACTTATTTTTCGGACACACAGCACAGGATTCGGCCTGCGGTTCAGGTGCACTTGAATCAGGTACTAACTGGCTGGGAATTTTGCCAGTGGCATAACAGTTAGGTGGCGTTGGATTATCCCGATCAAAGGCATCAGGATAATGATTATTTGCCGAAGCAAAATCAATAATGACACATTTGAGGGTAGCTCCTGTCGCACCATCAGGCGTGGTAAAACCTTTGGGTGACATGCGAATCCGTTCTACGGCAGAACCTTCCACCTGTTCAGCAACAGCCGCCAGATCTTTTTTGATCTGTTCGGCAAGACTGATATCAGCAGGAAGGTGTGCAGCAGTAGGGGCTATTTCTTTCTTTTGCTTTGTAGTCATTTACGATCTCCTTAGTACTAAGGTCATTGCCCCGCTAAGGGCTAGTTTTTACGCGTACGCACTTCATCGAACACAACAGGATCAACACCAGGAATGATGATGCCCTGTTCGTAGGATTCCTGAAAAGCTTTGCGGGAAGCTCGACGTTCGAGCATTTCAAAGGCTCCGTTTTCTTGAATATACTTGTAGAAAGCATCCCAGTTTATCACTTTTGGAACAGTTTGCGTAGCGATGTAAACCGTTCCATATGTCTTGCTGGATAATTTATCCAGGTTTTCATCCTTCATTTTATCCAGCAATTTCAGTTCTGTTTCACGGATATAACCGTTTAATTCAGTAACTTCGGCATTAAGCGCAGTCTTTCTGTTTTTGTATTCAAACAATGTTTCTACTAAATGTCCTATTTCTTTATCCATCTCGAGAGTGCCTTTCAGTGAAGGTTTCCATCCAATAGATTAAGATTTCCTGAGCGTCTCTTTTTTTAAGTCCAAATGCTTGTGTAAGATATGTACCTCCACCAAACATATTGGTTACACCACTATCTCTTAATTTATCTAAATATTTCAAATGTTCATCTTTTGCAATTGTTGGTCGTTCAATTGTCATAATATATCCTTCTCTTGCTGTGTCTTAAGTCGGCGGATACCTTTGCCAGCTGCTCGTTTATCTTTCTTGTGATTGATTCTGCCCCAGGTACCAGCAATAAGTTTGCCGTGCTTTTTTATGAAGTTACGCAAGCTCATCGTTCTTCATCTGGTGGATGTCGATATGCACTTAATATGTGAAATAAATTTGTTATGTCAGCTATATCAAGAGTCATCATGTACTTGGTACCTCGGTCTATTGTTGTTAGATTCATGAGCATTGATGTACTACCTTTTCCTTCAAGAGAAATGACATCAAAATCAATAGGAGCTTCTAATACTTTCTGACCGTTATGTCTGAGTATTTTCATAGGAAAGTTTCCTAATGGACTGAGAAATGTTCTTTGGATTCTGCAGGTTTCATTTTTCAAAGATCCTTTTTAGGCGAAGGTATTCCTGGTAGTCTGAATCACGTTCATTCAGCCAGGCCTTGTAGTCGTCACATACTTTTTTATGGTTTCTTTTTAGATGGGCTATAGAGTTATAACCCACTTCTACATCCAGATATTCTTTATAGGTATCCCACTTCCCATAAATACTTCCGAAACTATTTTTTAGTTTGACATAGGTCTCTGCAGTGTCCGTTCCTGTTTGTTTATAAACTACGTCTATAGACTCGATAATGCCAAAATCATACAGATGCAGGAGGTTCTTGTTGGGAGGTTTCATTATCTGCCTCTTTAAGTATCGCAATAACTACATCTTTTAATGTCGTCCTTGGTGCTAAAGTTCTTATTTCATAGGCATTCAAACGTTGCAGTAAATATTCGATGATTTCATCGTCACTTGGAATACCGTACATCCCAGCCTCCTTTAACCTGTAATGGTAGATCATGGGCCCAGGCGGGCGGTGTCGTCATGATCTGTTCTTGGACTTTATATGCGTTTTCGATATCTGCTTCAGGCACCAGAGAAATGATTTCATCATGGCTCATGGATGCGATGTAATACCCTTTATCGTGTACGGCCAGCATGTTTTCACCAATGATGCAGCGTGCCAGAGCTTGCACAATGTTTTCTAGCAACATGCCACCCCAGATACTCTGACGTCCGTAACGGGATACATAACTTACACCAGAATCTTCCAGGCGCAAGCCGGGGTACTTCAATGCCAGACCATTTGGTAATTCAATCATGTGGTACATAAAGCGTACAGGACCTATACGAACATCCAAATCCCGTTTGGTAGCCATCAGTTCCAGCATGGTATTCAGGCGTTCCCAGAAGGCTACCAGGTAGCCGTTAGTGCGACGATACGTAGCGACGATACGCCGTGCTTCTACTTCAGAAACTTGCACTGGAGCGCCCATAAAACCCATAGCGAGGGTCACTCTGAGCTTAGCCCAGCCCATACCAAAACCCAGACCCAGGACACAGACCTTACCTATGAAACGTTCGTCATCTGTGATGTTGTGGACTGGCTTAAAGAAGATTCGACTAGCCATGAGCTTATAAACATCCGGCCCTGTATTAGCGTCTGCGGCAAAGAACGCTGCAACGATATCCATTTGTCCTGCCAGCCATACGGTAATGCGAGCTTCGATCTGAGACAGATCCAGAACAAGGATAAGCATACCTGGTGGAGCCAATATGCTAAGTCGTAAATTTCCTCCCCGTGGTAGGTTCTGCAAATTAAGTTTATTTCCTCCAGACCATCTAAAAGTATGCGCACCGGCGTAATTGAGGAGGACCGGCAAAAAGTTTCCGTGTCTACCAGCGTTGAAAAGTCGTAACGCTCGGGTCTCATTAATGGTGGATTTGACGAGAACTCGGGCTTCAGTAACGAACCTGACTGCTTCGTTTTCATGTACAAGCAATTCTTTAAACCCTGGATCGGTTTTGGCGAAGGCATAAGCTTCTTTTCCTGTACGTAATGATATTTTTCGAGGAGGTTCAACACCTAATTCTCGAAGTAAATTTGCAAACTTATCGTTGCTCATTAACTGTTCAGTTTCGGTGTCGGCTTGAAATACAGCGGCGCGTTTATTGGCCTGTTCCAATTCGTATTCGGATTGAACCAGTTCCAGATCAACCATTAAACGAGGATCACAAAACATACGCAATGTGATATCGATCAAGCGCATCTCGGGGTCTGGAATGTACTGGCGTAGACGTTTGAAAATCTCCATGCACAAGTACACGTCATTCATGCAATAAACACCTAAGTGTGCTGATTCTGCTTTGCTTAAGATTCGTTTACCCTTGGTATCTTCCAGCCCTTCGAGCTTACCGCCAATGCCAAGAAGTTGCGCTATAACATCCAGATTATGCTTGCTGTGATGCCCTATGGCAGCACGGGCCATCGAGAGAGTGTCACAATAAAAACCACAATGGATATCAGCATGTTCATGCAGAATGAAACCATCAAAAGCTGTGTTATGAGCCACCACGGGCCTTTCATGAAGATCAAGTTTTTGTACTTCTCGGAGGGACTCATCATGACCAGCAACATAATAAGGTTCAAACCCATAGCACTGGATGCCAACACCGTGTATAAGAAATTGTTCATCGCGAATATACTCTGAAGTGTTGTATTTAGCTAAGGACAAACTATAGTCCTTGGAATAATAAGTTTCGAAATCTATAGCAACCAGATCCTTCATTGCAGTGCACGCAATAGTTGTAGAAGATCAATTTGTCTAATTTCTTTTTCTCTTAATCGGTCATAAACCTTTTCTTCGATAGTATTCTTCGCGACGACCAGGATCGTTTCTGTTTTCCGATCCTGGCCTGCGCGATAGATACGACGATTTCCCTGAATAAAGTGTTCTAAGTTGTACGTTGGACTTGCCCAAATAGCCGTAGTCGCACGGGTTAAGGTTAAACCGTGTGCTGCAGATTGAGGCTGAGCTAAGCAAACCTGGTAATAGCCTTTTTGGAAATCACGAATTATTTGCGTTCGGTCTTTTCCGGTGACTGTTCCATCGATTCTGCAGCAGGTGATTCCGTTGGCGTGAAAGAGATCTTCCATGCATTTGGCTTGGTGTTTCCAGTGGAAGAATACCAACGAATGATTACGCGCTGCAACGAGGTCAGTAACAAGCTGATACCGATTATTCTCAATGTGTATAGAAGCATTGGATTCATCGTATACCGTCCCTGAAGCGATTTGTAAGAGTTTTGTGATTAGAGCAGCGGCGTTTACAGCATTTATAATCTCATTTTGGGTTACCTCCAGAATAGCGTGTTGGGCCATGTGCTCATAAGCAGCACGTTGTTTTGGTGTTAACGTATAGTTCAATTCGTACATATGATTACGCGGAAGATCATGACATTCTTCCAAGGTATAACGAATAGAAATATCAGATAGCAAATCAGCAACAGCCGTTGTTGCACCTGGTTTGTCTACCCACTTAACCATGTTTGCTGCAGGGCCTACCTGGATGGGAGAGGCAACAGAGTTTCTGAAGGCGAAAAAACGGTTTCCCAATCGCTCGCCGTCATCGATGATAAAAACCTGATGCCAAATATCCAAGATGCTATTCGTGTTTGGTGTACCAGTAAGGCCGTATCGGAACTCGAAATATTTTGTAAGTTTTTTAAGACAACGAGAACGTAAAGATGTGCGATGCTTGAATGCGGAAATCTCGTCCACAATAAGTGTATCAAATCGATCGAAAAATCCTGGTTTTTGTTTGACAAGCCAGCGGACAGCATCTGAATTAGTAATGTATACATCCGATGATAATGCAAATGCTTTGTCGCGGTTTGAGGCATATGCCACGGAAGTTCTGAGATGTGGTGCGAATTTTTCAATATCATCTACCCAGGCAGTCTCCAATAAAGATTTAGGTGCTAAGATCAGGGCGCATTTACCACCCTTAGCTCGACGTGTAGCAAATAAGTCAATTTGTACACGGGTCTTACCGGTACCTGCATCTGAAAGATCCAGGCCGCGAGGAATAGTCAAAAAACGGTTAAGACTTTCTGTTTGATGCTTGAACGGTTTATGCATAATAATCGAATTCATCGCTTGAGTAACGTTTGGAGATTCCTATTAACCATTCTCCATTATTGAAATAATGGAGATCACCGTCGATAATAAAACCGTTTATAGCGATGGGTATGGTAAGAGTATTTTTACCTTCGAGATAAGTTTCAATAATGTATTCCCAGTAACTATAAAAAGCATCGAGCATTTGCTCGAATTTTATTATCTTCTCTGAAATGTAATGACACTTAATTTTCGAAAGAGTAACGGTACTCGCAGTATTTGTTGCCGTCATAGCCTTCTCCGTAAGGACAGAAACGACAGGCATAAGCAGAAGACTTAGGAGGGAACTCGGTTGCTGTCGTCATAGTACGAGCACGGCGATCGAAATCTTCTTTGAACATTTCGAGCTGTGTGCGGTTATAGGATTGTTTCAGGGTTTCACCAGAATCCAGATACCAGAAAGCGACATTGAATTTTTCGATTTCAGGATAACGGATGCTGGAAACCAGAGCATATAACTGACCTTGCTGAATGTGTTTAACTGGATATTTCTTACCGGTTTTGTAATCCACAATAGTCATTTCAGGTGGATTTAATTCAGCGTAATCGAGCTTCATTCGGCCCCAAGCAGTGTCACTAGACCAGCCAGTCTGTTGCCAATAGTCATCAATTGCCCATTCTTGCTCGATTGCACATAAGTCTGGTGACTCGCGGTATTTAGTTCGTTGAAGATGGAAAGCATCACTGAAATTTTGTAATTCATCAATGAGGTTGATGTCGTCGATGACAAAGCGTTCGGCCGCTGTATGAACACGTAAGCCTCGTACAAGAGCGTGTTCATCTTGTCCTTCTTTGGGGACGAGCTCTGGCGTAGGAATTTTTTGTACGTATTGTAAGTAGGCACGATAAGGACACGTTTCATAAACGTCGAGACGGGACATACTCCAGGCTTTAATCATTAGACAGGCTCCTGATAGGAACCGTCATTATAGCATGTCGTTAAGATCCTTTAGTGTTTTTGCCTGTTGTAATCGAGCTGTCTCTATAAGTGTCATTAAGGTTTGTATAATTAAAGTCTGTCCTTCCATGAGCTTTTTTAATTGCTGCATCTGTCCGAGAAGAAGGCCGACACAAGCACCGGAAAAAAGGCACAGTACGTAAAAACTAAAGGCTGTGGGATTCATAGAGGCTCCTTGATTAAAGATGTTCCGTTGTCTGGGCGCTGCACGGAACCACACAGCCGAGAGGTAATCTACCTGACCTTGCCCTTTTTCTTCGCTTTGATTGATTTAGGTTCGATTTTCTTTAATGCCAAAAGCTTGCAGTAGGTAGCATTGTAGGTACGTCCTAAACCTTTTGCAATTTTTGTAATCGCTAGGCCATCTTTATGGTTTTTTATCAAGGTGTCTATTTCCAGCTGAGTCCAGTTAGTTGAACTACGAGGAGCCTTTTTAACCAATTCTTTTTTCACTGTACGTAAATTAGTACCGGTATCAGTTTGCAGTGTCCATTGGATACCTGCACGATGGCCTTGTATATACAAGGTATAGATTTGAAATTCTTCTCCTTCACCAAGATCATTTGCATAAGTTTGCGCTTCTTTTACTGTGTCAAACTCATTGGTTTTGCTAACAGTTGCAGAAGCATTTTCGATTACCATTACTACGGGTTTCATTGCTGAACCTCCAAAATTAAGTGTTCGCCCCAATCGGGCTTAACGTCATGATTCGTGATTACCCACAGTACAGGATAATTAGGAATCTCTTTCGGCCATGGAGCATAACCATCGGTCAGGTATACCAAGGCATCTGGATTGATGTTGTTTTCCTTGACCCATTGGAAAACAGGTTCGAAATCGGTGCCTCCGCGTCCTACGTAGGTGAATTGTGGTTCATCGTATTGGGTATATTCCTTAACACGATCGTGGATTTCCGTATCGACATCTGCGACCCACATTTTCTTAGGTTGCAACGCCTTATGGATTTCTTTAATTTCCGAAGCAAAAATCTGTAACTCTTCATCTGATACTGAACCGGATGTGTCTACAGCGATTACTACATCGCCAGTTGGTATAAACCGTTTAGATGGCATATATATGCCTTGTGCAATTAAACGCCGATTGGGTTTATTCCAAGAGATACGATCTGGCTTGCGTTGGTTGAAAAAGCGCCATAGCTGTTGTCGCCATGGAATTTGAGGCTGTAGAAGTTCTTCGACAAGTGTTCCGATACTTCCTGGGAGAAGACCTCGTTGCTTAGCGATATGTGCAGCTTGTTTGGTGGCGATTTCCCAGTCTTTAGAGGCAGCGGCAGCTGCACTGGCGCTCTGTCTTTTTCCTGTTTCTGGATTAGGTACAGATGGATCAAGACTGGAACCAAAATCCCAGCCATCTGAGCCAGCACCTTTGTTTGAGGACTCATCATTAGGAAGCTTTTCATAAACTTCTTCGGCAGACATGCCGTTATATTTGCTATTCCAGAGTCTGCCTTTAGGCAAAGAATACCTTTGTTCAAGAATAATCGAATTGATAACATAGTCACAGGCCTGATTCCATTTGTTGGCGTTACGGTGATGCCGCCGCCACATATGCTGGAAAGCACAATGAAGCACTTCATGCATTACAACACCGATAGTTTCGGGTTGTGACATTTTAGATACGGCATCTGCGTTGTAGAAAAGATTGGCTCCATCAGTTCCCATAACAGGAACTATAGAACTATCAATTTCGCATAGTTTCAGGCGTAATGCAAGAGTTCCGAAAAACGGTTGTGTGCGGATTAATTCAGTTCGCGCTTTGGTTATTTTGTATAAAGCGTCATTACTCATCGTATTCCTCTTTTAAGCGAAACCTTATATATGCTGCAAAGAGATCACAGTGATCCATTAAATCAGTCAGGCTTCCGTTTGGCCAAAGAAATGTTTGTTCAGCGAGATTCCAGGTACGATCTGTTGTTAAAGTTCGGCAATATCCGAATAGTAAAATATCGAAATGTTCCAAAAAAAGCCTTACGTCATAATTTTTGTATGATGTCATAACAAATATGCGTGAGATCATTTTGAATTGTTTCTGAATTACGGATTTGTTCGGGAGTCCAAATTAAAATTTCTTTTTTAACCTGGATGAATTTATCTCGCAAATTTGTTTCAACACTGTCTCTTAAATTATCTGACATACTAACCAGATCCTGTATTTCGGTTAGCAAACTTTTGTTAAACCGTTTGCCTACAAGTAAAGTCTTATGCAGCATTTGCAAGCGCTTAGCCAGGCGGAGCTTAAGTTCATCAGAAAGTACATGCTGCACATGTTCTGCTGATTCCTTCATGGAGATTTGAAGTTCTTCAATAACATCTTCAGCAGCATCGACACGAAAGTCTTCGACGTCGGGAAATGGCAAAGTGATCAGTTTGACTTCGAAACGAGTACGTAAATCTTCTACTGAAGGATATTCGCCTTCATGGTATAAATCTCCTTTACGTTCTTTGGCCAATACCTGATGGTCTGGATAGGCATCTATGAATGTATCCACTTCCTGGTAAAATTGCATTTTAAGTGGTGTATGTTCGTTAGCGAAATCACGAAAGCTTTTAGACGGGATCAAACGGCCTTGACCGCCGTCAAGCCAGGATAAAGTACGTGCGTAGAAATGATTACGTAAACGCCCTGCACAACGATCGACCATCGATAGTGGGTCGTTTACGAACAAACTTTTCTTGTATTTGTCGTTATGGGTATCGCTTTTGAATGTATCTGCAACAGCTTGTAATGCTGTTTTATCATTGACTTCGCCTGCCCATTTACGCAGGCTTAGATTGAGAATGATCCCGGTTGTGGTTAGTGGATTTGGCATAGTAGTCTTCCTCTTGGTCTATTTGTAATATGCTGACATTTATAGCGTTAAAACGTTTTGGATTAGCCCCGATTAAATGCATACGTCGAATAGCATAATTCGGATTTTTTCGAACGAAAGAAATTGTCGTATGCTTTAATGCTCTTAAATGCCATTGCAGCATATAAAGGCGTCTTCGAATGTTATAGTTGGTTTGACCTGATGGTGTTATCGACGATTTCACAAATATTTTCCATTCGATAAATT
>Ga0307378_10010427_pt1 | contig 12060 bp, 14 predicted proteins | sample UN1MG_FD_202238 | JGI IMG/M metagenome (GOLD analysis project Ga0307378, IMG submission 202238) | Soil microbial communities from Risofladan, Vaasa, Finland - UN-1 | ecosystem: Environmental > Terrestrial > Soil > Coastal area > Acid sulfate soil | place: Finland: Risofladan, Vaasa | collected...
GCTTTTTTCGCCGTCCAGTATGCGGCGTAGCGCCACGGCGTTTTCCTGCGGCGTGCCTCCCATGATTTCCGACCTTCCTGATACTTCGAATCCGAAATTTTCCGGCGCGACCTCATAAGAAGTCGATAGCAGGTCTTCGCTGACGTCCCACACCAGCGACCCGCCGCTTATCGTTATTTCGTCGAGTCCGTCTCTTCCGTGTATTACCAGCGAGTGCTTCGTGCCGAGCCGGTAGAGGACGGCGGCAATCTTTTCCCCGAGTTCTTCCCCGGGGACGCCGAGCACCAGGTGCTCCGCGCGGGCCGGATTGGTCAGCGGCCCGAGTATATTGAACACGGTGCGGATGCCTATTTCTTTTCGGACCGGGGCGGCGTGCTTCATGGCGGGGTGGAAGACCTGGGCGAACATGAAGCCGATGCCGACCTTCTCAATGCATTCGGCGACTCCCTCCGGGCCGAGGTCTATCTTTACCCCCAGCGCCTCGAGGATATCGGCGCTGCCGCACTTGCTTGAAGCGGCGCGGTTGCCGTGCTTGGCTACTTTAAGCCCCGCCCCCGCCGCCACGAATGCCGCCGCCGTGGATATGTTAAAGCTCCCCGACCCGTCTCCGCCCGTCCCCACGATATCGATAGACGGGCCGGATATATTTACCGGGGTGGCTTTGGCCCGCATGACGCTGGCCAGACCGGCAATCTCGTCGGAGGTCTCACCCTTGATACGTAAAGCCGTCAGGAAAGCGCCAACCTGCGCGGGCGTCGCATCCCCGCCCATTATCTCCTCCATGCTGCCGGAGGCCTCTTCAAAGCTGAGGGAACGCCCTTCGACTAAGCTGCCAATGGCTTCTTTAATCACTTTCGTTAAATCCTAACCTAAATTTAAAATGATTCTTTTTTATTTACCTCACGGAATTCTAATTCTTGAGCAATAACTATTATTCTTTCCTCATCTTGAGATTTTTTAGGTATGAAAGGTAACCATGTTTGATACCATATTTGCGTTTTATCAAATCCACGATATTGACTCACAAGATAGCAAGTTTTTCCAATTAGCTTAAAATTATTATAAGCTTCATAACTTAAATTGTAGAAATGAATTGGATTTTCAGTATCTTTGATTACAAATGTGTGCCTTTCGAATTTCTTTTGGTTTTTCTTATTGTCTAGAAGGAATATTTCCAATTCGATAGCTGGCCCATTCCCTATATTGAAAACCAGGAAATCATCCGAATCATAACTTCTTTCGTTTGCCTTTTGGACTATTGTTGGGCGAGAGGTTAATATTCTTTGTTCTCTCATTTCCTCAGCCATTTTCATACTGGCTTCTGCCTGTTTTTCTGTAGCCTTGGCAATTTCAGCAGTTCGTATAACGTAGACAGTAGTAACCGCTACAAGAATGATCGTTATTGCTGCGTTTATTACTTGCCCTGCATCAATTTTTTGAAGTATATTCGCCACAATAAGTACTACAAGCATCAATACCAAAACGATATAAAACACGATTATCTCTTTCTTTGCCATCTTTCACCTCCCCACTTTTCCCCTTTTCGTTATATATCTTTTCCCACCCAAACCGCTCTCGCGGCATCCTCGGCTTAGCCCGGTGGTTGTTCTTTATCTTCTTCCTTCTTCGGCTTGGTCATGTATTCAGAATAATACTTCAATCCGGAGGCTATGACATCGGCAATGGCAACGCCGCTCCCTTTGGATTTGTCTTCCTTTTGGAGCTCCTGCTGTAGCTGCTCCAGTTTGGCCATTATCTGCTCGAATCTCTCTTTATCTTGTTTCCTGTCCTGTTTGCGTATCAACTGCAGCAATCCCAGGCAGATAAATCCCACGCCTGCTAATGCTCCGGCGATTTGTAGTTGCAGTGTCGAGCTGGTCACCGCCGTTACGATGATGCCTATACCTGCCAGTATTATCACGATGGCTATTGATTTCGTGTAATTCATTTGTCTTAATCCACCCTCCCTCTCGTTTTTTATCTATTCCCACCCTGCCGACCTCGCGGCATCCTCGGCTTATCACGTAGTATTGTCCTTCCACCTCCCCCTTCCTTTACTAAAGGAAGGGGGTCAGGGGGATAGATATTTAGCCCTTTTTATTTGAAAAATCTAAAAAATTCCTCAGTAAATCCTTCCCTACCCCCGTCATAATCGATTCCGGGTGGAACTGGACGCCTTCGACTTGGTAGACGCGGTGGCGCAGTCCCATTATAATATCATTGTCCGTCCAGGCGCTCACCTCCAGGCAGTCCGGAAGGCTATGGCGCTTTACCGCTAGCGAGTGGTAGCGTACTGCCGGGAAAGGATTGGGTAGTCCGGCGAATACCCCCTTACCGTCGTGGTGCACCAGGGAGGTCTTGCCGTGCTTTATTTCCCCCGCGTGGTCGACTATTCCCCCGTACGCGTGGCCGATGCACTGGTGACCCAGGCACACTCCCAGTATCGGTAGCCTCCCCCCGAACCTCCGTATGACATCGTTGGAGATGCCGGCCTGCTCCGGTGTGCCCGGCCCCGGCGAGATAACGATGCGCTCCGGCGCCAGATTTTCCATCTCGTCGAGCGTCATGGCGTCGTTCCTGGCCACCCTTACCTCCTCCCCCAGTTCGCTGAGGTACTGGTAGAGGTTATAGGTGAAGCTGTCGTAGTTGTCTATCAGCAGGATCATTTTAGCCCGCCTCCGCGTTTTCGATGGCGGTGAGCAGCGCCTGGGCCTTGTTCAGGCTTTCCTGGTATTCTTTATCGGGGACGCTGTCGGCGACGACGCCTCCCCCCGCCTGAACGTAAGCCACCCCGTCCTTGATAACGATGGTGCGTATGGCGATGGCTGTGTCCATGTTGCCTGAAAAATCGAAATAGCCCACCGCCCCCGCGTAAGGCCCGCGCTTGTCCGGCTCCAGTTCGGCGATTATCTCCATGGCGCGTATCTTGGGGGCTCCGGAGACCGTGCCCGCCGGGAAGCAGGCGCGCATGGCGTCGAACTGCGTAAACCCGCCCCTGAGTTTCCCCTGCACGTGCGATACCAGGTGCATGACGTGCGAGTACCGCTCGATGTCCATGAACTGCGTGACCTCTACCGTGCCCGGCTGGCTGATTCTGCCGACGTCGTTGCGGGCGAGGTCCACCAGCATGATGTGCTCGGCGCGTTCTTTTTCGTCGTTTTTGAGCTCTTCTTCGAGCGCTCTGTCCTCTTTGCTGTCCCGACTCCTCGGGCGGGTGCCGGCGATGGGGTGGTTGGAGACAACGCCGTCCTCGACGCGTACCAGCAGCTCCGGTGATGTCCCGACGATATAAAAGTCGCCGAGGTGCAGGTAGTACATGTACGGTGACGGGTTCAACGAGCGCAGAGCGCGGTAAATGGCGAAGGGGCTGGCTTCCGTGCGCCGGGAGAGTCGCTGCGAAGGCACGACCTGTATGATGTCGCCGTCGTAGATGTATTTCCTGGCGCGCTCGACGATTTCCTCGTATTCGGCCTGCGTGAGGTTCGATTCAGTAACGGTTGCCTTTCCGGCCGGCTGGCTTTCCTTTACTTCGACCGGCTTTTGCAGCCTTTCGGCGAGGCTGTCTATCTTATCGATGGCCCTGGAGTATTCAGATTCCACGTCGCCGTCGAGGCGCACATGCGCCACCACTTTAATGACGTGGGTGAGGTGGTCGAAGATGAGCAGGGTGTCCGCCAGCATCATGACGGACTCGGGCAGGCTTACGGGGTCGTTTTCGGGCGAGGGCAGCTTCTCGAAGTATCGCGCCACCTCGTAGCTTAAGTACCCCACCATCCCCCCGTGAAAGCGAGGCAGCCCCTCTATCGGCACGGGCTTATACTTCTTGAACTCATCCTCTATCAGCTTCAGCGGGTCGGTGGGATTATCCCCGCCGGTGCTGATGATTAGCGAAGGCTCTGTCCCCAGGAAGCTGTAGCGGGCCAGTCGCTCGCCCCCCTCCACGCTCTCCAGCAGGAAAGAGTGGTCCCCGCGGGCTATCTTGAGGTACGCCGATACCGGCGTGTCCAGGTCGGCATTGATTTCCCGGTAGACCGGCACCAGGTTGCCCTGCTTTTTCAGTTTTTTCGCTTCTTGCAGCGTCGGGTGGTACATCTTTTCCCCCAAAACAAAAAGCCCTCCATCCTTTGAAGGGACGGGGGGCTAAAACCGCGGTGCCACCCTTCTTGACCGGAATAGTAGAAGTTTGGTCCTCTCTGCGGGTACGGCCCCGGTTCTTACGGGACGATACCCCGGGATTCTTTAACGCTTCCCCTGCGGCAAGGCCTACTCGTCCTTCGGCAAACTCAGGACTTTCGGTTTGCGGCTCCCGGGTCCATTCGGCCCCCGCGCTGGCGTCGGCTCACACCTTACCCGACTCTCTGGGCCCCGCTCTGAAGCTTACTACTCCCATTCTCAGCCTTTACATAATTAGGTTATTTTTAATTTAACACGGTGAGCCTGATTTGTCAAGGGTGGGAGAAACAAAGAAATTAATAATATTTGACTAATGTTGTATAATAAAAATATATGTCTAGTATTACTAACAATAAACCTGATATATCTAAGAGACTTTCTTTTATTGTACCAGCGAGCCCTCTGGCTCCTACTTTTGTAATGCAGTACTTTGCTATGAAGGATGAACTTAAGAAATTGAAACAAAGATTAGAAGAATTGGAAGCTAAGAATTCTGGGGAGGGGGAGGTTATTATGATTAGGGATATAACGAGAGAAGACGCAAAACGTGAAATCAAACAACTTTTTAAGAGTGAGAGGACGCTATATTATTCCGATATTGTAAAAGAGTTAGGAATAGAATTAGAGATGGTAGTTGATATCTGTAACGAATTACAAGAGAAGAAAGAAATAGAGAAAGATGCCAACGTACGATAAACTAGGCGATTCATTAAGAGCAGATAGGATTGCTGCTTCAGCACGCAGCATTGATAAAGTAATGGTTGATAAGCTGACTGGCAAACATAGAGGTCAGTTTACAATTCTAAGAGACAATGCTTTTTGTATAATTGAAATTCCTTTAAAAAGGGTTTTGGATAAGAAATAATACTTCCCACTTCTCGTCTCTTATCTTTTCCCACCCATGCCACCCAGTATCATTCTTTGCTTATCCCGCAGGTCTTTAGCCTCCCCCTTTCGTAAAGGGGGACTGAGGGGGATTTCATAAGCCACCCAGGTTTAGGAGAGAGCATGTTTGACAAAATCAGTTTGACCTGTGATGATATATTTATTAATATTGACTATTTGGAAACTGTGAAAAGATGTCTTTTCAGAGTGTAATCGCAACTATAAATGAATTAAAGAAGGAGAAGATAATAGCGGATTACGCAATATATGGCGGTTACGCTATTACTTATTATCTTGAGCCTGCTTATACTTACGATTTAGATATTATCATACTTGTAAATTCTAACGATGATTTTCATGAGCTTTATAAATACTTTAGGAAGAAAGGGAATAAAATTGAGAACGTGTATATTTTTATAGATGATATGCCTGTGCAGTTTTTCCCCGGCTATGGTGGTGATATATTTGAGGAAGCTGTTAGGCATGCGCATAAAATAAAGATAAAGGACTTACCTAGTAAAGTCGTAAACGTGGAATATTTGATAGCTATGCTCTTGAAATCTTATAGGCCAAAAGATAAAATAAGAATAGCAGAGTTGTTACCAAAAGCCAATGTTGATACTTTAAAAGAAATAATAAAAAGACACGATAATGAAAACGACAGACTACAGATTAAATATAAAGAATTACGCAGAACACTTCAAGCTGGCCAGGGCAAATAGGTCTGCTAGACAAGCAAAATTGTCTTATGTCTCTAAAATAGCTATTTTAGAAAAGCTGCAATCAGATCATAAAGTTATTCAAAAATCAATTAATACTATGAAATAGTATTTCCCTTTCGTCTCTCATCTATTCCCACCCTGGCCGCCCAGTATCATTCTCCGCTTATCCCGCAGTCTTTACCCCCCACCCCAACAGGGGAGTGCGCAGCGAGAGGGGGCGCCAGCCCCCTCTCAAAATACCTTCCCCCTCTCCTGATAACTTAGCCAGGAGAGGGGGACACAGGGGGTGAGGTACATAAGCCCCCTCTTAACATAAGGCTATTGCCGTGCTTCGTAAGGTATGATATACTGGTAGCAGGCCTGAATCCTCAACACCTACGATTAATTTACTAAGGGAGGTCAAATAACTTGCCGGACACTGCAACTATCAAACAGCTCCTCGAAGCCGGGGCGCACTTCGGACATCAGACGGGTCGGTGGCACCCGCGGATGAAAAACTACATCTTCACCAAGCGCAACGGCATCCACATCATCGACCTGGAAAAGACCGCCGTCATGCTCGACAAAGCCTGCGACTTCATCAAGGACGTCATCGCCCAGGGCGATACCATCCTCTTCGTCGGCACCAAAAAGCAGGCCCAGGAATCCGTACAGGAAGAAGCAACCCGCTGCGGCATGTACTACGTCAACCAGCGCTGGCTCGGCGGCATGCTCACCAACTTCACCACCATCCAGGCCCGCATCGATCAGCTCGTGCGTCTAGAAGACCAGCAGGCCAGGGGCGAGCTCGGGCGCGTAACCAAGAAAGAAATCCTCAAAATCGGCGAGAAGATTGAGCACCTCAACAAGCAGATGGGCGGCTTTAAAGAAATGACAGCCCTGCCCGGAGCCCTCTTCATCGTCGACCCCACCAAGGAAAGGATTGCCCTCGCCGAGGCCAGGCGCATGGGCATACCGGTGGTAGGCATCGTAGATACCAACTGCAACCCCGACGAAATAGACCATGTCATTCCCGCCAACGACGACGCCATCCGCGCCATCAAGCTAATCTGCACCAAGATTGCGGACGCCGTGCTCGAAGGCAAGATGAGCGTGGCCACTACCGTCACCTCCGAGGTCGTCGAGGAGAAGGAGACCGCCGGGGCCGCCGCTGTACAATCTAACGAACCGTTAATTTTCACACCGGACGAGGTATAAGGAGGAGTACTTGGAAATCACCACCCAGATGATAAAAGAGCTGAGAGAACAGTCCGGCGCCGGCATCATGGACTGCCGGGGCGCCCTGGTCGGCTGTCAGGGAAACATGGAAAAAGCGCTGGCCAGCCTGAAAGAAAAAGGACTTCTCAAGGCGCAGAAAAAAGCGGAACGCGCTACCGGTGCGGGGCTAGTTGAAGCCTATATACATACCGCCGGGCGTATCGGGGCCATGGTCGAGCTTAACTGCGAGACCGACTTCGTCGCCCGCACCGACGAGTTCAAAGAACTGGCTCACCTTCTCGCCATGCAGGTGGCGGCGCTGGCACCGAAACATGTCTCCGAAGAAGACGTGCCTGAAGACGACGATATCGTCCCCGAGGAAGCCTGCCTGCTGCTCCAGCCGTATATAAAAGACCCGACTAAGGTCGTCAAAGATATCATCATAGAAACCATCGCTAAAGTAGGAGAAAACATCAGGGTACGCCGGTTCAGCAGATTCGAATTAGGTAGCTAGAGGTAGACAAATGCCTGGAGCTAAATACAAGCGGGTACTACTCAAGCTCAGCGGCGAGGCATTACGCGGCGGACACAGCTATGGAATCGATAATCCTACTTTAACCAGAATATCGCGCCAGATAAAACAGGTGGTGGAGATGGGAGTCGGCGTCGGCATCGTCGTCGGCGGGGGCAATATCTGGCGTGGCGCCCAGGCAGAAGCGGACGGAATGGAACGCGCTACCGCCGACTATGCCGGGATGCTGGCGACGGTTATCAACGCCCTGGCCCTCCAGGACGTGCTGGAAAGGGAAGACGTCGATACCAGGACGCTATCCGCCCTGGATATCCGGCAGGTCGCCGAGCCTTTCATCAGGCGGCGCGCTATCCGGCACCTGGAAAAGGGCCGGGTGGTTATCTTCGCGGGGGGTACCGGTAATCCTTACATGACGGCAGATACCGCCGCCGCCCTGCGCGCCATAGAAATCGGCGCGGAAGTCCTGCTGATGTCCAAGAACAACGTCGATGGTATCTACTCCGCCGACCCGCGCAAAGACCCCAAGGCGAAAAAGTTCGACAGGATTACTCACCTCGAAGTATTAAACAAACGACTCGAAGTGATGGATACTACCGCTCTATCGTTATGTCTGGATAATAAACTCCCCATAATCGTCTTTGACCTGGATGCTCCGGATGCAATGCGAAAGGTCGTTCTCGGCGAGCCGATAGGTACGCTGGTAACAAGTGAGAGTTGATATGGTTAACGAAACGTTAAAAAGCATTGAAGATAAAATGAAAGCCTCGATAAAGGTATTCCGTGCGGACCTGGCCACTATCCGCACCGGGCACGCGACACCCGCACTCGTCGAGCACGTCAAAGTGGAATACGCCGGTGTCCCCACACCGTTGAACCAAATCGCCGGTATTTCGGCGCCCGAAGCCGGACTGCTGGTTATCCAGCCCTGGGATAAAAGCAGCATACACAGTATCGAAAAAGCGATACTGAAATCGGAACTCGGTCTAAATCCCTCCAGTGACGGCAATGTCATCAGGATAGCCATCCCCCCCCTCAGCGAAGAGCGCCGCCAGGAACTGATTAAGGTAGTACACAGGAGGATGGAGGAAAGACGGGTAGCGATTCGCAGCCTGCGACATGAAGCTATGAACGAGCTCAGGAAGATGGAAAAGGATAAGGAGATATCGCAGGACGAACACAAACGCGCTCAGGACCAGATGCAAAAAATCACCGACGTATTCATGGCTGAAATCGAGAAGTTCGGTAAGGATAAAGAACAGGAACTCCTGGAAGTCTAGTACGGACTATTTTTACCTGCCCCGGACAAGCCTTTGCCGGGATGGCGGTTACCTCAACGAAAATGGAAAGAATCACCGGTCTTCCCCGTCATGTAGCCTTTATAATGGACGGTAACGGCAGATGGGCCGAGCATCGTGGACTGCCGCGTCTGGAAGGACATCGGGCCGGGGTAAAAAACATGGGCCCCGTTATCAGATATCTTAGTAGTCACGGTATCGAATACACCACTCTTTATACCTTTTCCACCGAGAACTGGAGCCGCCCCGGGGATGAAGTCGACGGTTTGTTTCATCTTCTGGAAGGTATCGTAGATAAAGAGGCGCGTGAGCTCCATAAATACGGCATAAGGATACGCCACATCGGCCGCCTTGACGGACTATCGCAGGAGTTACAAAAGTCCATCGATAAAGCGGTCAAACTCACCGCCGGGAATACAGGCATGACTCTCGGCGTAGCGTTAAATTACGGAGGGCGGGGGGAAATATTAAATGCGGTGCGCCATATCATAGATGGGAAAGTGCCTCCCGAAGAAATAGACGAAAAGCTATTCGGAGAATATCTTTATACCGCTGATTTTCCCGATGTCGACCTGGTCATTCGTACGGGTGGAGAGATTCGCACCAGCAATTTTCTGATATGGCAGGCAGCCTACAGCGAATATTACTTTACCCCGGCTCTCTGGCCGGACTTTAACGAAGAGGAACTGGAGAAAGCTTTGCTGGCCTACAGCCAGAGACAGAGGCGCTTTGGCGGGCTGCAATCGAAAGGCGCATGCTCAAAAGAAGAGTCGTAACAGCACTTTGGGGCATTCCGCTTATCATCGTTGCTATCTGGTTCGATGAGCCATGGCCGTGGTTTACCGTGCTGGCGGCTGTCTGGGGACTGCTGGCTGTCCTCGAATTCTACAGGATGGTGGGCGTGGCTAAATCCCTGCCGCTTACCTGTTTCGGCATGGTCTGGACCCTGCTGTTCATCCTGCACCCCCATTGTACTTATGAGATGGTTGTCCCGCTTCTACTGACTTCAAGCATAGCGCTTTCTCTGATACTGCTGGTGTTCCTCCCCAAGAAAGAAGACGCTTTTACCGGCTGGGCTTGGATGATGGCCGGTATTCTTTACCTGGGCTGGCTGCTGAGCTATCTGGTAGCGTTAAGGCTTGAACCGGGGACGGCGGCTTTCCCGGATAATGGCCGTAACTTCGTGTTTCTTGCCCTGTTCGCTACCTTCGGCTCGGATATTGCCGCCTACTTTATCGGTAAGGCCATCGGTAAGCACAAGCTGGCGCCGCGTATCAGCCCCGGCAAGACGTGGGAAGGGGCTATCGCGGGGATATTCGGGGCGGTGATTATCAGCCTGCTTTTTAAATTACCCACGCCTTTGCAGGTTCCTTTAAGCTACTGGCAGGCAATGCTCCTGGGGGTGCTCGTCAGCGTCTTCGGGCAAATCGGCGACCTGGCGGAGTCGCTGCTGAAGCGTAACTCAGGTGTAAAGGAGTCGGGCAACCTCATGCCGGGTCACGGCGGCCTGCTTGACAGAATGGATAGTGTCCTCTTTGCGGGCGTGGTGGTGTATCTGTATTATATTTTCGTGGTGGCGTAGTAGTCTATTATTTTCACCTCATCCCCTGGTTTATTAATTGTGACCTATCCCCCTGTCCCCCTTCCCTTGGGTATTGTTGAAGGGAAGGGGGAAGAATTAGAAAGAGGGGCTGATGCCCCTCTTAGACACCCCAAAACGCTCGATTAATAATCAGGCGTGTTATAATTATAGCTATCATGGAGACATTAAAGGCCGGCGCTCAAAAACTGGGACTCCACCTCACTACCGTGCAGCTCGAGCAGTTTGAGCTATATTATCAAGATCTCATCGACTGGAACCGGAGGATGAACCTGACCAGCATCACCGACTATGAAGAGGTGCAGGTAAAGCATTTCCTCGATTCTCTTACCATAATCACGGCAATCAAAGCTATCGATAAAAATCAAAGAATGACTGTCATAGATGTAGGCACAGGAGCCGGACTGCCCGGCATACCCCTGAAAATCTTATTGCCTGATATCCGGCTGGTGCTGCTTGAAGCCACCCTCAAGAAGACAAAATTCCTGCGCCATGTCATCGGCAGGCTGGGACTGGATAACGTTGAAATCGTTATAGGCCGGGCGGAGGAAGTCGCCCATGAAGCTCAATACAGGGAGAAATTCGACCTTGTATTATCGCGCGCCGTGGCGTCGTTGCCGGCACTGGTCGAGTTGACCCTGCCTTTCTGCGCCGTGGGCGGTCGATTTATCGCCCAGAAGAAGGGGAATATCGAAAGAGAAGTAGAACAGGCACAGAAAGCCATCGATATACTGGGCGGCATCCTGCGGGAAGTGAAGTCGATTGAGTTGGAAGAGTTGGGCGATAAACGCTACCTGGTGATAGTCGATAAAATAAAGTTGACGCCTGCCGCATACCCCCGCCGCCCCGGAATGCCGGCCAGGAAGCCGATTGTTTCTTAGATTGAAAGTCCGCCTGCCTATTCTTTTATATTATCGAATTTTTCCTGCAGACGGCTGATTAGCTGCACAAACTCCTTGTCTTTGCGCCATCGTCCGCCGTATAACCGCAGACTCTTGATTGTATTTTTAATATCCTCAGGGCTGGGATTACCTTCCTCCAGCAGACTGTAGGCCGATTTCCGCCACTTATTCTTTGCCCTGGCATCGATTTTATTGGTAAAGACAAGTATGCCGATAAGGACGAGAACGACCAGAAAGAAATACACGTATTCCATAACTAATCATGTTTTAACATATTCTCCTGTTAGAGTCAATGACAGGCTGAACTATACCGGCAAATGTGTTGCTAAGCCCTGCCAACAGTAGTAGAATTATATTATTAAACCGGGAAATCCAGGAGGAGGCGGAAATGGAAACAGGGACGTGGAAGGTAAAGACGGGACTGGCCCAGATGCTCAAGGGCGGCGTTATTATGGACGTGGTCACGGCGGAGCATGCCAGGATTGCCGAGGAAGCCGGTGCCTGCGCGGTAATGGCGCTGGAGAGAGTTCCGGCGGATATCCGGGCGGCCGGCGGCGTGGCGCGCATGGCCGACCCCACGGTTATCGAGGCTATTATGAAGGCGGTTACCATACCGGTCATGGCCAAGTGTCGTATCGGACATTTCGTAGAGGCACAGGCACTGGAGGCGATGGGGGTCGACTACGTAGATGAGTCCGAGGTCTTAACACCGGCCGACGAGAAATATCACGTCTGGAAGCATGACTTCAAGGTG
>Ga0307378_10010428_pt1 | contig 12060 bp, 10 predicted proteins | sample UN1MG_FD_202238 | JGI IMG/M metagenome (GOLD analysis project Ga0307378, IMG submission 202238) | Soil microbial communities from Risofladan, Vaasa, Finland - UN-1 | ecosystem: Environmental > Terrestrial > Soil > Coastal area > Acid sulfate soil | place: Finland: Risofladan, Vaasa | collected...
CACGTTAAGCTTGCTCGTCGGGGACATGAACCCGGGGACGAGACCGATCATGTTGGAACAGAAGATGAATAGGCCGATCGTCCCGATCATGGGAAGATATTTCTTCCCGCTCTCGCCGATGACGTCTGTCAGGATGCCTTCGAAGGCTTGGAGGATCATCTCGAGGAGGCTCTGGCGCTTGGAAGGAACGAGGGAAAGCTTGCGGGAGGCCAGGCCGAGAATAACGATGAGGAGGAGGGCCACGAAGATGCACATGACGAGATAATCGGGGACCGGCGCGTGGGGGTTCTTGGGCTCGATGCCGAGCAGGCGAAGCAGGGCCAGGATGGGCTTGCCGAGGAGCTTGTTAAAGAGATCGGCGACGTAAACGCTGTGTTCTAGACCTTCCATTGTTTCATCTGCGAGACGGCCAGCGCGGCCTCGATCAAGAAGGCCAATATGAGGCTTGAAAATCCGGCCACGAAGGCCAGGATCATCCTCGGAAAGAGGAGAATTATAATCGAAAAAACAGCCAATAGCAAGAAAAGGCGGAGAAGGTAAAAGACCAGGCCGGAACGGACCGCTCTCCGCCTGTCCGGCCCGAGAAAGCGGTTCAGGGCTGTCTTCAGCCAGACGAAACTGGCGGCCGAAAGAAGGCCTCCGGCCAGGATGAAGAGGCTGGTCAGAGGGGTGAAGAAGAAGAGGGCGAGGAGGGCGATGAGGGCCGCGATAAGAAGAATCTCCAGAGGAATGCGGCGGAGAACCTTCTCTTCATAGGTCATCGTCTTTCTCCAGTCCGAACTTCTTGAGACCCCGGAAGAGGCTGAGGAATCCGGAGACGACCCCCAAGAGGGTGAGGATGATCAAGAGCCAGGGCGCCGTGCCCAGGAGATTGTCCAGGAAATACCCCAGGAAGAGGCCTACGGCGATGGATGATGGCAGCATCAGACCGAGCGAGCTCAGCGCAGCGAGCTTGCGGAAGTTCGAGCGGCGGGGCGGACGGTCGGGCTCGAGAAATTTCATAACGCGGTTAAATTTTTACCGTATTTATCGGAAATGTCAAACGCCTCTCCGAAATAAAAAAAGCGGTCCGGGACCGCTTCTTCTGTTTTTCTATTTGGCGAGCTTTAGGCTGAGGTCAATCCTGAATTGTCTATAGTTTAGGGATCCATCTTGTCCTTGAACTCGATTTTACCCAGGGCCACGCCCAGATTCCGCGGGTCGGGGGTGCCCAGAGCTTTTTGAGGATTCCAGGTTCTGCTGACCTTTACCAGCAGAATTAGCTCTTCGCCGAGTTCCTCAGGCACTTCATATTCGCAGGTTTTCCAGATACTCTGATTCAGAATCAATTCATCCAGCAGTTTTTTCTGTTTAAAAAAATCTTTAATGAGGTAAATCTTTACTTTAACCGGATTTCTCTGGATATCGGGGTGAGAAGCAAGGAGCGGGATTTCGATGACAGGCTTTTCAATCTTAACAGTTAGGCCCCCGTATTCTCTTGTCCAGCGAAATTCCCGGCCGTCATTGGTTTTTTCATGCTGGTAGAATCCGAAATCTTGCTTGATCTCCAGGAGCTCGGTGCGGCTTTTCAGAGAGAGCGAATGGGTGGAATTCCAGAGGTGGACGCAAGAGTATAAGAGGATAAGAACTAAACTGAACACCTTAAACGACCCGCTCCAACGAATCTTCTGCTTGGGTGAATCAGGCTCTTCGAGGCCTTTTTCTTTATTTTCGGATTCGGCTATTCTCCCGAGACTGAAAATCAACCCCACCAGAAGCCAGAACGTGTATTTGATTTCGTAGCTTCCAATATAAGTATGAGCCTGAATATTCACGAAAAAGGCGATAACGCCGGCGATCGCACCGATAAGAAGATACGCGTTCGTGTCATCGGCAGGCCTTTTCCGATAACTCCTCCTCATCTGCCTGGAAATCTCCCAGAATACCCAGAGAACAAGAAGAACGCCGATCACGCCCAGTTCCGCCCCGACCTGCAGCAGATAATTTTCAGCCGATTCTGGGACTTCAAGATTTACCTTGTGTTTTTGAGCATAGTTGGCGGATTCAATAATGTAGCCTCCCGCGCCCACGCCGGATAAGGGATAATCCTTTATCATAATCCCGGCTAATTTCCATAATCCATCGACTCGACCGATCAACGTCAACCTCACGTTTTCCAGTTTCAGCGTGCTTCCCAGTCTCGAAATTGTTATTGAAGATGCAATGTCTTTTTTCCAAACAACAAAAGCAAAAAAAGCGGCCGAAACCGCCAGGACGGCAATCAACAGCGAGCCCGTCGCTTTTTTAAGTCCTGTAGATCCGGTCCTCATCAGCTCGAAACCCCGTTTGATCGACAGGGCGAAGAAGATTAATAGCGATAACAGGAGGCACATCAAACCGCTTTTCGAGCCCGTGAAAAAGATCATGTAAAGAGCGAGTACCGCCACAACAATGGGAAATATACGCACGGCCTTCTTGAAGCAAAACATCCCGCCTAAAACCAACGGAGTGACGACGGCAAGATACACTCCGAAGGATAGGGCATCTTTGAAGGTGGCGTTGATCAGCCCCTGATTGATGCTTATCGGGTTGTTTCCGAATTTCATGTCGCCGAAACGCTGGTATAGACCGAACGCCAGGGAAATGAAAGTGCTGAGGCCGAGGACGACCACGATCTTCTTGACAAATTCCCCAGATCGGACGGCGATGAAAAGAACGACGAAAAAGGCCATCCCGGTCAAATAATTGAGAGAGAAAAAGACCGTGCTCATGATGGCCCCGCCGGCGCTTCCTCCAATGGCATTGACAATGAGCTCGTAGACGTAATCACTCAAGAAGGGGAAGAAATTAGCGTATTTCCAAAACGTGATGAGTCCCGAGCCGAACACAATTATGGCGAATAGGATCAACGGCCTGAAAACCGGATGCTTAAAATCCAGGCTTTCCTGTGAGAAGACGCGATGGACCAGCCAGCCAAGAAAAAAGAATAGGAACAGCACCAGGGCGGATGGGGCGTGCGGGAGAGGCTCGTGAATCCCGAAGAAATAAGGAAGATTATTGATCAGGGGAAAAGAGAAAACAAAGAACAGTACGCCCCACCTGAGTTTGAAAGCCGTGAGGATGAAAACCAAAAAGAGAATGGGTATTAAGGCCGTCTGGAACGATTTCACCAAAGGCACATAGCGGATATAAAAAAGATAAAGACCAGCTCCATATAGAAAGGTCGACGATAAAAGAAATGGGTTCATTTCGGTTTTATTTCTTTACGCCCCGGTAAAAAAGCTGGCCTGAGAATTCAGATCAACTCTTCCAACGGCCGAGAGGAACCTCTGCTGCATCAGGCTTGTAAGTGGGGACGATCTCTCTGAGATAATCAATGATCTCCTTCCGGCTGGAGTTTTCTTGAGACAAGCTTATCAACCGTTCGATTTTATCCATAACCTCGCCCTTCTCTCTTATCCTTGAATCTTTCACCTTGAATATTTTTGTAAGCCCGGTTGGCTCCGATCCCTCTTCCGCGCCTAAAAGCTCTTCAAAAAACTTTTCCCCCGGCCTCAATCCCGAATACATGATAGGAATATCCACATCCGGCTCATGACCGCTGAGCCTGATCATTTCGCGCGCCAGGTCCAGGATCTTGATGGGCTCGCCCATGTCGAGGACATAAGCCTCGCCTCCCTCGCCGATCGCCGCCGCTTCGAGGACGAGTAGCACAGCCTCCGATGTCGCCATGAAGTATCTCTTCATCTCGGGATGGGTCACCGTCACCGGCCCGCCCCGCTTGATCTGGTCCTCGAAAAGCGGGATGACACTCCCGCGGCTACCGAGAACGTTCCCGAACCTCACTGAGATGAACATCGTGCCGTTCCGCCTGTTGAGGGCTTTGAGCATTTCTTCACCTACCCGCTTCGTCGAGCCCATGACGCTCGTGGGATTGATCGCTTTGTCCGTGGAGATATAAACGAATTTCTCGACTTTGTATTTCAAAGCCAGCTCGCCCAGTATCTTCGTCCCCAGGATATTCGTTTTGACCGCCTCTTCCGGGTAACTCTCCAGGACGGGGACGTGCTTGTAAGCGGCCGAGTGGAAGACGATCTCGGGCTGGAACTTCGAGAAGACATTTTCCATCTTGATCCTGTCCCGGATATCCCCAATGACCGGGATGATTTCCCCCGCAGCCCCGCGGAAATGATTCATCAGATAGAAAAGTTCCGTTTCATCGATGTCGAGGAGGGCGGTCGAGTGCGGCTCGAACTGGAGCACCGTCCGGGCGAGCTCGCTCCCTATGGACCCGCCGGCCCCCGTGATCAGAACGCGCTTCCGGTTCAGAAAGGCGCGGATCGCGGCGAAATCGATCTCGACCTTTTCTCTTCCCAGAAGGTCTTCGATCCGGACTTCCTTGATATCGGAGAGCGCGACATTCCCGTCGACGATGTCTAGAATCCCGGGGAGAATCTTGATCTTCGCCGGTCCGTCCGCATTCCGGATGATCTCGACCACTGCCTGGATGTCCTTTGAGTGAAAAGTCGGGATGGCGATAAGGACTTCATCCACCGCGTTCGCTTTCAACAGAGTCGGGATATCGTCCCTCGTCCCGAGCACCTTTATGCCGTGAATGCTCACCCCCCTCTTGGATAGGTCGTCGTCGATATATCCCACGGGGAAATACTTGGATTTATTGTTGATCAGCATTTCCCGGCCGATCCGCTCCCCGGCCGAACCCGCTCCGACGATCAGGATTCGCGCGCGTCCACGCCTCATCCTTCCCGATTTACTGAGATATTCGATGGCCGCCCTCTTGGATATGCGGAGCGCGCCGATCGATCCCAATGTGAAGATGTAATCGACCAGCAAAACAGACCTGGGCAAAGTCGGCGAAAGCAAATAGGGCATGAAAAAGTATGACGCCAGTCCCATCACCAACGAGGATAGGCTAATCGCGCTGAAGAGTTTTATAAGATCCTTGAGTCCGAAGAATCTCCAGGAGACATCGTAGATGCCGTGCGCGATCAGCACAGTCAACTTTATGGCCAGGGCCAGAGCGATATAGTATTTCAGATTGTCGAAATATGCCGCTGGAATCGCACCGTCAAACCTGAGCCAGAAAGATATGAATACGGCCGATGCGATGATTGTAATATCCGCGATAAAAAAAAAGGCCCGCCTTTTGAACCTGCTAATTCTAAAGAGCTTCTGGAGAAGTCCGTGCTGCTTTTCTTGTATCATATCAAACTCCCCCTGATCCCGGCTTGAGATGCGGTCCAAAACCACCCTATTTTTTCCCTGTCCTCCTGATAATCATCACTATGCGATCCAAGTCAACGCTGCCGAGGTTGCTCCCGCTCGGAAGACAAAGCCCCCTGTCGAAAAGCTCGGCCGCCGTCTCCCCGCCGCGCCTCCGGCACGAGGCGAAGACCGGCTGGAGGTGCATGGGCTTCCACACCGGCCGGGCCTCGATGTTCTCCGCCTCGAGCGCCAGCCGGATATCCTCGCGAGTCGCCCCGAATTCCTCCCGCTCGACCGTGACGCAGGTCAGCCAGCGGTTTGACCGGCCGTAAGCTGCCTCCGGCATGAAGGCGATGCCGGGCAGGCCCTCGAGTGCCTCTTGGTAAAGCCCGAAATTCCTGCGCCGGGCGGCGCTTTCCCTCTGTGTCGCCTCCAATGAGAGCCTGCGTATCATTCGAATGCCCGCCGTCCCCAAGATCACCAGTAGGAATTCGAGGGTGATGACGCTGATGGGGATGCGAAGCATCGCGAGGCGGTCGGGGGCGAAATAACGGGCAATGACCAGGATTGCGGTTATCGGGAGGACGCCCTTGAGTATCCGCACCGCATCCGGGATGGATATATAGCGCCAAACGACCTTATAAACAAAAAACGCCTGGAAAGAAATGAACCTGGCGATAATGATATAAGGCAAGAGGACAGTGATCTGCTTGAGGTAAATATCGGGTATTGCACCTTCGAAGCGGATGAAATAGGCGGCAAACAAGGAAAGGGCAAAGATGATGAGGTCCATGATGCCCTGACTGAGCTTGCGGGGCACGAGGTTGATAATGGAGTTCATCTTTCGGTTCTAATCAATAAAAGAAACCCCTCCCCCGGGGGTTTTTGCAATTCGGCAGCGCCCATCAAGCCGCTTTGCAACATCTTTTTTATGGTTCGCACCACGCGCTCGAGATGATTGTAAGTCATATGGCTTTCAGAAGGCAAGCGCCGTTCTTTCTATAGCGCGGGATGTTAGGTCTTTTCGGCTCGGATCGTGATCTGCCATAAGCCAAAGAACAGCAACGTGGGTATCAGAATAACGAGAATATCAGATCCATAGGAATCCTTAACCCATAAAAAAGCGAGAATTGCTCCTGTTAAAGCCAACCCCATATAGACAAGTGTGACAAAACGATGGCTGTATCTTGCAATAACCAGCCGCTGATATATGTGGGACCGATGAGCTTCGAAAATATTCTCTTTTTTGATCATGCGGCGTACCAACGTGAAAGAAGTATCGAAAATAAATGGCCAGACCATCAGTAACCCAGCGATCATGAAGCGCGGATTCTTATGGCCTGCGATGATGGGGAGAACAGCCAGAATGAACCCGATAAATGCGCTTCCCACGTCCCCCATGAATATTCGAGCAGGAGGCCAATTATGGAATAAGAATCCCAGGCTAGTTGCTGCCAGGAGCACTCCAATTAGTCCAACGAACGTTTCGCCGCTCAAATAGCCGATGATTGCCCAACCCGATCCTGCGATCAGCGCTTGCCCACCCGCGATCCCATCTATCCCATCCATGAAATTGTAAGCATTGGTCAAACCCATAATCCATAAGAGCGCGAATGGGATACCTATTGAATACAGATGAATATCACCAACGAAGGGGACTGTTACAGTTCGAAAATAGCCGATCATGATTAAGATGATCGTCGAACTTATCGCTTGGACGACCAGCCGTATTCGATATGGCAACCGATGGATGTCATCAAGCCATCCAACCAACGCCACGATACTCCCACCGAGGGTGAGCGCCGCAATCTCCTTAAACGGCATGCTTAGAATTCGGTAAATAAATAGGCTCCAGGCTCCGATAAGAACGCAGATAACGATACCTAGTCCTCCTCCTCGGGGAGTTGGCCGGGTATGCGAACTGCGGGCGTCCGGGATATCAAGCACCCGTTCGCCCGCCCAGCGGCGAAATCCCGCGACGCACAGGTATGATAAGACAAGCGCGCCTGCGGCAACGGCAAGACTCATGATCAGCAATCTTATAACTCTCCTCGTGCGCGCATTTCTTCTATGGCTTCTTTCCAGCCGGACAGAAGATCAAATTTTGGCTTGAAGCCGATCTTGTCTTGTATCCTATGCCCATCGACAGCCAAGTCTTCGACATATTTGTCTAAAGCGTTCTTAAAGCCCGAAAAACTGAGGCCGAGCAATCTCGTTCCTTTATCTACGATATTCGCAGCCGCGCGTAAGGGGGCTATAGGAAGATGCACTCGGGGAGGCCTCCTCCCCAACGCTTCGCAAATCGATTGGATGATTTCGTTTAATGAATGAATTTTGCCGTCTGTTACATTGAATATTTTTCCTGCCGCACTTGGATTATTCAGAACGGACAATACAGCGCTGGCGGCGTCCTTGTCATAGATGAGTGTCCTCCTATTGGTGCCGGGCCCGATAGGGACGAACCGTTTTTGTGCCAAAGCCAGAAGCAGACGGCGATAATTTCCTTTGACACGAGATCCGTAAACGGCCGCCAAGCGCAGAACCGTGCCCAGAGGCTTGCCATCGGGTTTTCGTGTTTCTAGTATTATGCGTTCAGCATATAGCTTGGTTTCGGCATAAGCCGTATCCGGATGTGCCGGGGAGTTTTCATAGAATATTCTGCAGTCCCCGCGGCCATAGACAGCGATTGTGCTGAAGAATACGACATGTTTTACGCCCGCTTCAATGGCGGCTCGGGCAACTAACGCCGTCCCATCAACATTGATAAGCCGATAGCGAGAAACCTGCTCAGGTGATGGCGTATTGATATGAAGCATGGCAGCCATGTGGATAATTACCGAAACTCCGGCGACAGCTGTTCTGACCGCCCTTTCATCGTTGATATCCCCCGGCTGGAAGTCCGTCGTTTGAGAAAACATTTTGGGTTCTGGAGGATCCAGAGCTAGTACACGTACCGGGCAACCAGATTGCTGCAATGCTTCAACGACGCGTGGCCCCAAAGCACCCGTGGCACCCGTCACCAGGACTATTACGCGGCTATTACCTGAGTAAATCACTAAAAGATTCCCTCGCCTGACGATTATTTATTTCTTATTAGACTCTGAATAAGGGTATCGTATTTCTGAGCTATAGATTCTTTTGAGAAAGCTTGAACGAATAACCGCCCATTTTCGCCCTCGGCGGAGAGTGAATCGCGATTTATATAGGCAGCTTCTATGGCTTGAGCTAAAGCCGGGGGATTATCAGGAGACACAACCTGGCCACATTTTGCTTCCTGGATTAGCCAAGCCATATCCGACTCTTGGTCTGCGGTGGCGATTACAGATTTGCCACAAGCCATAATTGTGTATATTTTTGATGGCAATCCATCTATTGCTCCCGTTCGGGTCATTGGGATTATGGCTATATCACAACTCGCATGGATCTCCGGCATTCTTTCCTTGGGCTGATAGCCGATCCATTTAACATTTTTTAAGCCCCTGAGCCGGATTTGATCTACTAGCCACTCACGCCGAACTCCGTCTCCGATGATTACAAACTGAAGAGGATAACTTGAGAGCGACTCTACGGCAAAGAAAACGGATTCCCAGTCTTGAACAAGACCGATATTCCCTGCATATAAAATTACAAAAGTATCGAGTAATCCATATTCTCTGGCGAATGAATTGTCTCGAGGCAATGGACGATACAACTCAACATCCGCACTGTCTCTAATCTGGATTAATTTTTTTTCCGGAACTCCTCGTCGAAGCAACAGCCGCTTGAATTGTTCAGCGATTGTTACGATCCTGGTATTGTGTTTATAAACGAAGCTTTCGATCCATTTCAGGAACATAATCAAAGCCGGATTCCGTAATGCTCCCTGCCGAATCGCCAAATCAGGGTACACTTCGGCGACTTTATAAACGGATGCGGCCTTCCAACGGAGAGCAAGCAGCCATGAGATCAAACCAATAGTTAATGGTGGTGATGTCGCAATAACCACATCTTGACGGACAATTACGAAAAAGCCAATCGCTACTGACAACAAATGAAAACGGATGAAATCAATCCCGCGTTTCCAAACACGCTTATCTTTTTTGGATATTGTCACATGCCAAATGGGGATTCCTTCATGGTCGTTATAATATAACAAGCCACCCCAGAGTTTTTTCATTGGCTGGTTTTTTACGGCAATCGTTTCAACATTATAATGAGGAGTCGTAGTTAAGACTGTAACGTTATGCCCCAACTGTTTAAGTTGAAGCGCTAAGTCCGTCATTATGTACGCCGTCGATACACTGTCGGGAAAAAACACAATCGAATGCAGCAAAATGCGGCTCATTTATTATTTCCCCGATTTATTCCTTCTCATTACTTCGCTATAACTCCTCGAGCTGCCGAAGACATACCTGGGGGAAATTCAGCGTCGCGCCGAATGTTTTCCCAGTTATCGCGGAACCACTGAATAGTAAAGTTAAGGCCCTTTTCGAATTCAGTTTTTGGTTCATAACCCAAGAGTTCTCTCGCCCGATCGACGCAAGCTAACAAACGCTTTTTTGTGTCCCAAATACGGCTCTCCGTTTTAAGGATTCCCGCCTTATTTCCGGTCAATTCATTAATCCGCTCGGCTAATCTCATAATATTTATCTCTCGTCCTGAGGCAACATTCATTTCCTTACCGATAGCCTGCTCATAATAGCCCGCCCTTAGTAACGCATCAACAATGTCCAGAACAAAGGTAAAGTCGCGAGTCTCATCCCCGCTGCCGGTGAAAGGCAAAGGGAGGCCCAAAATTGCTCTGTAAATGAAATTCGGAATGACATTGCGATACTGCCCCGGCACCTCGCCCGGCCCGTAAGAATTGAAAAAACGCGTCTTGACGATCGGCAGCCCATAATGATGATTGAAAAAGTTGGCGTAAAGCTCGCCCAGCATTTTTGTAATTTGATACGGCGTCGTCAGGTGCATGGACATAAAATCTTCTTTGAGAGGCAAGGGTGCCTGCGAGCCATAAATGGAACAACCGGACGACGCATACACGATGCGACCAGTTCTACACATTTGCGCATATTGATAAACCAGCAATGTGCCGAGTCCATTGATCATAAGATCACGTTGTGGGTAATCCACCGAATTCTGATTCGCAAAAAAAGCCGCCAAGTGAAAAACGATTTCCGGTTTTACGGCAAATACCCGTTTCAGCGCCGCCTCGTCGGTAACCGACCCTTTGACAAAAAGAACATTCGGGAGAGAAGGAATATTCCACTCGTAAGCCGCCGATAGATCGTCATAGACAATAACAGTGCGTGCCTTCAGTTCGGCGATAGCGCGTGTCAGATTCGATCCGATGGCCCCGGCGCCGCCGGTGATTAGCACCGTCTTTCCTTCATAAAATGCTTTATATTTTCCCACTTTGCACTCCTTTGATAATTGTCTATTTCAACTATATTTCGTACACTTTGCGCGCCCAAGTGACATAGCGACGGATGCCTTCGTGAATGTCAATTTTTGGATCGTGTTTCAAATCGCGGCGCGACTTGGAAAAATCCACCACTTTGACGCGCGTGGTAAATCCTTCTTCGCCGTTGTAGGCCGCCAGGCGCGGACTGGCCCCCGTGGTTTGCAGAATTATATCTGCCAGTTCCTCAATACCTATAAGCCATTCCTCCCGTCCGCCGATATTATAAACTTCTCCCGCCCGGAAGTTGTCGGCAATATTCGCAAAAGTCCGGCAAGTGTCCTCAACGTAATCAAATATTCTCTTATGGCCGCGATAGACCGTGAATTCTTTGTTTTTCAGCGCATGATAAACGAAAATTGGGATTACGCCCCTATAGGGGCTGTAATATTCATGCGGACCGTAACAACCGACCGGTCGCACCCGCACGTTTTCTGTTCCAAACATGGCCGCGTGATTCAGACATTGCAATTCGCCGGCCCATTTTGAGATGGCGTAATCATTCATTTGTTTTATTGGAACGAGTTCCATCACGTCTTCCGACATCAGTTGGTCATAGTCGCCATAGACCTCTGCGCTCGAAAAGAAGATCATTTTGAAACGATGCTGTTCCTGCAAGCGCAACATATTCTTGGTCCCGATCACGTTGGTCCGCCACAGATTTTCGTAATGATCTTCCCCATTCCAACGCCCATACTCGGCTGCAAGATGATACACATAATCAAATTTATGCTGGCGAAATAAAGTGTCCACCTGCTGATAGACGCCCGTGTCTGCTTTTAGATGTTGCGGATCTTCACCCTGCAAAATATCACACGTCCAGACCTCATGCCCTCGCGAGCGCAGTTCGTTCGTGAGATTCGTGCCGATAAATCCTCTTCCGCCTGTCAGTAGAATCGTGGCCATCTTGGCACTCTCCTATCCATCTAATGTTTTCCGCGCAAAAAAATAAACTCACAATTCATGGAAGGTAAAGAGTCATGGCTTTGTGCAATACCATCCCACAGAGTTTGCAAATAACCTAAACGGAGGAAGAAACCTCAGGGGGGAATCCATAGCATTAATCACGTGCTGCACAGGACACGGATATCGCACATGGGTGAATAGCATTCCTCGAACCCGAATCTTCTCAAACCATACCTTCATAAGCGATTTTCTTAGCAATACCGGAGGAATGGGCCTTTCTTCTTCCACCAATCCGGTTACATTCCCAAGGGCTTTTCGGGCTAAGGCTGTCACCCAGCCGAACGGAAATAGATTACTGGGCTCAAGAACTGCCAGTACCCCCCCCCGCCGCAACATTCTAAAGAATTCCTTGATAAATGGCTCGAAGCCAACAGCCTTAACATGATGAAGAAACTGGGAACAAACAATAACTTCAAATGACTGATCCTCGTACCCGGAATATAAAATGT
>Ga0307378_10010430_pt1 | contig 12057 bp, 9 predicted proteins | sample UN1MG_FD_202238 | JGI IMG/M metagenome (GOLD analysis project Ga0307378, IMG submission 202238) | Soil microbial communities from Risofladan, Vaasa, Finland - UN-1 | ecosystem: Environmental > Terrestrial > Soil > Coastal area > Acid sulfate soil | place: Finland: Risofladan, Vaasa | collected...
ATCTCCGAGATCTGACGGGTGAATTCTTCATGCGCGAGCTGCGAGGCCGCACCGATGTCGATGCGGTCCATGAGCACGGGCTGGACCTTGTGCTTGGCCGCTTCCACGCTCTGCATGCTTGCGCCGGCACCGAGCGCCGAGCTCATCGTGACTTTTGTGTCGCCGTCGCTTGGTATCAGCTTCGCAGACTCGGCAGCAGTGGCGTTCTGCTCGGCGATGTCGGCCTTGCTGCCCTTCCGCACTTGGCGATCACCATCGGCACCAGTGGGCCGGCCGCCGGACTTTCCGGCGGGGCTGGCTGTGTCGGTTTTTGCTTTGCCATCGGCCGGTTGCGGACTGGCCGGTTCTTTGGTTGGCGACGGCGGCGGAGAATCGAAATCGGTCGATTCGAGCTTCTGCTGCAGCTCGACGACCGCTGGCTTTTCGCCCGCTTCTTTTCCCGAGCCTCGGCGCCCGAACGACCGGCTCATTTTTCCTTCTTACGCCGCCAAAGAGGCTGGCGCTCCTTTTTGTCCTTGGTGTCGCCGGTGTCTTTTTCGGCCCTGCCGTCCTTCTTGCTCTTCTTGTCGGATTTTTCTCCACCGTCTTCGGGGGGGAGCGCAGCCTTGGCGATTTCCCGCATGGCATTGGCGACCTTCGAGCGCTTGGCGATCGTGGCAATAGCCTTGCCTGCATGGCTCGCGATGGCCAGCGTCTTCTTGTCCTCCGGTACGATGACGTCGACCTTGCCTTCGATACCTTTCTCGAAGTCGCCCCTTGGCACTTCGCCTTTGCGGTCGCCGCCAACCCGGTTGATGACCGTGATGATTTTGCCGTCGGCATAGGCGCGCTTCGCAAATCCGTTCAGGCGCAACGTGTCGCGCACGCCCAGCAGCGTCATGTCGGACACCACGGCGACCGTCGCGTCGGCCAGGGCGGCCTGTTGCTGAACGGCCAAAGCCCGGGGAATGTCGAGAACCACGACATCGAAACTGCGGCGCAATTCCGTCAACAGGAGTTCAAGTGCATCGCTATGGAACTCGACCCCGTCCTCCAGCGGCTCCTCGGAGCCCAGGACGTAAAGCCGATCGGAAATCCCGACCGCCGCCCCTGCAACGAACAGGCCGTCGATGCGTTCTGGATGCTGCAACGCTTCGCGAAGGCCGCGGCCAGGCTCGACATCGAGCGCCAGCGAAACCGCGCCGAACTTCAGATCAAGATCGACAATCGCTACCTGTTTCCCCATTTCGGTCGCGATCGTCCACGCGGTGTTGACCGCCAGTGTCGTCGTGCCGACGCCGCCATGCGCACCGATAAAGGCAATGACCTTACCGGTGGCGGCGCTCTCACTGGCCGCCGTCGGCACTCCTGCCGCGGTCTCGATCGCCAAGTCGATGGCCTCGGCGGTCAGCGGCTTAACGAGGTAGTCCGTGATACCGGCCAAAGTGAGCCTGCGATACAGCCCGACGTCGTTCTGGTCGCCGACCGCAACCACGGTCGTACCGGGCTCACAAACCTCGGCAAGCGCGTCGATCTCGTTCATTGGCTGGTCAAGGCCGGACAAATCGATGATCAACAGCCTTGGCGAGGGACCCTGCTGGAATAGCTCGACCGACTTGCGCACCCCGCCGGCCTTGACAACCGCCGACAGCGAGCGTTCCTGGAACCGCGTGGCAATCGCCTGTCCGGATGCGACGTCGGTGACGAAAGCCATCGCGGCAATCGAGCCACCATTGTCGATCTGGATGTCCGCGAACGCTTCCCCATCGATCGCGTCGCCAGCATCGCCATCGGCTTTGGGCGGCTCGATATGATCGGAGAAGGTGTCTTCCGCGGCGCGGGCGTCGGCCGGTTCCACGTCGGATTGTGACGCGGATACGCCGGAATCAGCCAATGACGCCGCCTCTTCGGACTCGTCCTGCGGATCGAAGGACTCCAATGCTTTCGGTTCCGGCATCGGTACTTCCTCTACTTTCTATTCAGTCTGGCTATTCAGTCTGGCTATTTGGTCTGGGTCGAGACAGGCGCTTTCGCCTTGCCCAACCGGTAGCGGCTGACACCGAGGCTCTGGTATTCGCCGTCGCCGGCTTCCAGACGCCGGCCACGTTTGAGATCATTGGGATCGGCGATCATGGCCGCCAGCGCGGCAGCGTTCATGCAGCCGAAGCGATCGGGCCGGCCGTCGAGCACGGCGCCCGCCACGGCAGTGTTCCAATCGGGACAATCGGGCGCGATCACGACTGAGCGCTCAATACTGACCCGCACCACGTTGGCGCCGACACCGGCCGCGCGATGGCTGGCATACCGCACCTTGAGGCCGCGAAACCGCATGTAGCGTCCGACACGGCCAAGCCGGGTGCGCGCGAGTGTGGCCGGCTCCTTGCCGGCATCGGCCGCCGCCGAGACGATGACGCGGTCGCCGTGGCGCACACGGGCGCGCCGCAGAAAGCCCGTCAGATCGCCGCGCGCGGCCTGGCTCATACGTCCGGCCTTGGGAGCAAAGACGACGGCGTGCTTCAACGAGACCGAGCGGATCTGATTGGTGTTCTCGACATAATCGGGCGCGAAACTCTGACCGGTCTCACAGCCGGCCAGAAGTACGGTAAGGCCGAGTGCAAGGGACGCCTGACGCCCCGGGATTGTTTGCATGATACGCATCTCTCCGCTCCTCCTACTCAAGCTCGAACCCGGAAGGACCGCGCAATTGCCGCGGCGCTCCTCCGGCCGGCGGGCGCGGCGGCACGCCTGCGATACCGCTTCCGGTAGCGGCAACAGCAGGGCCGCCCTGTTTCTTACCGGGTGCGGTCGAACGGCGGCCGAAGATCAAATTATTGACGTCCTTCTCCCTGCCGCGCCCAGCGGCACGGGCGGCAGCCGCAAGACGCGCCTTGTTCGGATCGAACGGGCGAACGAGGTAGGGCGTCACGATGATCACCAGCTCGCTCTCATCGCGCCGGAAGTTCTCCGAGGTGAACAACTTGCCGAGGATTGGAATATCGCCAATACCGGGCACCTTGCTCAGATCCTTGGTGAAGTTGTTCTGCAGCAGCCCGGCAATCGCAAAGGATTGCCCACTGGCGAGCTCGACGGTGGTCGAGGCCCGCCGCGTGGTCAGCGATGGTACGGCCACACCCTGGATCTGAACCGCCCCGGCATTGGAGAGCTGGCTGACCTCGGGATTGACCTTCAGATTGATCCGGTTCGGGCCAATGATCGTCGGTGTGAATGAGAGACCCACGCCGAACTTCTTGTAGGTAATCGTGATAACGCCGCCGTCCTGGGGAACCGGCACCGGGAACTCACCGCCCGCCAGGAAGCTCGCTGTCTCACCCGAGATAGCGGTGAGATTCGGCTCGGCCAACGTCTTGACGAGACCCTGGGTCTGCAGCGCGTCGAGCACGCCGTTGATGGTGTTGCGCTGGCCACGATAGGCGAACACGCCGGAGTTGCTTCCATTGCGCCGGGTCAGGATGTCGGCGCCGGCGGTGAAGGCGTTGCCGACGAAGGTCGCCCCGCCGGTGGCAATGCCGGCCGTGATCGAGCCTCCCAACAACGAGATGGTGTCCCAGTTGATGCCGAGGTTGCGCACCACACTGCGTGAGACTTCGACAATACGGACCCGCAGGTTGACCTGGGTAGAACCAGTGACGCGCAAACGGTTAATGACATTCTGGGGCTTGGCGACGAACTGCGCCGCCAGACTACGCGCATCTTCCGCTTCGCGGGCCGTGAACACCGTGCCGCTGAGCACGATTGAGTCGCCAACCGTCCGCGCCTGGACACCGTGGCCCGGCATCATGCGGCGCAGCGCGCGTTTGAGATTGCTCAAATTATGGCTAACCCGGATGGTCATGTTGAGCACCACGCGGTCGTCCTTGTCGACGGCGAACAGCGTGGTTTCGCCAGAGCGCTTGCCGAATATGTAAATCAGCGTCGGCGATTTGACCTGAATATCCGCGATCGAGGGATCGGCCACGAAGATAGTCGCGATCTGCTGCTTCAGCCTGAGCAGCCGGCCCTTCTTCAACTCGACCGACATTGCGCCGCCGCCACGGATGATGGTCGCGTTCTGCGCCGACGCGCCGGCAGGGAGGCCGGTGAACGAGGCGAGGGCGATGGCCAATGCGCCAGCAAGCCGCCAGGAGCGGCCGGCATAGCGATGCGGTTTGGCGATGCGGGTGGTGTTATTGGTCATCTCGGACCTTTCGGGAAAGAGACCGACGAGCGCTTGGCGCCGCGCACTATCGTGATCGTGATCTTGTCCGACACCTTGCGGCGCAGCAGCATGCTGGTCCCGGCATCCGACGTGTAGGTCGTGCCGCGTTGCGGCGGGCGCCGATCAAGGGAGTCCAGATCGAGCACGACGCCGGAGGCCAGGATCCGCTCCTTGCCGCCCTCTGTTTGCTTGAGGCTGCGGAGCGCCAGCGACAGCTTGCCGAGATTGGCGGCAACCGCAATGACCTCGGCCTGCCGCGGGGTCACCTCTACGGTGACGGTCTTGCCGACTTGGGCTTTCTGGTTGCCGTCCGTGACTTTCTGGTCGATCGCAAGAATGCGCACGCCGGTCATCATCGTTTCGCTGACCAGGCGGCCCTGGCGTCCACCGATACGGTGGGTCAGCAGGATGTCGACCCGGTCGCCCGGAAACGCGAAGCCGGCGACGCTGGCCACCGAGTTGGTGCTTAGCGACACCGCGCGCATGCCCGGATTGAGGACCGCGGCCATAAACCCGCGCTGGCCGGGCTTGACAATGCTGCCCGAAGTGATCGGCTGGCCGGCCGCGATGTGCTTGCGCACCACTACACCGAACATCGAGTTCTGCTTGAAACCACGACGGCGCAGATAGCTGCCGTGGAGACTGTCGGAGGGCCAAGCCTGCCATGTCATATGGTTTTTCTTCAGGAACGTGCCCGCGGGCAAGTTCACCTTGGCAACCAGCACGAAATTCTTGGGCTCGACCTTCTCGGGCTTTTTCCGCGATGCCTCAATCGCCTGGCGCTCGGAGTCGAGCCAGCTGCGGGCGAAGAAGATCGTGCCGCCAACCATGGCGAGCGCGGCTACGATGAGGATGATGGCGCGTGGCTGCATGGCGCTGCTCCGTCCCTGATTATCCCTGGCCGGTCAGAAGCTGCGCGGCGATATAGAGCCCGCCCGCGGCGATTCCGACGCCATAAGGGATTTGCATCTTGAGGATCGGGACATGGCGCAGATTGGCGACCGTGGCCCCGAGCGAATAGTTTTGTGCTTCACGCGCTTGGGCTGCGGAGGCGCGCACGGCAGAGGCAAGTGCCATCAGCAGCGCGCCCGCAAGCGTGATAATGAAAAGCGTCATCAGGTATTGAGGCGCGGCCCATAAGGCCACGGCCCCCATCAGCTTCACGTCCCCGCCGCCCATCATCTTGCCCGCGAAGAATGCGACACCGACCGCGAAGACGATGCCGGCAAACAACAACGCGGTCATCCAGGGAACCGGCTGGGGCGATGTCAGGACATGGGCGGGATAGAGTACCGCGATCCCGACAACCAGGTGGTTGGGGATACGGTACTCGCGCAGATCGTCCATGGCTGCGGCAATCAAAAGCACCGCAAGTACCGCGATCACGACCCCATGTATGAGCGTGCTCGACACCATTGTTTTGTCTTGCCCCGACGTTCGATGCGGTTGGGGCTGGATACCAAGATTACGCGCGGCTCCAGCCTTCTGTTGGTCGTCTAAAGCGGGTACGGCTGTCCGGCCATCAATGCAGTCCGGCCGGAATGCTATGAAAGGCCGGACAGCCGTCCCTACAGTCGTACTCACCTAAGCGGGTAAGCCGCGGCGCCGAGAATCGCTCGGCGCCGCGCGCCCGCCTGTTTGAGTCTTGTGTTAGTTCGCTCCGGAAACCGCTCCGTCCAGCTTGCTGGACACCGTCTCGAACATCGAGCGGAGCGACGTGCCCATCGCCTCAAGGGCGACGATACCCGCCACCGAAACCAACGCGGCAATCAGGCCATACTCGATGGCGGTCGCGCCGGACTCGTCGGCAATAAAGCTGCGAAAAGTCTTCAACATGGCTTACACCTCCTGCTCTGAAGCCTACAGTCCGGCATAATCCAGTGGATAGCTTAAGAAACTATTAAAAGAAACACCTGAAGACACCACATAAAACTAGTTGATGTCTATAGATGTACAAGTATCTAAATTTTAAATAAAATTGTTTACTTATATTTTATTATAAACATATTTAGATAATTTGTAGACTTTAATTGCATCAACATTATACAACGTACATTTCATTTTAAAATAAATAATAATAGAGATTTATAACAATAATATATGACAAAATTTTCTGTTCTTCAGAAGAAGATCTGATTTTACTAAAATACAAAATACTATTCTTTTTATATATCTATATGTATAGAGAACACTATTCACAATTCGACCTGCACTTCTTTAACTATTTATTTATCATCGATTCTGACAATGCACCTCAATTCACAACCTGTTCCGTATATCTGTAACGGTTTGGGTGGCGCACATGTTCATGTCTCGTTGGACCAACTTCTTCCGTTCGCTGCTTCGCGATACCGGCGGCGCCAGTATCGTGTTCGTGGCGGCGGCTATCGTTCCGATGGTGGGCTTCATCGGTCTGGGTACCGATGCCGCGCGCGGATATCTGGTCAAAGCGCGGCTCAGCCAGGCGCTGGATGCCGCCGGCCTCGCCGGCGCCCAGAACGCGACCGACACCACGTTGCTTCAGCAAGACATCCTGATGTTCTTCAATGCGAACTATCCGGCAGGGTTTCTCGGATCGACGACCACGGGCCCCACCTACACGTATGATTCGGTGAACGACAAGCTGGTGGTTACGGCCGTCGCCACCGTGCCGACCACGTTCATGCGGGTGCTCGGCTTCAAGGACATGAACGTGTCGGCGACCACCGAGGTCACGCGCAAAACGCAGTATCTCGACATCGTGCTGGCGATGGATATGTCCGGTTCGATGAATAACTCCGCCGGCGGCGGCCTGACCCGGCTTGATGCCACGAAACTATCCGCGAACGTCCTGGTGGGCATTCTCTACGGCACGGCGGAATCCAAGCCGCTGCTGAAGATGGGGCTGGTTCCGTGGACCAGTAAGGTGAAGGTCTGGATCCAGGGCCAGACGTTCTTCTCCGTATTGACCTCTGATCCAATCGTACCGTCGTTCAAGAACCCGGTGACCGGCCTCAATCAGACCAAGATCTATATTCCGAACAACTCGCCGGTACCCCTTCTCAGTTGGCCGCTAACCGACTGGAAGGGCTGCGTCTATGCCCGTTTCCTCAACGACGGCGACCCGACCAACGACGCTGACATCATCGAAGGCACGCTTACCACGCCGCAGGGCGACTGGATCGCCTGGGAGCCGATCGGCAATGAAGGTGAGCCGCAGCCCGGCGGCCTGAAATGTTCGTCCGGCGGCGGAACGGAGTGCACCGCGTGCCCGAACGTCGGCATTACGCCGCTCAACCAGAGCAAGACGACGATCACCAATGCGATCAACGCGCTCAGCGCGGGCGGATACACCAACATTCCGCAGGGGCTGGCCTGGGCCTGGCGTGTGCTCACACCGGGACCGCCCTTCGAAGAGGCCGAACTCACCCCCGACGGCCCGCGCGTGCAGGCCATCGTGTTGCTCACCGATGGGCAGAACTGGGCCTGGTACGGCGATGCCTACAAGGCGATCTGGGGCACTGGCACGCCAAAAGCCCAGATGGATGCGCGGCTGCTGGCATTGGCCGCCAATATCAAGGCCACAGGCGTGATCATCTATGTGATCCAGTTTGCCGATGGCAGCGCGACCTTGCAAAACCTGCTGAAGCAGGTGGCGACCGAGCCGGCCTCGCCGTACTACCACTACGCGCCCGACCCGAGCTCGCTGACCACCGTGTTCACCGAAATCGCCAATCATCTCTCGGAGCTGCGTCTGTCCAAATAGGCGCCTTGAGCGGGTTCCCGAAAATCGGGCAGGCGCCCAAAATCGATCGGGGCCACTGCCGGTCATTTAAACCGGCGTTAAGGCCGCGCTGGCACACTCTTACGCCAGCATCGCCAGCCATTTCCGAGCCGAATGCGATCACCGATGAGCGCCCTTACCACCAGTATCGACCGGCCGTCCGGGCGCGCACGCCGGGCCGCGATCGAATTCGGCCTCGCTTGCCGTGAGGCGGCCCGCGAGCACCGCCTCTATATGGCGATTATCCTGGTCTACGCGATCGCCGGGCTCGCCACCGGGGTCATCACCGGGATAAGCGAGCTTGTGAATATCCGCTTCTATGCCGGGCCGTTCGTCCTGCTGATCTTCGTGTTCTCGTTCGTCTTCGTGCTTGGTCACACGGTCTGGACCGCGGCGGTCGTGCGCCCAAAGGACTCGCTTTTCGTTGCCATCGGCCGGGATCTGAGAACCCGCATTCTAACCCGGCAGCGGATCGCGGGGTTCCTGGCAGCTTGCGTCCTGGCGCCGCTGTTCTTTTCCACCTTCGGATCGTTCAAGCGCCTGATCCCGCGGCTCAACCCGTTCAGCTGGGATCCCGCCTTCGTGGAGTTGGATCGCTGGCTGCATCTGGGCGAGCATCCCTGGCGGCTCTTGCAGCCCGTGCTTGGCGAGCCCCTTGTCACCAGCGCGCTCAGCTTCACCTACAATCTCTGGTTCTTCGTCCTCTCCTTCACCTTCATCTGGCAGGCGTTGAGCAGCAAGCGCGCGCGTTTGCGGATGCAATTCCTGATCGCGTTCCTGCTGACCTGGGTGGTACTGGGGACAGTTCTGGCGACGGTGTTTTCCTCCGCCGGCCCGGTCTATTTCGGCGCGGTGACCGGGCGCGCCGATCCGTTCGCACCGCTCATGACGTATCTATATGGCGTACAGGAGGTTTATCCGGTCTGGGCGCTGGACGTCCAGGAACGGCTCTGGGCGACCTACCAGGCCGGCGGCATCGATCTCGGCTCGGGCATCTCGGCGATGCCGAGCCTCCACGTCGGAACCTCGGTCCTGTTCGCCTTGCTGGGCTGGCGGATAAACCGATGGGCCGGCATCGCCTATACGGTCTTTGCCGGTTTGATCATGATCGGCTCCGTGCATTTGGCATGGCATTACGCGATCGACGGCTATGTCTCGCTGATCGCGCTGCCGCCGATCTGGTGGCTGGCCGGGATCATCGCCCGCCGGTCGACCAGCGGCGTTCAACCTGCAGCGGCTTAGCGCTTTCGCCGGCGCCGGGATTTGGCCGGCCGCCGGACCGGACGTTGGGCCGGCACAACCCCGCAAGCGATCCTGCTGGCAACCGTGGCACCGAAATCCGCGACGATGCCGCCATGATGGCAGCCGGGCGGCGTGAGCGTCGCCGTCTCGAAACGATGGAGCGCGACGGTCTTTGACCGGCTCGACCAGCCGCTATCCTGCCGCAATTGCGCAATCACGCTTTTTTCCGACGCCGGCAACTTCCATTGCAGGATCGTCACCCCGGCATCCCAAGGCCAAGCGTTTCGCGCATCAGGCGCGGTGCGGACACCCTGGATCCAGGCGAGCGGTCCCCCGTCGCGGCGGGTGATGACCAGCACGCGCCCTTTTGTGCCCGCGGCAAATCCAAGCGCTCTCCATCCGGTCTTGTCCTTGGTGAACCGAACGGTAACCGGCCGCGTGCCGGCACCGTCCAATAGACGCAGATCGAGCGCCACCGCTGGGCCGCGGATCGACAGGTTGAGCCGAAGCCGGCTCCAGTCGATCTGCCGCACGGACCGGATCACGACCGGCTGCCGCGCCCGCAATGCGACATAGCCATAGAACCCGTCCCGGGCGCGCACGGACAAAGCCATCCGCCCATCGGCGCCATAGTAGCGCGCCGCCAACGCAGTGCCGGAAACCGCCGGATCGAACACCGCGCCATGCGCGAGACCGCCATTGCTTGCATAAAAATAGAACGACAGATCATCGAAATAGGTGATGCGGGCGTTCTTACCGAGCATTGCCAGAACCCGCGACGGCTGACCGCGGTCGAGCGGCATGATGCCCCATGCGGTCATGTATCGCGCCATGGCTAGGGTCGCGCGGCTGCCGTTTGCAAGACTGCCGAGCGCGCTCAGGACCGCCGCCATCGCGACCAAGGCTGCCGCGACGATCCGCACCGAGAGGCCTGCCGCCGAGCGCATGGCCGCCGCGAATCCGCCGCGGCCGACGCGATCGCGCGGAGCCACGAACAGCTCCACGCTGCGCCAGACCGCAAAGGCGGCGATGCCGGTCGCGACAATGGCGAATGGCACGAACATGCGATGGAACATCTCGCCCGGATAGCGCGGTAGGACATAAACGAGGCTTGCCGCCGCGAGCCCCGCTGCGAGTGTGGCAAGCGCCCAGATCCCCCGCCGCCGTTCGGCGCCGGCAATCATCAGCCCCAAGGCCGCGAGCGCCAGCACGGCGGCGCCGCCACGCTCGTTGAGCCAGGGCTGGACCGCCCACCAGGCCGCGCGCAGGTTCTTCTCCACGCCGGCCACCAAGTCCCAACCGTCCTTGGCGTGCAGTCCCTGAAAGCTGAGCGTCGGCCGCTCGATGATCTGGGCGGCGATCAAGGGCGAGGCCGCGGCCACCACACCTAATACCAACACCGCCCAGCCCCGCGGCGATCGCCACGATATCAACCCGGCATAAAGCGCCAACGCGCCCGCGCCGTAGACACTGCCGATCGGGTGGGTCCAGGCGGCCGCCAGGATCAAGAAAGGCAAGATCAGGGTCAGGCCCCGGACCCGGGCGAGCACGGCCGCCCATGAGAGCAGACCCAGCCCGAGCGCCATCGTGCTCGGAACGATCCAGTGCAGGCCGTGATAGCCGGGATAGACGGCGAAGGCGAGAAGCGCCAATGCCAACCCTGCCGGTCCGACGCCGAACGCCGCGGTGAGCAGCCAGGCAACGGCGCAAGCAATCATCACCGCGCCGGCGACCGAGAGGATATTGAGGGCGAGCTCGTAGCCGATACCAGCCGAGCGCAGAACATAAAGCAGCGCCGAATGGGCGAGGTGATATTGAAGCAGGCCGCGCTGATGTGCGAGACCGCGTTGCCGGGCGATGTTGTCGGGCAGGTTCGATCCCCGGCCGACTTGCATGCGCAGGTCGGCAAGCGCCGGGCAGCGCTGGCGCAGACAGGCCCGAAGCTGTTCGGCCTTGGCGATATAGACGTAAGCGTCGGTGGTCCCGGGCGGAACCGGGCGGGCGACGATCGGGCCGAAGACCAATCCCACCTGAACGAAGACGTAAAGCGCGAACCCGACCGCCAGCACGAGCGCGGCCGGCCGGGCCGTCAGGCGCGACAAGGTTCGCTCGCCCTCATCGCCCGGGGACACCGTCGCCGTCTGCTCGTTCATTCGGGCCGTCCGATCGATCGATCGCGGCCGAGAGTCTCTGGGGAGAGCCCCGTCGGGGTCGGTCGCGCAGGTCCCTATTGATATCGAATTACGGTTCGGTTTTCACGCGCTTCAAGCCACCTGATCGCTTCGGTTGGCCCAATTGGCCGAGCCCGGACACAATTTTGAAGTATTGGCTTAGTGCTTCTTTGCTAGGCTGACGCCCGCCGGGACCCGCATCGGAGCCGCCGCCGCATGGCCGACACGACCTCACGCCCACTGCTGACGCGCCGTCTTTTCCTGGCCGGCGCCGCCAGCAGCGCGCTGACCACGGGCGGCCTAGCGCCGTCCATCGTCGAGGCGGCGCCGCGCCTGCCTGGCAACCCCTTTACGCTCGGGGTGGCGTCCGGCGAGCCGGCCCCCGACGGTTTCGTGATCTGGACCCGGCTGGCGCCCGATCTGGCGCCCAATTTGGCACAGGGCGGCGGCATGCCGCCGGCTCCGATGGCGGTCGACTGGGAGCTTGCGCTGGATGCGCGGATGCGGCGGGTCGTGCGCCGGGGACGCGTTATCGCCCGGCCGGAATCCGCCCACGCCGTTCACGTCGAGATCGGTGGCTTGGCGCCGCGGCGCCCATACTGGTACCGCTTTCGCGCCGCCGGCGTCCAAAGTCCGATCGGCCGCGCCGTGACAACCCCCTCCGCCGGCGCCCCGGTCGATCTCTA
>Ga0307378_10010432_pt1 | contig 12057 bp, 4 predicted proteins | sample UN1MG_FD_202238 | JGI IMG/M metagenome (GOLD analysis project Ga0307378, IMG submission 202238) | Soil microbial communities from Risofladan, Vaasa, Finland - UN-1 | ecosystem: Environmental > Terrestrial > Soil > Coastal area > Acid sulfate soil | place: Finland: Risofladan, Vaasa | collected...
CAACGCATACTACCTCCGCGGTTTCATGTACCAACACGTGGGCGACTACGTGAGGGCGGCCGGCTCGTTCGAGCAGACCATCAGGCTGGACGACACATTTTCGGCGGCCTATATCAGCCTTGCCCAGACGCTCGTGGCGAATAACCAGCGCGACAAAGCGATAGAGATGCTCAAGGACTACATGGCCCGGCAGCCGCGCCAGCCGGAAGGCCCGGCCTTCCTGGGCCAGCTTCACGAAAATGAAGGCGAGTACGACAAGGCGATCGAGTTTTACCGCGAATCGCTCAACCGCAACCGCGAATTCGTGCCAGGCTATCGGATCGCGCGGCTATATCTGATGAAGGATCAGACAGACGAAGCGATCAGGAGATGGGAGGAGCTGCAGTCGATAGCAAGCCAGAAAAACGTCCGGCTGCCGCTGGCCACGTTGAACCTTTCGTTCGCGAAGCTCATCGGCGGCCGCCACGCCGAGGCGATCGACCTGCTCACGAAGCTTCAGGAAGATTTCCAGGACAGGCCCAACGCTTTCGTTCTGCACCGCGTGATAGCAGAGCTGTATGCCGGCAGCGTGGAAAACGCCCGGCGCGTTCTGCAAAGCATCGCCGGAGTTACGCGCAACAACGTTGCACCCGTCGCAGACTTCATCGCGAAATGCGAGAGGGAACCGGATAAGACGGCCGTGCGGCAGGTGCTGAAAAGCCTGATCTTCAGCGTAATAGACACAAACGAGCAGGATCACAAGATGGCCGCGAAACGGATCGAGGAAGCCCTCGCGGAATGGCCCGGCAACCTTCTGCTGCACAAGCGCCGGGCCGAGATATACACAAGCATTCCGGGCAGCGAAGCACGCGACGTGGTGACCGAGGAATGCCGCAAGATGATCGAGCTGGCTCCCGGCTATGCAATCCCGCATATCTACCTGGCACTGATGGCCGAGATGCGCGAAGATTTCGACCAGGCCGCCTCGATGTATGAGCGGGCCGTGAGCCTCGATCCTGAAGCGGTCGATCCTCGCTTCCGGCTCGCACGGCTGAAGTTCCAGAAAAAGCAATACGAAGACGTCCACCGCCTTCTCAACGAAGTCCTTACACTCGCACCAGGCCATATCGACGCGATGAAGCTTCAGGTGATTACATACGATGCCCAGGACAACCGTGAGATGGTGGCACGGCTTCTGCCGGGGATAGACCGGGCGGAACCGAACGACCCCCGCATAAAGCTGCAGATGGCCCGCATCGAACTGTCCGACGGCAACTACGACAAGGCGGCGGATATCTGCGACCAGGGTCTGGCCGCGGCCCCGAGCGACACCAACCTGCGTGCCCTCAAGGCAGAGGCGCTCGTGCGCCGCGGCAGGACGGGCGACCTCGAAAAGGCCATCGAGGTACTGCGCGAGGCCCTCGCGATCAACGATTACAACCACCTGCTCTACTTGCAGCTTGCAGAAATTTACCGAGCCAGCCCGCTGACCATATCAGCCGCCGAGAGCGTGCTTCAGTCGGGTTTGCGCAAGATGCCCGACAACCCGCAGCTCACCAGGGCGATGGCGGAAACCTATCTCGCCGCCGGCAAGCTCGACCGCGCCGAAGAATACCTCAACGCGCTTTTAGGCGACGACGAAAACGAGCGCGTGGAACTGCTGCGGCATCAGATTTCATTCCTCAAGGCGCTCAGAACACCGATCAGGGAAGAACAGAAGAAACAGCTTGACGACGTAGTCGCCGGCGTATCCGACCTCGCGACAAAGTCCAGCGCCAGAGGTCAGATGCTTGAAGCCTACCAGGCACAACTGCTGCTGGGCAGGATATACTTACACGGCTACAACGATAAGACCCTGGCAACACGAATGTTTGAGGAAGCAAGCCGCACGCAGCCCAACCAAACCGCACCGTATGCTTGGCTCGCCCCCCTTTATTACAGCCGCGGGCTGTACGCCGACTGCGAGCGCGCGCTCGGAAAACTTGCGGTCAATGCCTTCAACACCTCGCGAAGCGCCATCAGCAGGCAGGCGTCCGGCAACCTCCAGGAGGCTGAGCGTATCGCGCGGCTGGCGCTTCAGCAACCGCCCGACCAGAAGGATAACTGCCGCCTCGTGCTGGCCAATATCCTGCTCCAGGCCGGGCGGCCCGATGAAGCGGCGGCCGAGGCCGACAAGGCGATCAGCATCGATAAGCAGATGCTGTCGTCGTATAGGGCCCTCGCGAAATCGCTGACGGGAGCGACCCGCATCGCCGTAGCCAGGGAAGCCAACAACGCCCTGTTCTACGTGTTGTCGCGCCAGCCCGAGGAAGCCGCACGTCATCTCGCAGAAGCCCTGAAAGAATCCAGGACGAACAACATCTTCCTGCTGATGCGCCTGGCCCTCGCACACCTCGAGGCCAGGCAGTTCGATGAAGCCGCTTCGCATCTGAACCAGGTGATCAAGCTCCAGCCCGACTACCTGCCTGCGTTCATCAGCCTCGCAAATGTCTATGAGGTTCAGAATAAACTCACCGAAGCCATCCACACTTACCAACTGGCCTTCGAAAGGGAGCCTGAAAACGTAGAACTCGCAATGCAACTGGCGCTCATCCATCACAGGGTGGGCAAGCTGCCCGAGGCGCAGAACTACTACAGGAAGGCCATCGCCCTCGACCCCGAGCGCAGCAGCCTGCATTACAATCTCGGTCGGACTCTCGAGGCGCAGGGCCTTATTGAACCGGCCCTCGAGCAGTATGACCGGGCCATCGAACTGGCCCCCAAGGACCGCGAAACGTTCGGCGCCTACAACAACGCCGCATGGCACTATGCAACGAAGAAAAACCCCGACCTCAAACGTGCGCTTTTCTATGCGCTCAAAGCGTTCGATATGATGCCCCAAATGCCCGAGGTAAGGGATACGCTCGGCTGGATACACTTCCTGCGCGAAAACTACCAGGAAGCCGAAAGCCAGTTACGAGTCGCCGCAAAGAATTTGCCAGCCAACGGTTCCGTTCAGTACCATTACGCGGCCGCGCTCGCGAAAAACGGCAAGATTCAAGAGGCGATCCTCACGCTGGAGTCGGCCGTCGACCTCACATTCCCCGAGGAATACGACAAGAAGCGAGCGCAGGAACTGCTCAGCGAGCTTAAGACCGGCAGATAATGACAGGTGAACGAGCCGGCCCGCACCGGCGATCGGCAGAATGACCACCAACGGGGCGCACCAAAGCCGTGCGCCCCATCCCCCGAGAAGCGGCAGTCGGCGCCGCCCCGCCTGAAACCCGCCGGATCGGCAGAATTGAGCCGGCAAGCTGCGCTGGAACCGAGACGTTGTTTTCGCCTCCTGCCGGGCTTGTTTCTCTTGTTTCTAAGGATTGTTGACTTTCGTCCACATATCTGATAGTATGTGAAATCGAAGGTTTTCGTTGCCGGAGCCACTCCCATCCCGCCTGCAAGCGGAGGAGCCTATGGCCGCTGACTCAAAATCCCTGTTCGGCCGGATCGCCGTGGCGAAGGGTTGGATCGACCAGGCGGCCGTCGACCGGTGCCTGAGCATTCAACAGGCTCAGCAGGACGACAGCCCGGCGCTCGGCGAGATAATGGTCCGCGAAGGGCTTCTCACCGGCGAGCAGGTGGTCGAGATTCTTGCCACCCAGCGGCGCATGCGCCAGGCCAGCACCATAACCGGCTACGAATTGATCGCCAAGCTCGGCTCCGGCGGCATGAGCACGGTCTACCGGGCGCGCAAAGAAAGCCTCGGCAAGATCGTCGCCCTCAAGATACTGTCGCCCATGCTCGCCCGCAACCAGGACTACATCGCGCGTTTCTTCCGCGAAGCACGCGCGGCCGCCCAGCTCAACCACCCCAACATCGTGGCCGGGTACGACGTCGGCGAATGCAACGGCTACTACTATTTCGCGATGGAATACGTGCCTGGCGAAACGCTCAAGCAGATTCTCAAGAACGAGGGCAAGCTGGCGGCCGAGCGCGCGTTGAATATCACGGCGCAGGTGGCGGAAGCCCTCAGGCACGCTCGAGAAAAGGGCCTCGTGCACCGCGATGTCAAGCCGGGCAACATCATCATAACTTCTGCCGGCCTGGTGAAACTGGCAGACCTCGGCCTCGCGAAAGCCTTTCACACCGATTCATCGGTCACGCAGGAAGGCCGCACCATCGGCACGCCCGACTACGCATCGCCCGAGCAGGCACGCGGCGAACTTGACGTCGATATCCGCACCGACATTTACTCGCTGGGCGCCACGCTTTTCCACATGATAACCGGCCGAGTGCCGTTCACCGGATCCACGCCCGCCGCAATCTTCGCCAGGCACATCACCGAAGAGCTTCCGCCGCTGCACGTGCTCAGGCAGGAAATGCCCGAGCCGTTGGCTCGGCTCATACGCAAGATGATGGCGAAAGACCGCAACCGCCGCCAAGCCGATCCCGCCGAACTGATCGGCGACATCCAGCAGACCATCCGCGAGCTTCAGGCACCACAACCGCCAGCCCGCACCCAGCGCGTCCGCCAGCCGCAGACCGCGTCGAAGTCAAAAGCACCGCTGATCGCCGGAACGCTCATAGCATTGGCCGCACTCGCGGGCGGCGCTTTTCTGCTCACTCGAAACGGCGATACCCGGCAGATTCAGCGGCCGCCCTCCGATAACGGCGATACCGCCGTCGCACCACCCGAGGAAACGCCGGAGCAAAAGGCCGAGAAGGAAGCCGCAGCAGCATACGACAGCATCAAGAAAGCCATTGCCGGGCATCCCGATGCTCATGACAGGATTCTCGCCGTGTGCAACGCATTCCTCGACAAGTTCGGCGACACCGACACCGCCGGCCTCGTGCGCGAGCTGCGCTCACAGACGCTGCAGCACCGCCAGGCTGAAGCACAACAGGCAATTGCCGACACCTCGGCCGCCACAGGCCAGCTTCTCGCGGAGCATCGCTACGGCGATGCCTTCGCCAGGTGGCAGCAGCTCCGGCCGGATGCCGACCGCCTGGATATCGGCGGGCAGGTGGATGCCGAGATCGACGCACTGAACCGAAGGGCGGAAAATGAATTCGATCAAATATGCGCACAAGCAGCCGAACGGGCCAAACAGGGCGAATTTGATGCCGCCATCGCCATGCTCGATGCCGCCGCAGCCAGATATGGCATTGAAGAGATCGCCCAACAGGCCAGGGCCGCTTCGGCGCAGCTCGAAGACCAGCGAAAATCGGCCGAGGCCGCCGGTGCCGCCGCACGCCGGCAGGTCGAGCAGATAAGGAAGGAAACATACGGCACCGTCGATGGAATTGTGGGCGAGTTTCGGTTCGGCGAGGCGGAGGAAAACTACCGCCGCCTCGAGGAAAACGCCGATCCGGCCCTGCGCGAAGCGCTCCAGCCGTTCCTGAGCCAACGCCGCGAGGATATCCAGGCGCTCGCCGCGCTCAAGCAGAATATCATCGAAAATATCAACACCCAACCCGCAATTGAACGCACAATTCAGCTTCGCACCGGCCGGCCGGTCAAGGCAACCAGGTGCTCCGCATCGGGCAACAGCCTCACCATCACCTTCACGCACGGGTCGAACGAAGCCGAAACATCGGTCGCGTGGGAAAAAATAGCACCGCAGACGCTCTCCGAGCTTGCCGCAGCCGCCGCGCCCGACGATCTCCTCGTGCAATCGCTGCTCGCATACTACACCGGCCAATACCCGCTCGCCCGGCGCCTGCTGGACGACGCCCGGCAGCAGGAAGACGCTGCCGAGCGTGCGGCCCGATTGCTCGAGCTATACGACGAAGCGGCGGCCGTCCGCCTCAGCGCAAACCTTCACCTCGCGCTCGAGCGGGCCGCGCAGGCACTCGAGGCCGGCCGGCTCGACGACTGCCTCGCGATCCTGAACGAAGCAGCGGCCGGCATCGCCGAAGCACCTGGAATGCGCGGGCAATTCAAAGCACGCATCGATCAGCTCAAAAGCCAGGCCACCGAAAAGCTGGCACGGCGGAAGATCGACATGGCCCTGCAAGCCGCCGAGCAGCAAGACTGGCCGGCCGTCGTCAAGCTTCTGGCGGAGATAGATAAGGAATTTTCAAAAGTCAAGGTTGTGCAGGTCGATCGCCGGCCGGAAATCGAGAACCTCCGCCTGCGCAGCGAACGCCTGCTCGCCGACCCGATGATGATCGAGGCGATCAAGGCATTCATCCGGCTCGACGACCAGCGCGCGGTCGGGCTGTTCACCCGCATCAGCCGCGAACGCGAAGGCAGCCTCGCCGCCGACGCCCGCCAATTCCTCGAGGCGTTCAGGATCACGGTGAATCTTCCCGACGACTGCGCTACCGCCATCAAGAACGTCCGCCGCGACCCGGACAAGTGGTTCAGGATAATGATCTATCGCTCCATACGCAGAAAATGCCCCGGGTCGCGCGAGGAGGCCGACGCCCGCCTCAGGATGGGCGAGATATTCCTCCTGCCGCCCCCGGGCGGCATAGCTCGGCCGGCGTGGGCGCGGGAGCTGTTTAAGGATTACGTGCGCGATTTCCGCAAATACGACAACTGGAGCGCCTCCGGCTACACCAAGCTCGGCGAAGCAGAAAGCGCCTGCGAAAACTGGCCCGAGGCCGAGAAAATATTCGATACCGTGGTGCAGAAATACCCGGGTGAACAACCCTACTGCATGCACGTCATGCGGCTCAAGGCCGAGCATTACGCACCCGACGACCCCAACAAGGCCTTGGCGGTCCTCGAGAAAGCCCTGCAGGATTACCGTGCCGGCGGAGGCAGGGCCTGGGGCGAAGGCTGCATCAGTCTCGGCAGATTGTACCGCGACAGCCTCGGCAAGAAGGACGAGGCCATCGAGGCTTTCGTAACCGCTTTCGAACGCTTCCTCGGCACCGACGACTACATGAGCGGTCGCGGAGCACTGTATTCGGCCGATCTGCTCGTGGAACGAAACCGGAAGCCGGAGGCTGTCCGCGTGCTGGCTCGATTCGCGAGCGGCTGTGCGGACAAGGAAGGCTCGTACTGCGTTGCCGCACGCGAAAAGCTTCGGCAGTTGCAGGGAAATTGAAACGCCGCGGCATCGACGCCGGTTAGGCCGATCCCGGCCGCAGGGCCGGCCCGGCGGGTGGAATTTTCCGCGTTTCATTCACCGCAATCCCGCATGAGCCGATAATCAGCACATGCCCGCAGTTGAGGAAAGCGCGGGCCGCCGGCGTACTGATTCGGAAGGAGAAACGCGCGACGCTGCACAGCCGCAGCCGGCGCGACAATCGGCGGAGGGCGCCATGGAAAGCCAAACAGGCTTCACGGTCTGGCTGACGGGCCTTCATTGCTCCGGCAAGAAGACCCTCGCAAAGTTGCTCGCAGACGCACTGCACGAACGCGGCCTGACACACGTCGAATTTCTCGATGCCGTGGACGTGCGCCGGCAGATAGCCGCCGGCCACGAGTTCGGCGCCGGCCATCTCGACGCCGAAACCGAATACCTCGCGTATATCTGCAGCGTGCTGATGCGCAACGGCGTGATACCGCTGGTCACGGCGGTCTCACCCAACCGGGAGCGTCGCGAATTCGCGCGCCGCATGACCGGCCGGTTCGTTGAAGTGTTTGTAGATTGCCCGATACGCATCTGCATCGAGCGCGATACTCAGGGCCTTTACGAGAAGGCTCTCAACGGCACGCTGAAGAAAGTGGTAGGCGTTTCAAAGCCATACGAGCCGCCCACCGCGCCCGATGTAGTCTGCAAGACCTCGGAAGAACCTGCCGAAGTGTCTGTGCAGAGAATTGTCAACAGCCTCGAACGGCTGCAATTCATTCCTCCGCCGGCCGAAGCCTACTCCGCCGAGGAGGAAGCTCTCGTTCGCGATAGGTTGGAAGGTCTGGGATATCTGTGAGTGAACAATCGGAATCATCTCGCCGACGCCGACGCAAACGCCCGGAGCGATTTGTAGACCTCCAGGTGCATACTTCATTTTCGGACGGGCTGTTCAGCCCGACCGATCTGGTGAAGCTGGCCGCCGAGGCGAAGCTCAAGGCGGTGGCCATCACCGACCATGACACCATCGACGGCATTCCCGAGGCGCTGGCGCAAGGCACACGCTCGCGGATGGAAGTGCTGCCCGGCGTGGAGCTGGGCGCCGCCTGCCCCACCGGCACAATGCACTTTTTGGGCTATCTGATCGACATTGCCTCGCCAACGCTCGAAAGCAAGCTGCGCCTGATCCGTGAAACGCGCGAAGAACGCAACCCGAAGATCGTCGCAAAACTCCACGACCTCGGCGTGCACATTGAATACGAGGAGGTCATGGATGAAGCGGTCGGAGCGACGATCGGCCGGCCCCACATTGCCCGAGTGCTCGTGAAAAAGGGCTACGCGCACAACGTCGGCGAGGCATTCGACCGCTACCTGGGGCGCCAGGCCCCGGCATACGTGCCCCGGCCGAGGTTCTCGAGCGCCCAGGTGATCGAGCTGATCCGCGACGCCGGCGGCGTGCCCGTGCTCGCACATCCGACCACCCTCGGAGTGGGCCTGGGCAGCAATCTCGACACGCTGATCGCGCGGTTGGTCGGCGAAGGCCTGCTGGGCATCGAGGCGATGTACAGCGGTTACGACGCCAGGACAACCAACATGCTTGTACGCCTGGCCGAACGCCACAACATCCTGCTCTCGGGCGGCTCCGACTTCCATGGGGATCCCGACTCCGGGATTCAGATCGGCACCGGCCGAGGCGACCTGCGCGTGCCATATCGCTATGCAGAAAGCCTTCGCGAAGCGGCAACAGCATTGCGCCGCAGATCCGTGGCGCCGGCGATAAGCTGACACACAGCCCGCCTCACCACGCACGCGGGGCCGTTGCCGGCGTTGCCCGTGCAACACTTCGCAACCGACGCAGCCAATGGAATGCGCTGAGAAACCCGTTGCCGCATTGATATAATAAGACCATCAGCCGGGAAGCTTCCCTGATCCGGCGAAGCCGGAAGGCTTGCGGCTTGAGGCGGAAGAGGCAAGACGTATTGTCAACTTCTGCGCGCGAAGCATGGAAGTTGAGGATAAAGAGTCTAAAGCCGGAAAAACGGCGGAAGCAACCCGAAGTTCCAGGCGGGCGCCCTCGCCTGCAAATGCCGGGCCCTTGCATCATATGAGTTGAGCCGATGCCAGAACTCCCCATCACCTTCAGGCCGGCGCGAATTCTCCAGCTATACAAACGCCTCGATCCTTCTTTCAAATCGAAGGCCGCAGCCATCCCAACCGGCATCGTGGAAGAAGACCCGACGCCGAAGCTCGCATTCGTTTTCCTGCTGCTTTTCATCTTCTTCAGCTTCGCGCAGCTCGCATCGTGGATGCCAGGCGCGCCCGACCTGCGCGCCAAGATCCCCACAGGACCCACGGGCATTTCCGCCGTCCTCCACGCAATGCGGCTTGCGCTCACGCCTGCAATCCTATCTTTCATAGCCGCCGTTGCATACAAGCAAAGCCGGAGCGAACGCTTCCTCTTCACCGGCCCGCAGACCTACCTCCTGATGGCGTTCGTCGGCTGCGGGCTGATCTCGGTGCCGTATTCGTATTATCCCCGCGCCTCCCTGGCATTCGTTACCGGCGATCTGCTCAAGGTGCTGTTCCTTTTCATTCTGATGATCAACCTGCTGCGCAACACACGCAGCATCAAGACTCTGATGTGGACGGTGGCCATCTGCGGCCTTTTCCCGGCGATCGGCTGCGTGCTTGCCAACTGGCGGCCCGAGACGTTCGCGTTTGTCGACGACCCCAGCGGCCGCTACGGCTGGGTCGGCTATTTCCTGAACCCCAACACGGTCGCCCGCACGATGTGCTTCCTGGTGCCCGTGGGGCTTTCGCTGATCGGATTCACAAACTCCCGCGCAAAGAAGGGGCTTGCCTTCGGCCTGATCATCGTGTACGTCTATGTCATGTTCACCACGCTCTCGCGCGGTTCGATCGTCTCGCTCGGGCTTATCGGGGTGATCTACATCATCACCAGCCGCAAGAAGATGCTGACGATGGTGCTGGCGATGGTCGTGATTATTGCTTCGCTGGCCGCCGTGCCCGCTGTAATGGAACGCGTTCAGACCGTCCCCCGATTCCGTCGCGATGCCTCCGCGATGAGCCGCGTGAAACTGTGGACGGCGGGCGTGCATTTCGCGGCCCAGCGGCCACTGTGGGGTGTGGGGGTTTCGTGCTTCAATCTGGCCACCGCGGAACACTTCTGGATGCTCAGCCAGGACCGCGGCCTGCGCTGGAAAACGCCCCACAGCTCATACGTTCAGGTGATGGCCGAAATGGGTTTCCCTGCTCTCTTCATCTATGTTCTTCTTGTCGGCGTTTCGCTTTCCGAAGCGCGGAAGGTGCATAAGCGAATGAGGCATATCGACGCACCCGGAGCACAGGACCTGGCGCGTGTCAGCCACGGTGTTTTCCTCGCGCTCCTGTCCGTCATGACGGTCGGCCTCACCCACAGCGATGCCTACGACTGGACGCTCTACATGCTCGTGGCGCTGTGCGTATGCGTCAAGCAGATCGCCAGGCGCTACGACGTCTATGTCTGACCGTCCCCTGATAGACCTCGAGAACCCTCATGTGCGGAATATGCGGAATAGTGAACCTCGATGGCTCCCCGGCCGACGCTCATCTCCTGGCCGAAATGGCCGAAATGATGCGGCATCGCGGCCCGGATGACATGGGCACCTTCACCGACGGACCCGCCGGCATCGCAATGGTGAGGCTCAGCATCATCGACATCGCAGGCGGGCACCAGCCCATGCACAACGAAGATCAGTCCGCCTGGACGGTCTGTAACGGAGAAATCTACAACTTCAAAGAACTTCGCAACGCGCTGACGACACAAAGCCACAACTTCTACAACCGTTCCGACGTAGAAGTGATACCGCATCTGTACGAAGAGCATCGCGACGGCCTGGTCGACAAACTCCGCGGCGAATTCGCCCTGGCCGTATACGACCGTCCACAGCGCCGACTGCTGCTCGCCCGCGACCGCCTCGGAATCAAACCGCTGCACTATTTCACAGACGGCTCAGTCTTCCTGTTCGCATCCGAAATCAAGGCCCTCCTGCGGCATCCCGCCGTCAGACGCGAAATAAACCCCGATGCGCTCAACGAATACCTCACGTGGAACTACGTCCCCGAGCCTCTCAGCATCTACAAGAACATAGCCAAGGTGCCGCCCGGCCATCGGCTTGTGCTGGAAAACGGCAAAATCCGCATAGAGCGATACTGGGAGCTACGCTACGACATCGACACCACCAGCTCGCCCGAACAACTCGCCGAGCGGCTTCTCGCCGAGCTGTCTGAAGCCGTGCGAATCCGCCTCGTGAGCGATACGCCTATCGGCGCATTTCTCAGCGGAGGAATCGACTCCAGCGCCGTGGTGGCACTAATGGCAAAACACGCCGGCCGCATCAAGACCTTCTCCATCGACTTCGAAGACGCCCAGTACAGCGAAACCGAATACGCACGCCTCGTCGCACAGAAATACGACACCGACCACGAGGAATTCACCGTCAAGGCCGACGCCTCGGCAATAATAGACGACGTGCTCTCATACTTCGACGAACCGTTCGGCGACTCCTCAGCACTGCCCACGTTCGTAGTCTCCAAAATGGCACGCTCGCGCGTGAAGGTGGTGCAATCGGGCGACGGCGGCGACGAAACCTTCGCCGGATACGAACGATACGTGTGGGAAACAAATCGCTCGCGCTACGCGCGCATACCCGCCTTCATACGCGCCGGAATCTTCCGACCCGTCAGCCGTATGCTGCCCGAGTGGATGTATGGCAAGAACTATCTCAATCACATCTCGCTGGACAACGACGCACGATACGTCAACACAATGTGCGCATTCACAAACACCGCCAAACCGCACCTCTACACGCCTGAATTCGCCGCCAAGCTGACCTCCGTCGACTGCTCCGGCCGATTCATGGACCTGTTCCGAGCACGCAGCAGCAGCGACTACCTCACCAGGCTGCAATACGTGGATACAAACACCTACCTCCCCGGCGATTGCCTCGTGAAGACCGACCGAATGGCCAACGCCAACTCGCTCGAGGTGCGCGTGCCTTTCCTCGACCACAAGGTA
>Ga0307378_10010433_pt1 | contig 12056 bp, 8 predicted proteins | sample UN1MG_FD_202238 | JGI IMG/M metagenome (GOLD analysis project Ga0307378, IMG submission 202238) | Soil microbial communities from Risofladan, Vaasa, Finland - UN-1 | ecosystem: Environmental > Terrestrial > Soil > Coastal area > Acid sulfate soil | place: Finland: Risofladan, Vaasa | collected...
CGTGAAAAGCTTCATAATCAGCCGGATCTTCACCTTGTATTACCGATTCGGCGAATATGCCGTGCTTGACCGCATTCTGAGAAACCACGGCCTTACCCTCAGCCGTCTGCGGCCCGGTCGATTTCTGAGCATTCTGTTGATTAGCTTTGATTTGTGCTTTAGTTGGCATAAGGAGTACCTCCTGATTTAAGATTTTCGATTGCCGATTTGCGATTTATATTCCACAATTAACCATTCATTAAAGATGTTATCTATCAATCTTACATGTAGACGTGTTGGCCGTCAAGTGAAAAAATAAAATAATTAGAAATTTATTTAACCGCTGATTTACTTCATGAGATGTCGGCTTCGCCCCCTAAGGGACAAGCTATCTCACGGGGTGAACGCGGATTTACCACCAACTATCTGCCGTGTCCCATGCTTTCTATAAGCAACCATGTCCAAAGAAAGCCCAACTCCACCCCGCTCCGAGACAGCCGGGAGGCGGTTTGTTTGAGAGACTCAGACGGTAGCCCTGGACGGCCGATGGTTGTTCTTTCTCATCTTTTCAATATAGTCGATCAATGCTGAAGGAAGACAAAGCACCGTTAGCAGCAGTACACCACGCCTCCATATCTGCAGACCATCACAATTGACCGGACGCTATGCGGCCGGTAGAATGACCTCAGCCAAGCTATAGGTCGTATGATAGGCTTGGTTGTTCGAAACGTGAACATATGGACGATGAGTCGCTTCCTGACTCTCTATGAAAGGACCAGCACATGGCAATCTCCACTCGGCGGGAGTTTCTACTTGCTTCAATAGCGGCGACCGCGGTCACAGCACCATGGAGCACGGCGCGAAGCACTCCAGCCCAAACCGACGTCTCTTCCAGAACGCCGCCGCAACAGACAATCCGAGTGAACCACGACCTGCACACGCACACTGTTTACTCGGATGGCGCACATCCCATCCCGCTGCACATTCTGGAAGCAAGGGCGTTCGAGTTGGATGCGGTCGCTATAACCGACCACTACTCCCCCGGCGGCAGGATGTACGAGTCGGAAGCCGAGTTCGATCGCTACGTCGCGGAGATCGAGCGTGAGCGATCGGCCCAGCACGACACGATCGTGCTGAAGGGCGCTGAAGCAACCGCTCTGGATATAACTGGCCGAATCAGTATCGACAAGCGCCACGCCGCACGGCTGGAATGGGTACTGTGCCATCTGGGCGGTGAGTCCGAGGGCACGCTCCGCAATCCGCCGAGCGATAAACAGAAGTATGTCGAAAACGTCGTGCGTACCTATCTGGCGCTATGTGATGTGGAATATCTCAATGTGATTGCTCATCCTTTCAATACGGGCAATACCAGGCCGGCTGTCTTTCCCGAAGACTATCGGCCGCACCTCCTGCGGGAATTGGCTGCTAAGATGGCCGCCAAGGGCAAGGTTTTTGACGTGATGAACGACATGATCTATTGGTTTCACAAGGCGTCGATCGCCCCGCGAGAGTTTACGTCGCAGTACGTGGAACTCGTCAAGCTGTTTGCCTTAGAAGGAGTAATGTTTCAGGTCTCCTCCGACGACCATCGCACGGGACTGGGCAACACACGCTGGGCAGAACTCGTTCTTGCCCGGGCCGTTGTGCCGGCCAAACAAGTGGTCGATCCCCGGCAAATCGCTCACCGGTGAGTGTTGAACGATGCGTAAGGTGCACTAACTCGGGCGCGAAGGTGAGGCAGTGTAGTAGTAACAAGTGGCTGCACTGTAGAGTAGACTCGTGTAATGGAAATACATGGTCTCCCCTATTGCACACTCCACGAGCAAGGCTTTCGTGGTGCAGTTTAAGAAAAAACGGGGCCAGGGCAAAATGGCAAGTACCTTCACACAGGAATATCTGGTAATATGGTATCCTGTTTGGATAAGCCGCGGCATAATGGCCGGCTGTACTGATAGCGTCAGATGCCAGGATGACAACCGATAGCATTTTTTTGTTTAGGAATAATATGAAACGGAACACCTACTCTTTTATATTGGTACTGGCAATTGTATTTCTGGTCGGCATAGTGAGCGCTGCGTCGGCGGCCGAATTGCGCATCCCTGCCTTCACCGCCTACCTGGACCCAGACGTAAGTGGGGCACGCGTTTCGCCGCGCTCCGGCATCACCGGCTGGAACGATCCGGAATTGAAGGTGCTCTGGTTCGGCGAGATCAAGAGTCCAGGCAAGCTTGATTGCTCTGTGGCCCTGCGGCTGCCGACAGATGCAACGTCCAAGCTGCGTCTGACCGTCGCGGGCCAGTCGCATGAGGCATTAGTCAAGGGTGCCGGACCTGACCTTATTACGGCGGACTTCGGTTCATTTGACATCGCCAAAGCCGGCTACCATCGCTTTACGCTCCAGTCGCTAAAACCACAAGGCCAACCTTCCGGCGACCTTGACGCACTGTTGCTCGATGGCCCGGCGACACAAGATGCGCATTTCAATCTCCAGTCCCGTCGTAACGCCGCCTCAGTGCATCTTTTCTATCCTGTGGACAAGGACACAAACGTTGAAGCGTTCTACTGTGAGATGACCGGCGTTGAAGATCCGATCTGGACGTACTATATGGCGTGTGGTTGGCATCGTGGCTACTTCGGCATGCAGGTCAATAGCCCCACCGAACGCCGAATCATCTTCAGCGTCTGGGACAGCGGCAATGAGGCGGTTGACCGCAACAAGGTTATCGAAGAGGATCGTGTGAAACTGATGGCCAAAGGTGAGGGTGTTTATGCCGGTGACTTTGGCAATGAAGGCACGGGGGGACACAGCCACTTGAAATACATGTGGAAGACCGGCCAGAAGCAGCGATTCATCGTCACGGCCAAACCCACGGATGCTACGCACACAATCTACTCGGGCTACTACTTTCGCCCGGACAAGAAGCAGTGGGTTCTCATCTCCAGTTGGAAGACACCGAAGGAAGGCGGTTACCTGCGCGGCCTGTACAGCTTCAGCGAGAACTTCGGCGGCAGCAACGGCCACGTACTCCGGAAGGCCCTTTACGGTAATCAATGGATTCGCACTGCTGAGGGTCGGTGGGTCGAGTTGACCACGGCCGGTTTCAGCCACGACCCGACAGGCAAAGCGGATCGGCTCGACCGCTTCATGGGTGTAGAGAGCGGACAGTTCTTCCTCTCACACGGCGGTTTTGTGCCCGGATTCACAAAGTACGGCGAGAAATTCACGCGCCCGGCCGAGGGCAAAGAGCCGTCGGACATCGTTTTGCCCAAATGACCTGACGTCAAATCTACGTCAGGTCAGAAACTCGACCTCGCGCTGAATGTACATCAGACTTCCGTTGTTTTCGCACCGACTCCGATTTCTCTCCAGGCTAATCCACCAACATCGTATCGACTTTTGCACTCCTTCCCCCAAACAACCACCATCCCCACCCCGACCCGTGATTACTGAGAGGCGGTTTGCATATTTGAAGCGAACGCCAAGCACCCGATTTCTTTATTCCCGGTCAGACACTTCCAGTGTATAATGTTGGGTGAACAAACTACGTTTCAGGAATTTTTACGGATGTATCTGGACTTGCAAAGGAACCAAGAGACAATGATAATGAAATACCAGACCGTTCTGTTGGCCGTCTTCATGATGGCCTTGGCGGATGCCGCTGTAGTTAGGGCGGAATCACATCCAAACGTAAAGACTGATGTTATTCAAGAGGGTCTTATCCTGGATCTCGATGCGGATCGAGAAGTCAAAATGGTTGACGGACGAGTCGCATCCTGGACAAATCAGGTGGAATGGAAAGCCAAGACCTTCGCAGCTACCAGGGACGCCAGTCACGAAAAGGGTACCGGGCACCCGACACTGAAGGAAAACGTGTCAGCCATCCGCGACCATAATACGGTTGTTTTTGGAAGACACGAACTGATCAACGGCAATGAAGACGCTTTTGACCATCTGATAACAGGCAGTGGCTACACGTGGTTCGCGGTTATGTCGGTTTATCCTCAAATATCCGGTCTCAAGGATGTGAATTCATTCTTCGGGAACCTGAAGAACGGCGGGAAATATGAAGGATTCTGGGCGGGGCTGAAGGACGATAACACGCTTTGGACAGGTTCTCGCAATGGTATCACTTTTGGCCGGTGGGATGAGAACAATCCTCAGGTTCTTGGTCCCAGGCTGCAGGAGTATCGCTACTACGTCGTCGCTGGTCGCATGGGCGCGGGCACTGGCAAAGTCACGATTGAATTGTTTGTCAACGAAACCAAACCAGTTGCCTCGAAGCCTTTTCCGGTTAATCCACAGGCAGACTCATCCAAAATGGCAATTGGCCAGGAACGTGATGCCACGAACCATCCGGGCCATGAGTCCTTCGATGGGGAGCTCGCCCGTTTTCTCATGTGGGATCGTCCCCTGAGTAAAGATGAGTTTGAGAAGACGTTATCCTTGCTGAAGAAAACTTACGGGATTCGGAAATCCGGTATAGAATCCAAGCAGATGTCCGTTCCGAGAGAATAGACACCACCAAAATAGTAGAACTTCGGAGTGGTATGTCCGTGAAAGGAGTGATACCCGGTATGTTTCAGCGATTCTGTCTTGTATTATCAGGTGTGTTTATCGTCGCCGTCCCCTTTGGCGTCTGCTTCGGCCAGTCGGCGTATCAGGTCAAGACGACCCATCCGCGACTGTTCATAGAGGACGTACGAGAATTGGCCCGGCGGTGTGATCCGGCATTGCCTGGGATTGACGGACTTGCCGATGACTATGAGGTAGTCAAGCAGCGTGCGGACAGTGCAGTTCAAAGGGGCGGCATCCGGTCTATCACGAATCAGTGGGCGATTCCCGAAGACCTGATGAATTGCGGCATCGCCTACCTTGTCGAACGCCAGAGGGGACACGAAGCCCGCCCGTACGCGGAGGTCATTATCAAACAATGGGGCGACGGCAGTATCATTTCTAACCCGAAGGCAAGCCATTTCGGCTATCACGCCATCGCCTACGATTGGATTTACGATGCCCTGACGCCGCAGCAACGGATTCGATTCGGCGACGCCCTCGGCACCTGGCTGCGGTTCTTCACAGACGAGCCCAGAATCCTGCTCAAATGGGGTCACTGGGAATACAATCAGACATGGGGCCCGATTCATCTGAACGTTATGAACAGCCGGGATTCTCTCGCGCAGAAACTCCTGATCGCCCTGGCCATTTGCGGCGAAGGCACGAGATTCGAGGCGGATGCGAAGACGTTCCTCGATTCCTGGGATCAGCGGGTGCCGGCCGAATGCATACCGGCTTTCAACAGGATGGGCGGTGTCTGGTCGGAATCGTACGGCCACGGCGCTTACGGACCGGTCACCGTCATTCCATACGCCTTTCGTGCGTGGCAAACCGCGACAGGCAAGGACTTGTTCAAGCTGGTCGAGCCCTGGGGCTATCCGAACGAATCCCCGCGATGGGTGGCATATACGATGATGCCGCACAACGAACGTACCGCCTGGATCGACGACGGTAACGGTTCCCGACCGGCCGGGTTCGCCCGCGCGGCGCCGATGCTTCGCGATGGGCTTTCTCAATGGTTCTGCAACCGCGGGCGGCAGTGGCTTGATGAGCGATGGCAGCGTGTGGCCTGCTACGATCCTTCGATTCGAGCGATCCCGCCGGACAAGCTGCCGCTGGGCTACCTCTTTCCCGGCGCGGGGCACGTCTATATGCGCAGCGACTGGAGCGACCCCAACGCAACATGGGCATTTTTCGGCTGTGGACCACAGTTCGCCGGCCACGCGAGAGACGACGAGGGCCATTTCCTGATCTGCAAGCGAGGCTCGCTCGTCTCGCGCCAGGGCGGACAGGGCCACAACGACACTGACTACTATGCGGGCGGCTCGCTGATCTTCAATATTGTTACAATCTTTGACCCCAACGAGAAGTTTCGGCGCGACAGAAACAATGAAAATGACGGCGGCCTCCTGCGGCACGTCTATGAAGGCGGTCCCTTTCCGCGGGAACGGGGGCACATCACGGCCTTCGAGCATAATGCCAATTACACCTACGCCGCAGCAGACATTACTAAAGGCTATAGCGACGGAAAGGCCCGCGAAGTGACACGCCAGTTCCTTTACCTGCGGGGCGAACGGGAATTCTTCGTCGTTTTCGATCGCGTCGAGGCCACTCGCCCTGATCTGTCGCGTCACTTCTTCCTCCACGTCCCCAGCGAACCCGAGCGTCTGGAGAATGTCCTGACATGGCTCAGTCTGCCCGAAGCTGACGGTGACAGAAACGTGTTGTCGCACGGCCGGTCGCGGATGTTTCTTCACACCGTGCTGCCCCGCGAGGCTCAGATCGTAACGCGAGGCGGTCCCGGCCGGGAAGCGTGGGGCCATCCGCTGGAACCGACGGCGCAATATAACCATGCAACCCAGGACCGACGCAAGCCGCCGGTCTGCCCCTGGCGGATCGAGGTCGGCGACCCGAACGGAGGCAGCCGCTCCATTTTCCTGCATGTTTTCGAGATCGTCGATGAGCAAGTTCGTCAGCCGGCCGACGTCACATTTGCGGCGCCGGCAGGAGTCAACATTGCGGACAGATGGCAGGTGCGTTTCAACTCCGCCGGTGCAATGGGCGGGATGGTGAATGATAAAACTCTTGCGACAACCGTGCAAATCGAATCCCAGTATCAAGTCGGTAGAAGGCCATGAACTATCATGCGCCGCGCCGCCACTGATTTCGGTTGGTTCGTTCTATCTTTCATTGTTCGCATCTCTGTAGCCTGGATTAATAGCATGACCTTCGCCTCACCAGCGCAAGATTCCGGCTTTTCCCTGCATCCACCTCGGATCAACAAGACCCTGCATTGCTATTGGACGCGAACTTGTCCGACCAATTAGCGCACCTTGCGGACGATCTTTTCCTCGATCGCTAAAGCGAATGGGCCGGGCAGCCGGGATGCGGTTTGTGGGGGAGAGCTGGGACGGCAGCCCTTGGATGGCCCATGGTTGCTTTCGTCCTAATTGCAGGAACTTGAGATTGATAGTATAATGCTTGGCGGCAAGTCATGCTTGACTGACGTGCTGCTGTGAAAGGATGGCTCAATATGCGGGAGGATATATGAGACGTACGGGTATTTATGCGATTGGACTTTTGCTACTTTTGTCCGCGGGCCTTCTCGACACGGTCGAGGCGCGCCAGGAAGGAAGCGACGGCGGTAACAAGGTGGATGCGAGCATACGCCGCCTTATCAGCGCTGTTGACCCTGGGAGAATATCAAAGCATCTTTTCTATCTCGCAAAGGATCCGTTGCCATATCGCAAGTTGAATCTGACCCTGCCCGGCCATGAGAAGAACACACTCTACGAGGCCGACGACTACCTTGCCGGTAAATTGGAGGCGTGGGGATATCGCGTCGAGCGAGAGGGCGTCCGGGTGCAGGCATTTCGTCGGGATACGAGCAAGCCAAAGCATGCTCAATACTCCCCTCCCAAACCCGAAGATCCCTGGTACACGGCGTACAATCTCTACGCCGAAATAAAAGGCCGCTCGCATCCCGAAAGGATCATCGTAGTGCTCGCTCACAAGGACTCGCAAAGCTGGATCGATTCGGCGGGGGCCAACGATAACGCAATTGGAACCGTCGGTGTATTAGAAATGGCGCGCGTCCTGGCAGAGTACACCTCCGAGAGCACCATAAGGTTTCTCTTCTGCAATGAGGAACACACTCCATGGACAAGCAAGACCGCAGCGCAAAAAGCTAAATCGCGTGGAGACAATATTATTGCCGTCTTCAACATGGATGGCATCGGAGCCAAGACGGCAGAGGAGACTGCCGCGGGAAAGAAGACCAATGTAACCGCGTATACAAAGCCCGAGGGCAAGCATCTTGCCGGACTGATGGCTGAAGTGAACGCTCGATATTCCATCGGCCTGGAACAGCGGACTACAAAAAGACCAAGGCCCGGCGATGACGATGGCTCTTTCGTCTTGGCTGGCTTTCCCGCCGCGGTCGTCAATATCGGATCTATGCCTTACGGCGACCCAAACTACCACGCCGAGGGAGACATCCCGGAAACGTGCGACATTGAGAACGCGGCCATGACCGTGCAGGCAACCTTGGCGGCAGTAGTGACCATCGACCGAGACCTCTGAGCGATTTGCTGAAGTGCTGGACAAACAGCTTAATTGGAGAATTGTGAACCATGACAAAACAGCAACCAAGACCCACGACTCTTTCACAAATTCTGAAGGTTCTGCTCATTACCTCTGTGGTGGTAGTCATCACGCAAGCCGAGGCATCTGAGGATTCGTTCCTTTCCTCTTGTCCGGCGGTTGACAAAGCAGCCAGGGCATTTGCTGAGGGACGGCTGGATGTGGCTGTCCAGGAGTTTGAAACGCTCGCCCAAGACACCGCCGCCCCGTCCTTTGCTCGCGGTTTGGCCATGTTCGGATTGGCAGAAGTTGCACTGGCCCGGCAGGATTCCATTGCCGCCATCGCAGCCTGGGAACGTCTGGCTGCCGATGCAAAATTGCTGCGGTTTCACCGCGACACAGCCCTGCGACGTATCGCGGAAGCGGAGCGGCTACGAAAGGGGCTGCCGGCCCGCGACCCGGCCTCCTACCGCGTGCAGTTGCCCGTGCTGCCGGCGCCGGGCGAGGTGTTCTATGTGGCGCCCACTGGCAGCGATACTGCGGACGGATCAAAAAGGAAACCTTTCCGCACTCTGGAAAGGGCACGCGATGCGGTACGGTCGCTGAAGAAATCGCGCAGCGGAAATCTGCCCGGAGGAGGTGTGAGGATCATGATTAGCGGCGGGGAGTATCCCTGGAAGCAGACACTGAGACTCACATCCGAGGATTCCGGCACCGCCGCTATGCCAATTGTCTATCAGGTTGAGCCGGGCCAGGCGGCCGTCTTTAGCGGAGGTGTGCGAATCAACGCATGGAGGCCAATCTCAGATGTGAAGCTTCGTGACAAACTCGATGAGCGGATTCGTGACCGCGTGCTGGAAGCCGACCTCAAGGTCCTGGGAGTTGAGGATTTGGGGGACGCTACGGCGCTGCGTCGTTGCCCTGAGCTGTTCGTCGATGGCAAGCCCCAGACGCTGGCCCGCTGGCCGAACAAGGGTTTCGTCAAGACCGGCGCCATTCTCGGCAAAGATACCTTCAAGGTTTGGAACAGCATCGAAGGATGTCGAGACGGGAAATTTAGCTACGTCGAGGATAGGCCGGGCCACTGGCTGGATGAGCCGGATGTGCGGCTCTACGGCTACTGGTTCTGGGACTGGTTCGAGGAGTTTCAGAAAGTCGCTTCGATTGATCCGGACGCACGAGCGTTCACATTGTCCCGGCCCTATTCCAATTACGGGTATCGCAAGGACCAGCGATACTATGCGTTGAATGTGTTTCGCGAACTCGACGCCGAGGGGGAATGGTATCTGGATCGCCGTACGGCAACGGTCTACTGGCTTGCCCCGGACCGAATCGAGGTATCGAAAGCACAGACGGTCTTAAGTGTGTTCGACCAACCTTTTATCACGATGACTGATGTCGAACATGTGATTCTTCGCGGATTGACGCTGCAGGAAGGACGCGGCGACGGGATTCATATTAGTGGTGGAGCTGATTGCCTGGTGGCCAATTGCACTATACAGCGGCTCGGGGGTGATGCGATCATCGTTGAGGGCGGAGAGCATCATGGCATTTTCGGGTGTACGATGCACACGCTCGGCTGTGGCGGGACGCGCGTGGCCGGTGGAGACCGCCAGGCATTGACGCCGGGCCGGCACTTCGTCGAAAATTGCAGGGTCTTCGACATCTCGCGTCTGAAGCGCACCTACGCTCCGGCGGTTCATCTCGACGGCTGCGGCAACCGGATCGCGCACAATCTGTTTGAGAACATACCTTCCTCGGCCTTGCGAATCGAGGGCAATGATCACCTTATTGAACTGAACGTCATCAGGAACGTCGTTCGGGAATCGGATGACCAGGGTGGGCTCGATATGTTTGGCAATCCGCTGTATCGCGGGGTCGTGATTCGATGGAACCGGTGGAGTGACATCCGGGGCGGCGAGCAGAACGGCGCGGCCGGCGTCCGACTGGACGACATGATCTCCGCCGTCGCTGTTTACGGAAACGTCTTCGAGCAATGCGGCGCCGTTCATTTCGGCGGCGTCCAGATCCACGGAGGTAAGGAGAATCTCGTGGAGGGCAATCTCTTTGTCGATTGTCTCGCAGGAATCAGCTTCAGCCGCTGGGATGAGAAACGCTGGCTCGAATCGATCGAGCGTTTTCTCCCGCAGGCAGGCAAGCCTCCATATGCGAGCCGGTATCCCGAGCTGGCCGATCTCAAAGCCAATGCCAATGTGAACCTTATTTGCCGCAATGCCTTCGTCCGATGCGGCAGTACCTTCCTGCGCGATGGTCAGGTGCAGAAGACAGCGCTCAATGCGGTCACCGACCAGCCTATAGAAACACAGGTGGTATCGGGACGGAGGTCTCTTGGCAACATATCACGGCTTAAGCAGCTTCTTTTCGAACCGATTCCAATCGACGAAATGGGGCCGTACGAATCGAACTGACGCGCGCTGTTTTTGTTTCTATAACCTTCGTCGAAGGTGTTCGATTCGACTGACAGGGCGGCTGGTAAAAGTGTAAATCAAAAGTGTAGCCCTACTTCTATTTGGTCGCGAATACGAGTTCACTTGATACAATTGCTTCACGGCTGTCTGTGACAGTCATAAACCATATTGTCGCTTTATCCGGGGGCGCGGGTGAGACAATGAACTTGCCCTCAATGCGTGCAGGTATGCTTTCCCAATCCAGCTTATTGATTGGCGTCGTTCCTGTCGTGTAATGGAGGTTCGCAGAGATAGGAGATATCTTGCTCTTAACCTTGGCACGGACTTTCCCGTCGGCCAACTGCGGCTTCATGATGGTCGCCAGTGGGATGCCGCCCTTTAAATACTGGTCTATGAAAAGACCGATTTCTTTTGGTGCCCAACCTTGCTGATGACCATGAGGCATATTAATGGTAATGCGAAAATTACGTTTGCCTTCAACGAGTCCATAGGTCTTCGAATAACTGTCCAGCGGGTACGCGAAATCATTGGTACCATTGACAAAGAACACAGGCATCGCCGCCGATCCAACATACATCGAAGGATCCCACAGATGGACCCAATTGTCCTTCTGCTGCGGCGTCATTTTCGCAAATTGGCTCAACCATACACTATTCTCGTGCAAAAATCCGCAGCCGTATACAGGCACGCCCGCCTTAAAGCGATTATCAAGTCCAGCTACAATACATGTCAGGTATCCGCCCCAACTGATTCCAGTAACAGCCGTGCGACTGGCATCCACTTCTTTGAAGCTGCGTATTAGAGAATGTGTCAAAATGACATTTGCGACAGCATGATACGTCCATTGATCTTTAGAAGGTTGATCAATAGCGCCAAACTTCTCTTCGTCACTCTGGCCGGGGCCGCCATCGGCAAGTCGCTTGCGCTCCGGGCCGCAACCGGCAAGATCCATAGCAATAGCTGCGTATCCACGCCTGGCCCACAGTTCAGCCCATTCCCGGAAGGCTGTCCCGCCGCCGCCATGAACCAGCACAACTGCGGGAAAAGCCTTTTCTCCTGCACTCGTCGCTTCTAAAGTAGCAGGGCTTGCATAGTAGGCAAATACGCGTGTCGGGTGATTCTTATAGGGTTCTCCCTCATAGTAAAGCGACCATACGGGGCTCTCTTGATCAGACCACTCATACCCTGGCCGTTGGCTCAAAGCGATCAAATCCCACGGTGTCGTGGACGGAAGTGATTTTGCTGGGTGAATGGTATCGCTGTCTTGTTGGAACACCGCGCAGCCCGGATTGGCCAATAAGAATACTAAGGCACACACGGCACATGTCACTTGTAGTCTTCGCAAAGCCATGTCATCGCTCCTTTCCAAGTCTGCAACATTTTCGATACAGGTTTTCTCGCGGTAAGCAATAATTGCGAACCGTGGCATTAATTATAGCTTCCTTTATCGCTGGTGACAACATGGCAAAATCCATTTATGACTGCAATAAACCGCCAAATAAGGGTTTTTT
>Ga0307378_10010434_pt1 | contig 12055 bp, 10 predicted proteins | sample UN1MG_FD_202238 | JGI IMG/M metagenome (GOLD analysis project Ga0307378, IMG submission 202238) | Soil microbial communities from Risofladan, Vaasa, Finland - UN-1 | ecosystem: Environmental > Terrestrial > Soil > Coastal area > Acid sulfate soil | place: Finland: Risofladan, Vaasa | collected...
TTCTACTATAGTTTCGAGTGAGAAATTATTTCGAACCAGTCGTATTCCCTCTGCCGTAACGGAATCATGTGGTAGTTGGGTAGCTCTTTTTATTACCTCAACAAGAGCATTGGCTTGGGTTCCTTTGACCAAGTATCCGTTAACTCCATCTTCTATGATCTGATTTATTCCCTCTACCTCGGTTCCGATACATACCAATCCACAGGCCATTGCCTCCAGCAATGTTTTCGGCATTCCTTCATAAAAAGAGGGCAGAATGTAATAACGGTAACGATTAAATATGCCTGGCAACTCATTATTGGGAACAACGCCCATAAAATTAACCTTTGCATTCAGTTTTTTTGCCCGAGCCTCCAGCTTATTGCGAATATCACCTTTGCCGTAGATGTCAAGTGTCAGGCCAGTTTGAGCAATAGCCTCGATGAGGTTAAAAAGATTTTTCTCCTCGTTAAGCCTGCCGACGAAAATGAGCCGGTCGGCATACCTATTGGCAGATTCTGTCGGTGTAAAAAGCTGCGTGTTAATATAATTGGGTATTATCTGAACATTCTCTTCAGATACTGAGTAGTGTTTAGAAATATAATGCGATTGTCTTTCACTGGTGACTACAGCTATCGTGGCATTGTTGTATGCGAAATGTTCAATTAGACCAATCAGCTTTTGTTTGTATTTAGCCACATCATGCTTTTTTTTTAGGAGGGACCAAGTATAGCCTGTCCTGACCACAAGAGGTTTGCGATGCAGCCATTTGGCCAGTACGGCGGTCCAGCTGCCGTCCATTTGATTGGTTTTGAAAATATCGCAACTACTAAGCGTGGCAAAGTGAATTACCGGCATCAGGAAGGAATAAAGCAAAGTGCCCCAGTGTCCGCAAAAAAGGTGCGACATCGGAAGCACTTCAATACGGGGGTCAAGTTGGCCGGATAACTTCAGTTGTTTTGCCAATTCAGCATCCTTTTTGCCATAAGTCAGCCAATATACTTTTTTAAAATGTTCCCTGCGAAGGTGTTCTTCGTACAATTGTTTCTCACGGTCAAACAACCCTGTGTCAAGCCAGAGCTTAAGGGAAACAGCACGTGTGAAAAATAAGGCAAGCTGCATAGCATTAAGTACAGAAGATTAGTAACCGGACGGTGATTAGTGCCAACTCGATATTCTCTCGATCATTTGCTCGGCTTAAACGTTCCGGCAATATTGCTAAGCCGTTCGGAAAGCTTCCAGGCGACAACTGCTGCCTGAACACGAATACGGCCTGTCCAGGCAAAAGACGTTGTTTTTTCTTTGTCGGATTCAACGCGAGTCATAAAACCATAATATCGCTTTCCAACATCTTCCATCGATGGATTGTGAATATTGGTCTGATATTTGTGATAATTTTTCGTTATTTTTTCGAGTAAATCAGGGATTTCGGCCGGTTTGGAAAAAGTCTCGCCCCCCCTTCCAATGAGTTCTGGAGTGCTGCTTTGGTCAGGTCCGACAGCGGGCAGTCCACAATGTAATGCTTCCAATAAAGAATTGGAGCAGGCCTCGATTGGCGAAGCAAAAATAAAAATATCGCTTTCTTTTAGTTTCTCGGCAATGTCCTTGCTGCTTAACGGCGAGATGTTTCTGATATTTTTGAACTGAACGGGAGATTTGCCGACAAAGACCATTTCATACTTATTAAAATCAAGGTTCTCATCCAGCCGTTGATAAACGTCAAATCCTTTTTTCCAGTTTGGCGACCAACTTGTGGCAATCAACCTAACCCTGCGCTGTGTTGAAAACGGCGTCTTCCCTTTGCGATTAAAAACTGTTGGCTCAGGTGCGTTCGGAATTATCGTCTCGAATGATTTTTGATGTAATCCCAAAAGATGATTTTGCTGCCGTGACCAGGTGGACTGAAAGACCGTAGCATCGGCGAGGTATCTGTTGGCCGCGAATACGACATTGTCCCGTTTATCGTTTGTCTGGCTATAAAGGCGAATTGGGCCATCAATTCGATGAATAAAGATTTTTTCGGGATAGTTTAACTTAGCTTTGATAACTTTACCGATGCATTGGTGGCTATTGAATAAGATTACCTGCGATGTTTCAACATTCTCGTCGTAGGCACCCATCGAATGGAGGTATTTCTTCAAAGATTTAAGAAACTGATTGCCTCCTCCCCAAGGGCCTTGTTGGAATTCAAAGAGAATATGAACCTTTACCATTCTAAGTGGTCTAAAGTGCCTACAGTTTTTCCCAACATCGTTTTCCGGAATCGCTGGGAGTATCCGGGTCAGGTCCCTCAAGGAGTTTATAGTTTGCGCGAATACAATCAAATACAGCGGGTCTCTGCTGCTGGGCCTGCCGGAAAGATACCCAATTCCTGGTGCGAGGGTCATCCATAACGGTGTAGGTCTCCCAAAGCTTACCGCCTTTACGGATGTGCTCTGTGATGTGCTGAACCACCTCAAGCGGATTATGAATAAGGACAAGGGCCTCAATGATACTGACGACATCATATTGGTCTGTCAACGGCAGCGGAGCGTCAGGTCTGACAATCAGGGCCTGCAATGTGAACGGCCGGCCGCTACGTTTAATCCTTTGTCTGAGGCGCCATTCGCCAAATGTTCGATGTTCACAATCAACATCAACCGTTGTGAAGTGAAACACCCGGTCTTTCACATTTTCCACAATCCAGTTACATATTGGTGCACTTCCGCAGGCGTATTCACAATATTTGCTTGCGGACGGCAGAGTTTTGGCGAGCCAATCGAAACGGTCGTTCCGATGATAATAGCACTGGCGAAAAGAGCTCCAGGAACCTAAATCTTTTTGCCACCGGTAAATTTCTTCAGCGGTATTGCGGGGTTTACCTTCCCAGATTTCGGCCATTGTCATGCCGGAGACGGGATTTGTTGTGGGTGAATCCGGCAGGTCCGGCCTACGCGTGGCGGAACGAGGCCCCAATTTCTTAGCCTGCTGCGGCGTTACCCCATAGTACTCACACAAATCTTCGTACCACTTTCGCTTATTGCCAAACAAGTTACAAAACTCCTTCAACACGGTTGCCCTGCTCATCATTTTTGCTTTAATTGCCTTTGCTTTAGCTATCATTCTCGGTACTCCACGCATAATTTTCATAGAAGACGGCGGTAGAGATAATTTTCATACCGCTGCGCAATAACATTCCAATCGAATTGGCGTGCTGTTATCAACCCGTTGGTGATAATTCTTTCTTTTTTCTCTTGGTCTTCCAGAACTATTACGCTCTTCTGCACTATCTGGTCAACATCATCAACATCACACAAGAAACCATTTTCGCCATTGCTGATGATATCGGGAGCCATACCGGCATTTGTAGAAACCAAAGGAACCCCACTGGCGAGAGACTCGAGCAGAGATTTGGGCCCACCTTCGTGTCGGCCTGTCGCAATATAAAGGTCCAGTGCCTTGTAATACATGGCAACTTCATCAGGTTCGTTGAGAAAATGGTGCAAATAAGGAATTCCTGAACTTTCAAGCCGCCGCTTGACGTAACCACGAGCCGGGCCTGTAAGCACTACAAATAAATCGTATCGCCGGTTTAACCTCTCGGCCACATTGCAAAAAACATCAGGCCCTTTTATCAATTTAGGTTCCAGACCTTCCCCCCATCCATTGCCGTCTTTTTGAAAAGAACCGACAACAACTTTCTCCTTTGAGATACCTAATTTGGCACGTATATTTTCTTTCTGCTGGGGCGTCGGTACACCGAAGACACTCAGATTAACACCAAGAGGAATTACTATTATTTTTTCGCCGGGCACACCAAATTCTATCAGTTTGTCCCGAGTGATACTGCAGGCAGTATGCCATAAATCCACGTATTTTACCGCTTGGGGGATAAATTTGATGCGTTTGTCACCCGGTGAGATATGAAACCAAGTTACTATTATTTTGTTGCTTTTGTGGGGCAGTTTTGGGCCATCGTCACCCAAGAAAGTGTTGACTGAACCAAAATGCACTATGCTGTTTCTTATACCACTACAAGTCGTAACAACCGCTGAACTAACATCGGACAGATTCGCTGTGATAGAACGGCCATCGTGGTCTATGGACCAATTCGCTCCTTCTATTATATAGTAGATATCCTTACGGTTTATTTTATTTCTTATGGAGTCTTCAATTGTTCTTATGTATCGTTTATTTATTTGTAACCACATATTAACTCAAAGGATTACGCCAAGATTATTCTGAGGGAATTTTGTTTATGGTTTTTTCAAAACTAAGCCATGTTGCCCCCCGTACAAGGAGATTCCATCTGGGACTTTTTTATGTGAAACACATTTTTTTAATGTAAGAAATCCGCATCTCTTAGCAAGTTTTTCAGCATATCTTAAAGAGATTATCAAATTTTTACAATTTACTTTTGCCGGGAGTTCCTTAAATCCTTTACTAAGTAATAATCTCTCAAGGAGACAGTCAGTCAAATAACTAAAATAGGAATTACTATTTAAAGAGCAAAAACACTTTCGACCAAAATACAATATGGCAATTCCTCCACATTTCAACACACGATAGGTTTCTTCTAAATAGCATTTAAAGATGTCAATCTTTTCTACGTGCTGTAAAACAATGAAAGAATAGACAATATCTACTGTAGAATCTTCAACAGGTATTGAACCGCCATCAGCTCTGAGCAGCTCAAAATTAAACGCGCCACGGCTTTTAAGTTCTGTTTCAACCAATTTATTGTTATTGTGGACATCAACACCTATCGCTTTTTTAAAACTTCTACAAGCGGCTAATAAGATTCTTCCGCCGCCGTGCCCTATCTCCAAAACAACCTTATCTTCAGGATTGCTAATATACCTGGATAACGGCAGACCGATATGAACCATAAAATCCCATTGTCCTCTCAAAAACACCACATCGGTGTTTTGGGCGCTATCAAACCAGGTGAAAAAGGCATCCTTACCCCGGCGGGCTGCTCTGTCAATTTCTTCCCTAAAACCTATGATATGCCCGCGTGTTTCAATTTTTTCTCCAGTTGCCATACGCACCTTAGTATTTATTCTTTACGTTCTAACAAAATAGCCCTTGTTATTTTTGGGCGCCTCGCGGCGACCTTTAATAAATCCGAGGCTTTTATGTTATCATATAAATAATGTGTGCTTGTATTAACACCGATAGCCCTAAAAGGCTGATAGTTCAGTTCATCAAATCTCTTCCTGGCGTTAACGTTGGAAGATGAAATAACCAATTCAGGATAATAACCTAATTCCAGCATATTCGTTAAAGGCGCGGTAAACGTCGGGTCAGGGTCAATGTCACCGAGAGGATGAATCTCAAAAAATATCCGAGTCGGCAGAAACGCCCCGATGTCACTATTCAATCTGCTAAAAAGCTCGCGTTCGTGGCCTTCGATATCCATTCTTATCAGGTCAATTTTTCTGCCGGCACTTATTAATATTTCCCTAATATCCTTAGCTTCAACCTCGATATAGTCGGGGTCTTTATCGTCGGCTTTGTAATTTATTAAGCTGTGAACATTCGATGCCCTGCCAAGATATAATCTTTTAACAGTATTTTCGGTGGAGACCGCCAAGCCGTGAACTTCAACAATGTCAGTAAGATTATTCAGCTTGAGATTGCGAATCAGGATGTCAACACTGTGAGGATATGGTTCATAGGCATGTATTTTGCCGGTTTTACCAACTAATTTTCCCATAAGAATAGTGTAGTAGCCGACATTCGCACCTATTTCCAAAATGCACATCCCTGGTTTTATAATTTTTTTGACTGTTTCGGTTTCGGAGATTTCTCTTTCCCTGTGAATCATCAGGTCTCTCGACAATCCTTCTTCATCGAAATTCAGAATCATCGGGTAGTTGTTTACTTTTCTGATAACCTCTCTTTTTTTAAGAACTTTTATGTTGATATGATGGTCTATTTGATGAAGAGCCAGCGAGAAAGCTTTTCCCAGTTGCCCTTTTTTTATAAAGGGGAGCAAATTTTTTGCTGCTGAATTAATGTTCACTAAATTATCCTCGCTAAAAAATAAATCTATCTACAGCTTTCTGACAGAGAATTTCTAAAAGATGTCTTATATGCCGGTTTTGCCCTGTAATAATATCCACATCCAGCCGGGCTCTGTTTCCACTTTTGTCACCTTTTTGAAATATTTAAGCATCAAAAGAAACAATGCCTCCTGTGATTTCCAACCGGCAGCTTCAAATGCCCCATGTTCCTTATCCTGTACGGCGATGTCATATAACACGTACCCATCGGGCTTTATCACACGAGCGTGTTCACAGAAAAAAGACTCGAGATTAAAGGCATGGTCTAAGGCATTACAATAAATCATATCCAGAGAAGAGTCAGGGTTCTCCAGATGCATAAAATCACCGATGCGAACAAACTTATTGTCAGGTCCGGGATTTAAATCGATGCCATAGGCATTTTTGAAACCAATATCCCACAAAACCTCGACCTCGGTTCCCTGACGGGCACCGGCACAAAGAATGTGCGCCGACTTCGGCAAAAAGGTGGGCAAATGATGAAATCTACGATAAAACTTATAACGGTAAGATGCTATCGCCCGATTTGTAAAACCACCATGTATTTTCAGTATCTCTTGGAACTTTTGTTTCTGATGGCTTACATACTCCTCATAGTCTTTATAATTGCGGTAGTAAAAATCTTCCTGCTTCTGAGCATTCCAGTCGCCTTTGGCGTGATGTTTATCACGGATGCTGTGTTTATCACGACTGTGGAGATAATCGGGGTCGTGGAACCTGCGAAGATGACGTGCATATCCATAGCCACCCGGTACATAACGGTAAAGAGCCGTTTTAAACCAGAATTTCAAATGCATAGTCACACTTTAAACAAAAAGATTTAGGGCTATCTGTCCTTGAACAAGGAATGATAATGTGGATACAAGGGCTCATCTATCGTAACAAGATTGGCAAAACCCTTAAGCAACAACGCATTATATTTGGGGTCAATAACACTCTTTGGCACATTACCAGAATAAGTAAAATAACCATCAGGAGAATAATGCAACTCAAGCACCCTCTCTGTCAACTCCACCGCTCTGTTTTTGTAAATTTGCTGGCCAGAAAGCTGCGCGTATCTCCTGAGAGAGACGCTAAAATCGACCTGGCTGTCGAGGTGGGCGAAGTCGCCCCCATCACGATATGGAACCAGCCCGTTCTCCAATCGACTCTGCCATGCGTAATCTATAATCTCTCTTACAACCGACATAAATCTGTCTCTGTACTGAGCAATATGGTCTTCAGCGAAATAAACTGTATCACATATAACATCCGTGAGAATAAATGCAGAAGTTATCCCGGCATCTCTTCTGGCCCGGCTTTTAGGGACGAACTCCATATACACTTTTCCATTGTCGCAAAAGTTTTCGATTGCGCTTATAATCCACTTTAGCAGGCTCTGCAGCCAAAACTCGTCTCCTGTAGTTCTATAATACTCCAGAAGCGCAAAGGCACATGTCGAATTGGACTTCATCAGCTGGCTGTATAAACCGTTGATTGAATAAAAAAGAAACTGTTTCACTAAACTCTTAAGCACACGGGGTCTGCAAGGTCCGACGACCGCAGGCGGCCTGCTGTTACGGTGAAATGGTAAAAACCCAGACAGGATTTTTTTGTGTATAAACCTTTTTAAGGGTGACGAATATACCCTATACGGAAAAAGGTGATGCTTGCCGAAATAATCATCCCGCACCCAGTTTCGCAAAACCCTTTGAGCCCGCTCAAAAGCAGCTGGAAATTCCTCTCTCATTTCACAGAAGGTTTCCAGCAGACCAGCCGACCACGGCTCATAGAAAGAAACCGCCTTTTTAGTCTCAGGATAAAACGCAGCCGAGAAGAAACCATCCTTCATCAGATACTCAAGAACGAACTCAACAGAGTCCTTGAGCAGGCCATAGGTAACATCATCTGCCGTTTCTTTCCAAAGGGCGTAAAGCCCGCCGAACCATTCATCAATGGTGCGAGTTACTAAAACACCATCTGCACTGCAGAGCGACAGCAGGGATTCGTTCTTTTGCCGAATAATCCTAACCTGCGACAGTAAAAATTCGGTTTCATTAAAGAAAATGAAAAAAGGTACGATATCATCAAAGTCGGTAAAAAGTGTCCGGCCTGTGACAGGATAATTTCTCGCCAAGAGACCTTCTGCGGTGATAAAACGCGTCTTTATAAGATTAATCAATTCGTGGGCTCTTTGGTCGAGATTTAAATTGGTATTAACTGTTTTCATAATAATCGTCGGAAAATCTATTTTCCGGCAGGTCTCTCGGTATTTCACAGACGAACTGACTGCTTTTTCCAATAGCCAGCGCAGCAACTATTAAGTGCGTATCAGGGATTTTAAGTCTACTTCGCACCTCATGTTCCCGACCGACGCTTCCGAAACTTGTATATGAGCCCCAGCAGCATCCCAAGCCCATTGTTTCACACAGCAGATAAATATTCTGCACGGCGGCGGCGCCTTCAATAAAAGGCACCATTCTATCTTCTGGATACCTGTAGTCGCCCGCGTCCGAAATAATCAGCAGGATGCACGGTGCCTGAGAGAAAAACTGGTACCCGCCGGGTATTGTAGAAGCTACAAATCCTTTTAATTCGGGCTCTTCCACAAAAATCAAATGAAGAGTTTGGCGATTACATGAAGAAGGAGCAGCCAAAGCTGCCTGACAAATCGCACTCTTTTCGACGTTGGTCAACGGCGTATCCGCAAAGATTCGCCGCGAACGCCGCCTCTGCATCAACTCCATAAGGTCTTCAGTAGCTACCGGCGATTTTGGCCGATGCGCCTTATTTATCAGCATAGGACAAAGGCAGGAAGAATCCTGCTCGGCTCCGGCCTTATACTCATTGAGGATTTTTCGTGCCCATTTCTCCTGGGTCGGTGAGATACCTTTGCCGTTGCTTAGAACATTTTCGATATCGCTTGAAACCTTTTTTGCAAAATCAGACGGATATAACGACGGCGCAAAAAGATAACGCTCCAGATGGTGAGCCTTTTTTCTCAGAAGCATAGAAGGATTGTTTTTGAGATACCCTCCGCTGAGATAACGTTTTTTGGCACGAAAGAAAAATATTATTTCCTGTATATGCTGACGGACAGCTCGCTTCAAAATTGAAATAAAGATAAGAAAACCTCCAACAACATTACTTATCTTTGACATCAGTATTGCCGGTTACTCATCAAAAGCACCGCTTACGCTCATCTCTAATCGGATGTAGTCTGAGGCAGAAAGCTTCGCGTTCGATTGCCAAACCTGAGCAATCTGTAATTTTCGAGCCGTTTTCCCCAGCCGTTGCGTGGCGAGTAAAAAATATCCAGCAATAAATGCCATAAAGCAAGTGGGTACATTTTTGCCTCTCCATAGCATCGCCAGGCAAATTGATGAGCAGTCGCAAAGCTTTGCCTCTTCAAACCTTTTATGGAGCCGGGCAAATCAGTGCGACTGAATATTTTATTAGCAATGTAGATTCTTTCTTTGGCACGCCGAGAACTCCACTCGAGGCTCTTTGTATCGGGATGAACCCTTATATAAACAGCGGGAAACGATATGTATATGGGGCGTCTTACCAGAGCAATTCTTAGTAAGATATCGATATCCATAATATAGTGGAGATTCTCATCCACCATACCAACTTCGACTGCGAGTTGCCTATCCATCAGACACCCAGGCTGATAACCCGACTTTAAAATGGAAATAGCGCTTGTCAGCTCAGGTAAGAAACTAACCTTATCACTTTTGGCAGGTTCGTTGCCGGGCTGGATAACACTTTTATAATCGATAAGAACCCTGTATCCGTGAACATAGCCAGCCTGAGGATACTTAGTCATCGCTGAGGCCATAGTCGCCAGACTATTAGGCGTAAGGACATCGTCAGAATTGTGCCAGTTGAAAAATCTTCCCATACTTTTTAGCAGCCCTTTGTTGATTGCATGGCTTTGCCCTCTGTCAGGCTCACTTTCCCAGTAGGCCAGCCAAGGCTCATATTTTTTTATGACATCGATGGTTTCATCCGTGCTGCCGCCGTCTATAATAATATATTCGAGGTTCGGATAGCCCTGCAGCAATACGGAGCGAATACACTCTTCGATGAACCTTCCCTGGTTATAGCTGGGCGTAACGATACTTATCTTAGGCCATAGCTGACCATCCGGAGTTGTATCCGGCAGCGGCTCGCTCTGCCCGGTCCACGGCCAGTCGGTTTTACCCGAGGGTGGCGTGGGAAGCACGTCGAGCCTTATACGGGACATATTTATAATTCACCTCTAATCAATTGATTAACTCTCCCTACAGACCTTTTTATAAACCTATATATCCTGAATATAATTTGAACGACAAAACTGGAAAAAACTGAATTTAGTTTTTTGTTCTTTTTATGAAGCAATTCCGCTGAGAACTTTCTATAAACAGTAAAAAAAAGAGGGTGAACGTAAGACAATGATGCCGAAAATTCTTTATACTCGGTTAATGAGGAATTCTTTCTCAATTTGTTATAATTTTCACACAACTCATCGAATAACTCTAAATACCTGTCTACCTGGACTTCAAGTGAATAATCCTTTTCAACGAGATCCCTTGCGGCTAAAGACATCTTTTGCCTGATTTGTGGTTTAAATGTCATGTCAAGAATATATTTTCCGAACTCATCTGATTGAAAAGCAGTGGTAAGATATCCTGTTTTCCCATGCTTGATGGCATCTGGCATTCCGCCAGTCTCAAAAGCAATAACAGGAGTTCCGCACGAAAGGCATTCAATCATTATATTAGGCAGATTTTCCTCAAGAGATGGAAGAACAAGAAAATCAGCAGCGGAGTAGACAACTGCAAGCTTTTCGTCAGAATCAATATGACCGAGAGAAACAGCTGGAATCCCGACTTGTCTCATCGGTGAATCGGCGGTGCCAAACGTTATTATTCTAACTTTTCCCCTTCGAATCAACTCGGCAAATTTCTCGTTTTTGCGACAGAAATCAAACGCTTTGCACAACTGCTGGAAGCCTTTTCTTTTTTTTGTATGAGAGATTGCTCCAAATAATATCGTTGTGGTCTCAGGGTTGATGCTCAAATCTCTTTTTGCCTGTACTTTAGCTGTTGGCTTGAAAGTATTGATATCAAGTCCGTTGGGTATCACTTCAATCCTACAATTTTTAAACACTGTGCTTTTACGAGCACATTTGGCAAGCCAACTGCTTGGTGAGACAATTACCAAGCTACTGTCAAAATAATTGAGCTTATTTTTTAATACCAGCTCAGGCAGTCGGCTCGAATCGTCCAAAAGCTGAGGACATTGTTCGCACTGTTGTGTATATTTCTCGCATCCAGCTGAGTAATGGCATCCTCCGGTAAACGCCCATTGGTCGTGCAGTGTCCACACAACAGGCTTGTGCAGCGAAAGAAGCGAAGCTATAGACTCTACCGACTGAAAATAATTGACCCAGTGCAGATTGATTACGTCAGCACTGCGGATTAGATTAGTGTTTGAAAGGTCGTAGCCTGGATATGGTAATGAGAATAAGGTATCAGAAATATCCGTTCTGTTTTGATTAATCAGTTGTTTCTGAATGGCTGAAAAAATTTCTTCCTCTGCTTTGTCCCCGTCACTGATGATATCCAATGCAAGAACATTCGTGTCTTGCGACTTTTTCTTTCGAACGACCATAACAGAATTGTTATTCCGTAACATCAAACCTTTATGAAGACGATAGGCGGCTTTCGCTGCGCCACCGACAATATCATACGTATTAATCAGACAGATATTTAATGATCCTTCCATATCAGAGCTTTATCCCCTCTACATACAAGGAGTCCGGTTTGTAGACGGTTCCGTCCGGCTCTGTATCCAAGTTAAAGCTGGTCCAGTTCGGTATGTAGCTTTTGGCAGCTGTTTGTTGTTTGATACTTTTCAGGCCGCATTTGCTTAACAGAACCGACAGTGAGTAACGGTCGTACATCCACCGATGAGTCTCCCCTTTTCGGCGAAAGCGTCCGGTCTGCAGCATGCAATATTCCCTGCCACAAAGGACCTTAAGCAGCCACTCCCTCCAATGGCTC
>Ga0307378_10010436_pt1 | contig 12053 bp, 11 predicted proteins | sample UN1MG_FD_202238 | JGI IMG/M metagenome (GOLD analysis project Ga0307378, IMG submission 202238) | Soil microbial communities from Risofladan, Vaasa, Finland - UN-1 | ecosystem: Environmental > Terrestrial > Soil > Coastal area > Acid sulfate soil | place: Finland: Risofladan, Vaasa | collected...
TTTTTGCTTGGGCATATTGGGCCTCCCGGCAAAAAATGAGAAGTTGTCCGATAATACATCGGCCAAATACGCCCCAAATGCCCATTTTTATAGTTTTTCTTTACCAATATCATGAGTGAGAACCAAGTTACTAGTTAAAGATAGTCACACCTAACCGGGATTTCCCACTTACACTTCACAGAAACTCTCCAAGAAATAACAGTCTTTTCATAAGACATAGCTCCAGTTATTGTTTTGCCGTTTGCCTGGATACATATTCTAACAAATCCTTTCCTAATTGCACTAATATTCTACCACACGCCTGCAAGTGGCATAAGCAGAAAAACCGACGTCGGGTTTGAAATTGGCCCATTCGACTACGCTCAGGGCAGGGTTTGATTGGGTTTGTTTTTTCGGAGCCTTTAGGTGGTTCATTTTCATAATCCTTTGTGATAAAGATATTTGCGTTCATTTTGGGCTTTTCGGACATTGGGTTTGATGGGGTTTGAATTGGGTTTGTTTTCACCAAGTGTCCAATCGCTAATATTTTCATATACCTTTGTGTAATAGGTATTTACGTTCATTTGACTTTTCGGAAAATTGGATTTGTTTCGCATAAAAAGAGTTGATTTGTAGAGGGTTCTCGACAGATGTAGAGGGCGGAGGGAGGATCCGGCAGAAAAACAAGTGAGCATACATCGGGGACAAGCTGGATAAAATTTGGGGTTCGGTGGCCATGAGGAGATCCTCCTAATTTACTATTTACTATTGATTATTGACTATTTACCGTTCACGAATCTGGGCTGGCTGGCTCTAAGCCCTTGCTGCGCTGCAGCTTACGACATGCATACTGAAATGTCATCTTCGCCTGCTGGCGGTTTATGTTAGCCTGCTGGCTAATATAGACGTATTATAACATATTTTGAGTTTGATTTCAAGAAGATTTGAAAAAAATCTCCGAGACACGGCACTGTATTCTGGGCGCTTGTTAGTGAGGAGTGAGCTAAAGTGCCTAAAGTGAGCTAAAGTTGGATTCTTGATGATGGATTCGCGTATATCGAAGCAATAAATCCGAAGCTCTAAACAAATCCAAACCTCAAATGACAAAAGACGGCAAACATGGTCCGATTCTCTCACTGCGTTCCAGTTTATTATGGACAGTCACCGTTTTTGTGTACTGTCCCCAGCCATTAATAGGTGGCTGTCCCGAATGGCGGTCCGTTAAGCCAAATATCATTCTTTTTCACAATTATTGGAGGTTTCATCCCCCAATTGACGAAATTACTTCTAAAGGCAGTTCTTGTTCTCTTTTTGCGACAAGAGCGGAATCTTACAATTCATACGTGCCCTCTTGTCGATGCGAGAGATTTCTACGCATAAATTCCTTAACGGACCACCATTCGTGGCTGTCTCCATTTTACCTTATTTTTAGTCTATTTTTTGGGTTCACATGTGCACTCATCAGCAGGTTTATTGCAGCCTGAGCAAACTTTATCTTTGATAGGCCTGCCGCATTTTTTGCACGGTGAACATCCACACGTCTGACACATGATTACATCTCCTTTCTTTTGCTATACGGAAAGCAAAGAGGATTATATTCTGTAACTGGGCCTCATGATTTTATAGCAATTTGATTTTGACTTCTGTTGGCCAGCTATATCTCCAAGCGTGTTAAGGAGTCGCGTAGTGCATTCCCCATCTTTTCCAGATAGCTTGTATTGCAACGATATTGTAAACAGCTGAAAGCCCAACGAGAGTATAAACAATTCTGCTTAGAATACTCATATCTCCAAATATCGCTGCAACTAAATCAAAATTAAGCACGCCGATTAAGCCCCAGTTGAGGCCTCCGATTGCCAACAGTGTCCACACTACAACATCCAGAGTTTTCATCCCTTTCATAGTTTTGTCCCCTATAAAGTTTTTGAAATATTAAATTAACTCAACATCCGGTTAATACACAATTGGAGCATCATATCAATCTCGTTCAGTGGATATGTCTCGGTGACAACCTTTACAAGAGCTTTTGCTGCGTAGTCGAGAGCTTCGCAGAGGTGTTCTCGGTCATTCCGGGTCGATGCGATCCAACCTGAGTGGATTCAATTATTTTCACTTGCCATGTGCCCTTTGGTTTTTCACACACCGCTGCTTTCATTGTAATTGCCCATCGAAATTTCCTATTTAATTACTTGGGCAGTACAACCGCATCGATTACGTGAATCACTCCGTTCGAACATTCTATGTCAGTTTTGACAACTTTTGCCGAATCTACCATGACCATTTCACCTTCGACGGTGATAGTCAGAGATTGACCATTTACAGTTTTTGCGTCAGCGAGTTTAACTACCTCAGAGGCCATTACTTTACCCGGCACTACATGGTAAGTAAGTATTGAAATCAGCTTTTGCTTGTTCTCAGGTTTTAACAAATTCTCAACCGTACCAGCAGGCAACTTTGCAAATGCTTCGTCAGTTGGAGCAAAGACTGTGAATGGCCCTTTACCTTTAAGCGTCTCTACCAGGCCAGCTGCCTTGATCGCCGTAACTAAAGTATTGAAATCTCCCGCAGCAACAGCAGTATCAACTACATCCTTCTGTTCGGCCATTTCTTTACAACCCATCTGTGAAACAAGTAGACCAACTAAAAGTAACATTAGCATACGAAATATGCAGTGATGTTTCGCTTTCATAAGATTACCTCCCAAAATGATTTGAAGTCCCCATACGGCTACTCCTTTAGAATTTTAAAGGATACCTTATATTATTCTGAAAGAATTTTAAAAAAAAGCAACAAAAAAATGTGAAAAAACCATTTTTTTAACAGGAGACTTGCTGCAATATAAAACTATGCCATAAAAGGGGTTATGGGAATATAAGAAATTCCTTTATAAAACAAAGTAATCAACTTGACAAAACCGCCGAGCTTCAAATTAAGTTTAGTGTGTAATTTTAAAATCTTTTCTTTGTTTCAGTTTCAGTGTAGCGGTTTTGCAAGTTATTACAATCGTTACGCACGATTCAACGTAATTCGAGAGAATGCACGAAGTTACTTGCTGATTTGGGGGAAAAAGCAAAAATTTGCGAGACAACTACCATCCATCGTTAGTGAGGAGTGAGCTAAAGTGAACTAAAGTGCCTAAAGTGAGCTAAAGTTGGATTTTAAAGAAGAAGTTTTTGAGATTGCCGCGTCGGCCTTCGGCCTCCTCGCAATGACACCTGGCCCCCGACAGAAAAGCAAGTGAGCTAACATCGGGGGTAAACTAAGAAAAGCAAGTAAGCACACACCGGGGGCTAACAATTTGGATTGCCGCCCTGCGCACAATTTCATTTGTAAGAGGCTAAGAACCCTAAGTTTGAGGATTTCCGCCTTGATTTGCCCTGTAATTTATACTATAATTAAAAGAAAGATTTACTTACTTTTGTCCTCTCAGGCCCCCCATGGTCGAAGTGTACGAAAATAGCCGTGAATCAGGTGAGGAAGGAGACAGAAAAACACTTAGGACTATGAAAAGTCTGTTGCATATCCTGGTGTTAGACATATTTTTGGCGGGTTTTATGCCGTCGCTCTGCCCGGCGGGTGACTTGAACAGGGTACCTTTGGTAATCAACGAGTTCATGGCATCCAATAACAATTCCGCCCAGGACCCGCAGGGCCAATATGATGACTGGATTGAGCTCTACAACTACGGTAGCGATGCTATTGATATTTCTGGTATGTACCTGACGGACAACTTGTCCGTTCCGAACAAGTGGCGAATTAACAGCGATTTTCGCAGTGCAACTATCATCCCCGCAGGTGGTTATCTGTTGATATGGGCCGACGATGATACCGCTGACGCCGGCCTTCATGCGAATTTCAAACTCAGTGCTGTTGGCGAGGAAATCGGCCTGTTCGATACCGATGGCAGTACTCTGATTGACGGCGTTGTTTTTCTCGACCAGACTACTGATATTTCCTACGGCCGCTACCCTGATGCTAATGATGTTTGGAGGTCTATTTCTGAGCCTACTCCGGGAGTGGAAAATAGTGGCGGATATCTGGGCCTGGTTGCTGACCCGGAATTCAGCCACGGGCACGGTTTTTATACCGCGCCGTTTTCTGTTACAATCGCCACCGAAAGCAAAGATGACGTAATATACTATACGCTCGACGGCAGAGAGCCGTATAATACTTCCGGTGTTGGGCGGCATCCCGGGGGTATAGTCTATACCAATCCTGTTCCTATCACCAAGACCACGCATCTGCGGGTCAAGGCAATCAGGCCGGGCTGGAAGCCCTCAAATATAGAGGCGCGGTCTTATATCTTTCTTGAGCCGGACGTCCGGGATTTTAGCTCTAACCTTCCTATCGCTATCATTGATACGTTTGGTAAAAATGTCGGCCAAACAACGGAGACGCAGACGTTGACCTTTGCCGGCTTTATCGACGCCACCACCCGCGGCAGGGTTAGAATAACCAGCCCGCCAGATTTTATTGGTAGAGCCGGGCTCAATATTCGGGGTAAAAGCTCAGCCGGTTTTGCCAAGAAGCAATACCACTTAGAAACGTTAGACGAATATAATGTGGACAAAGATGTTTCTATTCTGGGCTTTCCCGCAGAATCGGACTGGGTCCTCCAGTCCCCCTATTCGGACAAGTCACTAATGCGCAATTTTCTGGCGTATAAGTGGAGCAATGATATCGGTCGATATGCCGTTCGCACAAGGTTTATCGAGCTGTTCCTGAACACGGACGGCGGGGGGGTCTCGATGAGCGATTATGTGGGCGTATATGTGTTGATGGAAAAGATTAAACAGGGTAAGAATCGCGTCGACATCACAAAACTTGAACCATCTGATAACACTGAGCCGCAGATCACCGGCGGGTATATTGTCAAGAAGGACAAGCTCGACCCGGGTGATCTAACATTCAGTACCAGTTCCGGACAGAGTCTAATCTACCTGGAGCCGGATAGAACACAAATCACGCAGGACCAGATGGATTGGATTAAGAACTATATTAACGAGTTCGAGTCGGTATTGTACGGGCCGAATTTTACTGATCCTGTCAATGGATATGCCGGGTATATCGATGTCGATTCGTTTATCGACAACCACATTCTCGTTGAGCTTACCAAGAACATCGACGGCTTTCGCCTTAGTACCTATATGTTCAAGGACAGAGGCGGCAAGCTGAATATGGGGCCTGTCTGGGATTATAACTTGTCACTCGGTAATGCCAATTACCTTGAGGGCTGGAAGCCGGATGGGTGGTATTATAGTCTGCTTGGTAACACAGAATACCCCTGGTGGCGGCGCTTGTTCGAAGACCCATATTTCCGCCTGCGTTACGCCGATCGGTGGTATGGTCTGCGCAAAAATTTGTTTGATACGGGTTTGTTGCTTCAGGGCATTGACGATATCGTTGAGCTGCTTAGTGAGGCACAGGTCCGAAACTTTGACCGCTGGTCTATTCTTGGTTCTTATGTCTGGCCGAACTGGTTTATTGCTCAGACTTATCAGGAGGAAATCGACTGGATGAAGGGTTGGCTTGAAGAGCGATTGACGTGGATGGACACTCAGATCGGTACTGAATTTGCCGCAGCTGCGCCAATCTTCAGCCAGCAGGGAGGCGAGTTTTCAGCCGGTGATACCCTGTCCATGACCGGTCTCGGCCGGTCTCCCATAATCTATTATACCCTTGACGGCTCCGACCCGCGTTTGACAACAGTATCACTGCCAAGCAGCATTAGTACCACTCTCGTGGCAGAGAATACCTCTAAGCGGGTGTTCGTTCCGGTGCGCACCGTAAGCGACAACTGGAAGGGCGGCGAGCCCTTCAACGACTCGGCCTGGCCGGCCTGCGTCGGCAGCCCCGGCGGCCTCGGCTTCTCAAGGGGTGCTGGTTATACCCACCTCATAAGTCTTGACCTCACAGACCGGATGTTAAGACAAAACGCCACCTGTTATATCCGCGTCCCGTTTACCTTTAACAACAATCCGGACGACTTCGACTCGTTGATTCTAAAAGTTCGTTACGACGACGGCTTTATCGCCTACCTCAACGGTATCGAGGTCGCCCGACGCAATTTCACCGGCACTCCGACCTGGAACTCCGGAGCCGATGCCGAACACCCTGATTCAGAAGCCATCAACTTTGAGGACATTGACCTTTCTGCTTTTCTTGGCAATCTACGTCGAGGTGACAATTTGTTAGCCATTCACGGCCTAAACTACTCGACTATCAGCTCAGACTTTCTCATATCCGTCGAGCTGGTTGCTAATCAAAGCATCCCACCAGATGACAGTGACATCTCAAGTAATGTGCTGCGATATACAGGGCCAATCACGCTTACCCATAGCACCCAAGTCAAGGCCCGCATATTGAGAGGCGGCATGTGGAGTGCGTTGAACGAGGCGACCTTCGCCGTAGGTCCCATTGCAGATAATCTGCGAATCACAGAGATTATGTATCATCCGCAGAATCCAGATGAATCGAACGAACCAAACGAAGAATACATCGAACTGAAAAACATCGGGACTGAAACAATTAATCTGAATCTGGTCAGCTTCACAAATGGAATTGATTTTACCTTCCCAAGCCTTGAGCTTGCACCTAACGAATATGCAGTAGTCGTTCAGGACCGCAGTGCCTTCGAAGCCTGGTACGGCACAGCTATGAATATAGCCGGGGAATACTCCGGTAAATTAAACAATGCAGGAGAGCGAATCAGGCTGGAAGATGCTATCGGCCGAATGATCCTTGATTTTGACTACAAAGACGGCTGGCGCTCTATTACCAATGGTGAAGGTTACTCTCTGACTGTAATAGACCCGACCAAAACTGATTTATACAGTTGGAATGAGAAAGATTCCTGGCGTGCAAGTGCATACGCTGGCGGTTCGCCTGGCGAAGATGACAGCGATATTATTCCCGACCCCGGCGCAGTAGTTATTAACGAGGTGTTGGCACATTCACACGCCGATGCTGCGGACTGGATTGAGCTGCATAATACTACAGAGGTTGCTATCGACATTGGCGGCTGGTTCCTCAGCGACAGCAACTCTAATCTAACCAAATACCAGATTGCCGCCGGTACAAGGATTGCTCCAGATGGATATATTCTTTTTTATGAAGACCTGCATTTCGATAATCCGAGTGACCCAGGTTGTTATCAGCCATTTGCCTTGAGCGAGAACGGCGAAGAATTGTATCTGTCCTCAGCGGAAGGTAGCCTATTAACGGGCTATCGGCAGGTCGAGGATTTCGGCGCTTCGGAAACCGATGTATCGCTCGGCCGTTACTACAAGCCCAGCACCGGCAATTACAACTTTGTTCGAATGTCTGAGAATACGCCGGATTCTGCTAATGCTTATCCAAAGGTCGGCCCGATAGTCATCAACGAGATTATGTACAATCCATCCTGGCCGGTTGGTGGTTTATATACTAATGACCAGTATGAATACATCGAGCTGCTCAACATCAGCGCCGAGCCGGTAACCTTGTATGATTATGATAAAGCTCAGCCGTGGAAGTTCAGCGATGGTATTGACTTTACATTCCCGGAAGATGCGCCTGTTACGATACCTGCCGGCGGATATTTGTTATTGGTCAAGGAGCCGGAGGCATTTGCCTGGCGGTATCCGGCTGTCCCGGTAGAGAAGATTCTTGGCCCTTACAGTGGCAGCTTGAACAACGCCGGCGAGAGGTTGGAGCTTTCGATGCCGGGTGACGTGGACGAGTTTGGGACACGTTATTACATTCGCGTTGACAGGGTCGGTTACAGCGATGGTTTTCATCCTGAAGATTATCCCGGCGGCATTGACCTTTGGCCGACCGACCCGGACGGCGGCGGCAAATCACTTACACGCAAGACCGGCGCCGATTACGGCAATGACCTTGATAACTGGACTGCCTCTGCACCTTCACCCGGGATTATCAATCCATAAAATCCTGAGGTAGGCAGGAAACATACTAAGGACTTGTAAATAAATTATCTTCCAATTTTGGCTGGCTGCGGCTTCGGCTGGCGGTGTCAGCAAAACTCGGACTACCAACCAGTAGGCCTGCGTTTTGCTTCCTTGCCAGCCTTGTCCTCGCTGGAGCCAAAACGAAACCTAATTTCTTTACCAGTCCTAAGTGTTCGATGTCAGCAAGCCGGAAGGGACCTATATAATGATAAACATTATCTGTTATCTACTGACGACAGTGTAGTGAAAAGCGCGCCCGGCAGGACTCGAACCTGCAACCTTCGGATTTGAAGTCCGCGATGCTATTTGTAAAGCACTACTATAAAAGAGTTTACAACGCATTTTCGGGGCAAAAACGAGGATTACAAGTGAATAGCAAGTCACTGACAAGTTGTTAACAAGTGGTTATCACGTGACGACTGACCCATTTTGTGACCCACTTTGATTCCAATTACCGTCAAGCACTGGTTTACAAAACCAGAGAACAGATCTTCTAACTCTTTTACTGCTAAAGAACTTACGAAAAATGAAAAAAGCGACTTGGCGTCCTACTTGGCGTCTATCGTCGAGAAGCACCCTGAATTAGTAGAGCTTATTAAGGCCTGGCCCAGCCTTTCCTCAGAGGAAAGAAGGATAATTTTCAAGATTGTATAGTAAAACCTGACTGCTTGGTTTTTAATCTTGGCAGGGGAGGAATATAACAATTGACACACGGATTTTCAGTCCGTTGCACAAAAATCACAAGCCACTAAAAAACAAGAACTTACAACACCCACCAAAAGCTCTGTACAAACCAGTGTACAAACAAAATCCGAAAATGGTCAAAAACAGGGCAAAACTGACACATCAGAACTACCCTTAGACCTTGTTAAAATCGTAGTTGTTTGGCCGGACCTGCCGGAGCATATCAAAGCGGCAATCAAGGCACTCGTGCAAACTCATAAAGCGGAGATGAAATAATGACAAAGAAGAAGACAGCTAAGAAGACTGCAAAGAAATCCCTGAAGTTCATGGCTTCCAAGAATGACTCAGATGACACGGCCATTGCCACCAAGGAAGACGACGCCGATTTAGCAGTTGCAAAGATGCCTGGTGCGCTGGGGAGCACTGACGAGGATTTGCAGCTTCATCTCCTTTGTCAGGCAATCCTGGTTTCCCAGGTAGTGCCACTCAAGATGGGCGTGACCGTGAAGGCTTGGGCAATTACACCAAGAACGCTATGGCGATGCTCGATGGGATAAAACCACAAGATGAAATCGAAGGTATGCTGGCAGTCCAAATGGTAGGCGTTCACAACCTGGCGATGGAGACACTTAAACGGGCAATACTTGTTGGGCAAACAGGCAAGGGGAAGGAACTCAATGTGAACCAGGCTACCAAGATGCTACGAACTTTCATTGCACAAATAGATGTTTTGAAAAAGTATCGAACTGGTGGTCAGCAGAAGATGATTGTAGAGCATGTTCACGTTAACGAAGGTGGGCAGGCCATTGTAGGTACGATCAACCAGGGGGGGGGTAAATGACAAGAAACCAAAATGAACCCCAAACAAACAGAATAAAAAAGCCGGTTTTGTTGAAAAACGGCAATCCTCAAGGTAATCCGATGAACGCCCCTCGATGCGGTGCTAAGACCAGAAAAGGAACGCTGTGCAGAGGGCCAGCAATGGCAAATGGCAGATGCAGAATGCACGGAGGCAAAAGCACAGGCCCCAGAACGCCAGCGGGTCTTGCGCGGTCAAGAAAAGCAAACTTCAAACATGGCTTCTATTCCGCTGAATCAATAACCGAACGCAAGTTTATAAGGCAGCTTCTCCGTGAAAGCCGAGAAACAATAGAACGGGCTATTAAGGAGTAGTGATGGCTAAGCGGACAAAGAAGAAGAAAACTAATGGCAACGGGAATGGCCATACTATAGGCAGGCCGACCAGGTACAGAAAAGACCTCGACGAGCTTGTCTATAAGCTGTGTTTGCTCAATGCTATTGATTCGCAAATAGCAGATATATTGGGTATTTCAGAGGTTACACTCAATGCCTGGATGAAAAAATACCCGACATTTCCTAAGTCCATAAAAAAGGGCAAGGCTCAGGCTGATGCAGAAGTGGCTAAAATGCTATTCCACAGGGCGTGCGGCTATTCACACAAAGACGTTCACATAAGTAATTATCAGGGCAAAATCACAGTAACAGAAATAACAAAACACTATCCACCTGACACAGCAGCAGCTTGTTTCTGGCTAAAGAACCGGGCGGGATGGAAAGATGCCCAGGATTATAGCCTGGCAGTAAAGACATACACTCCGGAAGAATGCGATTCAATAAGAGAAATGTTAGCTTCGAGGTGTGTGAATACCCGTCAGTAGAGGCTCTTTGCTTTGCGGTATTTAGTATGCTGGATTCAGTGAAACGAAGTAAAAAACGCCCGCCGCCTGTAACTCAGGACATGAGTTATCACCTTGGAATGACCAACGTTTCCCAAAGAACCCGATATAGAACGGGTTGAAAGCTACGCCGTAAATAGTGCGATTTAAGGCTGAAATAGCCAAGCCCAACGCCAAGTTTTATTATTAATTCCATAAGCATTGTAAAAACAAGGGATTATAAAGTAGGGAATCAGACAAACTATCAGATACGGCACTAACTTCGTTGCATTTGCAATGAGGTGATAATTGGGAATTGAAGTCAAATAAAAAGCCCCTGCTCACAGCGAGATAGGAGAGAATGAAGAACAGTGGCATTGTCTAAATAGCAGCATTATTATAGGGCTTTTTATCAGTGAGGTCAAGGACGTTTTTTTTGAGGCTGTTTTTGAAAGATGGAAAAAGAGTGGATTTTACTTGAAAGCACAGGAAAAAATTTTGTGATGTAACTATAGCATTTTCAGCCACTTAGAAAAAAGTTGGGAAAAAACATTTGACTCGCGGGAATATTTATCCGATAATTTAGTTTAGACTCATCTACCATGTTGTAGAAAGAGATCTTTCGCCGTCCATTAGGGCGGCGATTGCATTTCATGCTATTCTTCTCTCATATTTTTTACTGAGGCTTCTTCTTTTAGACTTGCCATCCAGATAATACGCCGTCTTAAGAAAGGCAATTTTTCTTTCTTTTAACTCGACTCCATTAACTACTTTCGCTTTTAATGTCTTTTTTTCAAAAATTACAACATAATCATGTCCTTCCAGCCAGATATAACAAACATGCTCACTCTTCTCTTTGCATGTCCAGTACTTTACAGCTACATGTTTAAAGTGATTTATCACAGGCGAACACCAAGGCAACCTTTCTGCCCTTTTGGGGTCAAATGTTCGGCTGTCATCTTGTGCAAAGTCCCTCGTAATCAAATGCCAAAATCCTTCTTCGTATGTCTCACCTGGCTTTACTTCTCTATCATACCAAACATCCATTGAATCTAATTTTGGTTTGTTTTCTAAAAAATCTCGGTGAAAAATGTTGTATAATCCAGCTATGACTTTAGCAAATTCGCCTTCTACAGAAGCAATATGTGGAAGCCATTCCAGAGAAATACTCATAAGGTGTCCTCCGAAGCTTCCCAACGGAGCAAATTAAATTTTTCCTCTTTCAGCAAGGTTGAATATCTAAGTGTATATCCGGTACGTTCCTTTATGCGTTCTATTACTTTAAGTTTTGAAAGACTTGTGTTCAGGTCTCTGTTGATATATGAAATAGCACCAATCAATAAATCTGCCAACTGAATCTGCTCTACATCGTGTGAACGAATGACTTGGACTCGCTGAATAATGTCCTTTGAAAAATCGTAAATATTAGTGCAGAGTACATCATGTAATCGAGTGGTTTTCTCTCCCCCCCTGGTATCTTTTATGTCAAGGTAAATGTGGTAATTTTCAGAGGGAGAGAATATTTGCTTTAACATAGTAAAGTACATCTTGTAGTACCATTCATCGTGTGTCTGGCCGAAAGTTTTATGTTGTAGTTTTGACTTATCAGGGACTAACAACGCCCTGAAATGCAAGTCTTAAAGAGCAACTAAAATAAAAAGGTGAAACTATGAGAATACTTATTCCGTTGGTAATTTTTGGGTTAATTATTGCCACAAATCTTCTTGGTGCTCAAGAGGCAGAATTCGAGCAAGTAAGAATTTTA
>Ga0307378_10010439_pt1 | contig 12051 bp, 22 predicted proteins | sample UN1MG_FD_202238 | JGI IMG/M metagenome (GOLD analysis project Ga0307378, IMG submission 202238) | Soil microbial communities from Risofladan, Vaasa, Finland - UN-1 | ecosystem: Environmental > Terrestrial > Soil > Coastal area > Acid sulfate soil | place: Finland: Risofladan, Vaasa | collected...
AGTACATCGTGAGGGGATGGATTTCATTTAACTTCTGTCCCTTCTGTGGCAAACAGATTGCCATGAACCTTGCGAAGGTGGAGAATGATGGGAAACTATAAATTATTCGTATGGGAAAACGTATTATGTGATTGGGATTGCGGCCATATAGCCGTGCTTGCTTCGAGTGTTGAACACGCGCGTGAAGTGGCGAAAAGGGATTTGAGCTTAAAAGGGCGCGCTGATCTAAGCTTGATTCTTAACTTAGAACCAAGAATCCACGAATATCCGGTAGCGATCCTCTGTTGGGGATCGGCATAGTATGGAGGAAACGCATGATCGACAATTATCTTGATTGGGTGAAACGGCAGCGGAAGTATTGCGTGGATTGCGCCATACGGGATGCTCGTATATCACGAAAGGTAACGAATGATTGGGCTAAAGGCTTTTATAAAGGTTTGGCTATGGCCAGCGATTACTCAGGCCAAAACTTTAAACGGTTGCAGAAGGATATCGAGGCTCGGCATAGGAAAAACGAGCATATCGTTTCTTCGGGACTTTTTACAGATAACATCTATGATGTCTTATCTTAACGAGGAGGCAAGAATGGGTGATGGAAAAGTACGCGATCCGCACCTGGCAGGTAAAGTAAGTTGTCATAATTGCGGATCAAAAGAGGTGCGCTATCTGAAGCGTACAAAGACTATTTACTGTCGCGTATGCGGTGCTGAATGGCCTGCTCATTGGGTGGACAACCCGCCACGGAAAACGGGTCATGAATGGGAGAAAGGAGGATGAACGAAACTGAAGCGAAAAAGGCTATTGTAGAACTCTACAATTGGATCAGTAGTGAACGGCGTCAATATCTTGATATGTGGGAATCAACAGAAGATGAATATATGAAAACCTACTATGGAGAGAAAACGTCCACCTACACGTCGATCAAGCTGTACATGGAAAAATATATGAATAACTTGATCTCTATTCCTAAGAGATAGGAGAAAACAAAGTATGGATTATGACAAGATGTACGAGGATGTGAAAGCCTCCGGAAAGGCGCGTCACATGGCGCCCCGGCAGATCAAGTTTAAGGAAGGCGATGTGATCTGTGGCAAGTTCTTGGAGCGCGAATTGCTCAAGAGCAAGGACCCCAAGATGCCTGATTTCTACGTCTACACCTTTGAGCGGAACGATGAAACGGTGCGTTTTCCGATTTCAGGGGCATACGACAAGTCCGATGGCGCGAACCTTAAGGAAGGCGGCGTCTATGCCCTCGAGTATCTCGGTATGCTCGATCTCGGCAAAGGCAAACAGTTCAAAGAGGTTGACACGATCATCATATCCGAGCCTGGAAACGGTAAGGAAGGCGTTGTAGCTGAAAGCGCGTAGCGGAGGGGAACGATGAATATAGACGAATTGAAGCTGTGGCGGGAGGCGGTGACGTACGGCTACGACAATCTCCCTGATATTTCTTGGAAAACCGAGGATGATTTCAGGGACGTGCTGGGTGCATTCATTTTGGCCTTTGTTGAAGGGGCATATTATGCCAAAGACAATCCGAAAAGTCTTGATTGAAAAGGCTGAATCCGCGTTGAACAACATCGACCGGCTCGACGAATACTTGTTTGAAATGGATCAGCTGCACAAAGGTCGGCAGGTGGCGATCACTAACATGAAAAAAAGCATACTGTCAGGACATCAGGTGATTCGCGTTCTTTGGGGAATATTAAAAAGTCAACTGTGAAAATAGCCGGACAATCCTTGAACACGAGGATTGTTCGGCTTATACTAAACCCAGGAGGAAAATATGGATAAGAATATCGATGATTTTGCTGTGTGCTCGGATAATTGGGAAAAAATATCCGAGATTAAAGACATTAGGTCGCATCTTGAAAACGTGAACCTGTGGTATGCGGCGGATGCTAAGCCGAACGTTGACGTCTTGTCGACGATTGACGATTGTCTGATCGCACTGGACAATTTGTATCGCTTAGTGATCGACTTACAGGTAAAGCTCGTAAGCGGCCTATAATCCCATGCGTGAGACTAACAGAGGTCTGGCCTGGGCGCAATTCCCAGGCCTGACCGATAGATTTCTTAATACGAATCAAGCGACCAAATGGTTGGTAGGACAAGGTATCGGGTACCATGCTCAAACCATGTGGCGCGACGTTTCTACTCTCTTTCAAAAAGCAGAAAAGCTACCCTTACAGAGAGAGTATTCTCCTTTCGAGCATATTCCTCAAAACCTTTTTGTAGAGAAGGATTGGCGGAGGCCTGAAACTTATAACTATTATGGAAACACTTTCTTCGAAGACCCGGACACAGGCGAGTCGTTCATGCGATCTTATTCTATCTATGCCGATACCTCTTTGACGGATCGAGAAGTCAGGGATTTGGTTTACGCACAAGAAGAAGAACGTGACGAAGAGTACGGACCCGGGTGGAAAGTGATCGGCTTTGAATCGATGGAACGATCTCATAAATGGGGAGCAGGCCGGTCGACAAGTTATGGCATAGCGGAGATTTGACGCTTTGCAGGATTTCTCAGGCTTTGACAAACACCTGCGGCGGAATCACAGCACGAACTATCCTACACGATTACTCATACTTGATACAGAAACGGCGGCCGCCGTCGATAATGGTTATCAAAGGCACACCTTCCGATTAGGATGGACATTGTACGTCCGTTTCCGCGCTGAGCGCAATTCAAAGACCCTTGAATGGCGGTACTGGACGGATCGCGGCAAACTTTTGACCTATATTGAGTCGCTAATACAGAACAAGAAAACCCTGTGGCTGATCGGCCATAACATTTATTTCGACATCCAAGCGCTCGGCTTCTACGATCATTTTGGCTATCTTCCCTACACGGAGGATTTTTACTACGATACGGGGCTTGTGTTCTTGCATTTCCTGTCACGCTGCGCCGCTCACTTAAAAATCGTATCTTCTACGAATTACTTTGACTTTTCATTGAAAAAACTGGGAGCCGCTATAGGGCTTCCAAAATTACAAATTGATTTTAAGGAGGCAACAGACGATGAACTATGTATTTATTGTTTCAGGGATGTGGAGATCGTCTACGAAGCACTCATGCAATATGTGTCTTTCAACAAAATCCATGATACAGGCAAGTTCGGGTTCACAAAGGCCTCGCAGGCTTTTAATTCTTATCGACATCGTTTTATGCGCGCTTCGATTTCTATTCATCAAGAACAAAACGTTGTTGAGCTTGAACGAGCAGCGTATTTCGGAGGCCGTGTTGAGTGCTGGCGATTGGGTGAAATTGAGGGGGGAGAAAAAACCTTTTTGGATGTAAACTCTATGTATCCGGATGTGATGAAAAAGCATCGCTACCCTACCAAGCTTAGATTTTACTTTGAAGGCTCGGAGTGCGAAAACGGCCTTAAATACCTTGACACGGGGTCCTGTATAGCTGAAGTAACCTTGCATACCGATGAACCTGTTTATGCCCTTCGCCGGGGCGGGAAACTTATTTTTCCTGTAGGCACGTTCCGCACCTTTTTGTGCACTGAAGGACTTCGTAGGGTTCAGGCTAAAAAAGAGCTCTTGGAGCTCCATAGGTTGGCTGTATATGAAAACGACTATATATTCGGCGAGTACGTCGATTACTGGTACCCGTTGAAAGCGAAATACCGGAGCGAGGGGAACGAATTGTATGCAAAGATAGTCAAGCTTTTCCTCAATTCGCTTTACGGGAAGTTCGGGCAGAAAAAGCCGGTCATGGAAACTTATCTCGATCCGGAAGCCGGACCACCTCGATCCATGACAGTAATATCGGTTGAGACCGGGGAACGATGGATCGAGCGCTCCGCTTTCGGTAAAACCCACCGGCAGATAGGAGAGGAAAATGGAGATAAAAGCTTCGTCGCGATTGCGGCTCACGTTACTGAATATAGCAGAATTGCACTATGGGATTTGTGTGCTCGTATTGGTCTTGAACGCGTCTATTATATGGATACTGATTCGATTTGCGTTCTCTCTTCAGATGTTGATAGGCTTACTCGTTCAATTCACCCTGACCGGATTGGGTCTTTGTCTGTTGATAAGGTTTGTCAGAGCCTTGTACTTCACGGCTGCAAACACTATAGCGCAGACGAAACGAGAGTGTGCAAAGGAGTACCGAAAGAAGCTCGACAGACAGGTGAGTTCACCTACGAGTACGACCAATTCTTAGGAAGCCGTTCTCACATGGCATTAGGTGAAACTGAAGGTTTCATCGTGCATAAGGCGCATAAGGATGTAACGCCGGTGTATGACAAAGGGGAAGTGCTTGAATCCGGCCGTGTCATACCATGGGTTTTAAACGAGGTACCTTAAGAGCTGCGCCGTGCTTCTTTACTGATTTCGTGGATCGCGGTCATGTTTTTGACCATTTTTTCAGTACCTTGCTTAAGCTTTTGAGCTTTAAGGAAGTTTTCCGTCTCTTTCTGTACCAATTCTTTAATCGTAGCCATATCACTCCACTGTGCCTCCGTATTCTAAGTATCTCCAATAAAGGTTTATGTAGTATTCCGAGTATCCGAGCTTTCCCATTTCAAGAAAGTAACCATCGTGATCGATCACTTTCGACCGGACGAACTTGTCCAGGTCGGTTTTCGATGGGAGCTTCGCGTTCTTTATGAGTAACACCTGCCAGCGGTCGATTAGTTCGTTGATACGTACTATCTCGACGCCGTAGGATACAAGCAAGTTCCTCGCCTTCGAGACGTCAATCAGGTTCGACAGCAATTTTTCTTTCGTTAGGTCGATTCTTTCCAGTCGCGTTGCTCGCTGCTTCTCTAATTCGATCCGCGAGATATAGAAATCGGCTAATGCTTCGTCGTATCCGATTGAAGCAAGAGCACCCACAGCTTGAGTGTACGATAAATCTCCATCCTCGTAAGCCTTTTCGATGTCGGTACGCGATAGCTCTTTCTCAGCCCCTTGATTGTACTTTTTATAAAACTCCGCCATCTTCTCTGCATGTTCTTGGTCATACCCTATGTCCTTCATCGCCTGGATAAGAGCATCGTCCCCTATAACACCGGCCGCGTGCATCCGCCGAACGTCAACCCGCGTGTACGGGGAATATGCAATCTTGGTTAAGAGGTCACGCCAGTAGGGTGGTATCTCGACAAGCCGGTACCAATCGTACACATCTTCTTCTTTAATGTAGCCGCGGTGAAGCATTTCCATCACTTGATTGTAGGAGGCGTGTTGCCAGTGGGAGCTCCAATACTTTTGCGTCCATTCGTCGTCCATCCCCTGTTTGCGGGTCCACTCGTAGATGTCTGTCGGTTCTTCAGCCCCTAATCCGTACTTCGATATTAGGTCGGGCTCAAAGGCTTCTTTGGCCTGCATCATAACAAGGTCTTGTATGCCGGGGAGTACCTTCCACCCTTGTTTTAACTCTTCGATCCGCTCCGGGGTGTAGCCAAGCTCTGAAAGGCGGTTGTTCGCCTCTTCAACGGTTAAGGCACCGCGAAAATAAAGCGCTCGAACGTACTGCTCTGTATAAAGTGTGTAGTTGTTTACGAACAGAAGATCGATGTCCTCTTGAGATAAGCCGTTTTGTTGCATTACCTTGACGACCTGTTCGTAGCGGCTCGGATCGATGAACGCGGCTTTGATCACTTCACCCGGTGAAGGGGTGTTGGGGTGAAACCTTCTGAGTAAGTCTTTCGCCGGCTCACCTGAAACGATAGCCGCGATCCGGCCAAACAACCCCATTGCCATCATAATTGTAGGTAAGCTTCTCAACCATACGGGCCCGGTCTGAAGCTCACCCATCGTTCCGGCAACAAGGTCGATTGTCTTTTGGGGGAATCCGAATTGCACTAACACGGACTTCCACCAGGAATCGTCGCGAGTGATCTCTACTTTTAACGCCTCACCTGTAGCGACTGCGTCGATACCTTCCTTGACGTCTTTTCCTGTTCCGACAAGTGTAGCCAGTATCGGAGCTATGATGATCTTTGCGATCTTAAGCCCTACCCGGTACAGGCCTCGAAGTGCGAACGGGACGTCACCTGCTTCCGCCTCGCGCGCTTCAATCTCCGCTAAAATCCGGTCACGTTCTACTATATAGGTGTCACTCATTCGGATGGGCTGCTTATCGCCGTTTGACATAATTTAATCCTCACCTCTGTACCAGGATGGAAAGGCAGTCGTCGATGGAATACCGGGAAACTCTAAAGACAGCGCCGGACGCGGTCTTTGTTCGACAGTCAAGTCCTCAAAGAAATAACTCTCTGTAGCTACGACCAAAGCGCCGGCTACACCGTCAAGCCCGCCGATTGATTCATCCAATTCTCGATCATCAGCTTGATTTTTAAGCTTGGCAACATAATCCTCAAGAGCCTGCCGGTCTTTTTCGCCGTACAATTCGCTCTGCGCCAGCATGGCGTATGGATCGGCCAGCTTTGACAAAACCTCTTTGTTTATCTTCTCCTGGTACTGATCGCGCGCCTCTACCGCATCAGACAAGCCGGTAAGCATGGGAAGAATCGTGAGTGTAATATCATCGTGCAGGCCGGATATTAACTCGGCGAACGGACCCAACCGTTCGGTAATGATCGCGTTCATAGCCTCCGGCTGAATACCTATGAAATGCTCAAGTGCTCCGTCAAGTTTTCCTAATGAAATATTGAAATCGGAGATCATCGCTTTCGATGTTTCGATTTCCGCTAATGTGCCCCGTTGATAACCGCTTATTTCTTCTGCATAGGGGATGTAGATTTCTTCGATAATATCTGTGACGATTTTTGACGGATCGTGAGCGTATTCCCTGAAGCGGTCGTGAATGCGGCGCAATTGTTTATCGGTATCCTCGAAAGCTCGTAGCTCCGCCGCTTCAACGGGAAAGCCCGTAAAGGAACTGCCGACCATGGCAAGCCCGTGCACAACCGAAAAATAGGCGTGGATGTATGCAGCCCCCTGTCCTAATTCCTCGGACATGGCGCTGATCGCATTATTGATCCGGTTTGAAGCCGCCCTCCACTCAGGCCAGACTACTCTCAACACCTTATTAATGGCGTCCAGGTCTACCAAGTGAATAAGCTCACTAACTTTGGCTATCCCTTTTTTTATTGATTCGATAATTCCTTTGTAAGCAGCTGAAATGGCGTTGCCAGAGATAAAGGCTTTGATCTTAGGAAAGAGAATTGCAAGTCCGATTGTAAGCCCAACAGCTAAAAGCCACCCCAAATCCTCTCCCAGCCAATCGGCAAGCACCTCGAAAAACTTCATTTTCCAATATTTCAGTTCCGCTACAGCCCATTCGATAGCCTCGGCTATCATCTCCGCTGCTGATTTCATTACCTCTTCTACCACCCAAGCAAGGAAATGCTCCGTGTCGATGTCTTCTATATCTACAGGCAGAGGACCAACCCCGTATACGAAAAGAACCCAATCGCCAAAGCCCATCAGTTTTCTCTTACGCCTTTCCCTCGACCAACTTCATCATTCCATCGACGATGTCAAGCACACCGTCAAGCTCGGATGTATCTTCTCCTGTGGCTTTGATCGCGTCCCTTGCAACCTTAAATTGTCCGAGTTTTCCCGATTGCTCTTTTAAAAGAGCCCGTAATGCCTTACGGGCTTTTGTTTGCGCTTCGTCCATGCTTAACTCTCAGGTGGAATATCGAGATTCAAGATTCTGAAAACGAACTCCATGAACAAATCGTCAATCGGATTCTCAGTTGCCCGCGCCTTCTCCAACAACTTGATCATCCCGTCTTCTAAAGCGTCTTTGATTATCGGAGAGATCGCTTTCAGAAGCGGTCCCAGGATAATTGCGATGATCCTTAAGATTGCTCCCCATGTTCTTGCACTGGCCATAATTTAACTCCCTTTAGATTTCCCTGGCGTAGTACCAGGAAAAACCTATGTGAATATGATCAAGATGCCCTACGTCCCCGTAAAGCACCTTGTATTTTGAGCTCAACGAGCCCAATACTTTTTCCAACCCTTGAGCAAAGCCCCTTGCATCCGGCAGACCTTTAGTGCGGACGTCTATAGCATAGCCCTCGGCGTGGACTTTGTTCAAAGGATAATCCTCAAATGCTGCCCCTGTTATAACAGGCTGCACTCCCTGGACTTTCCCGCAAGCAAGGATGGCGTCGAAGGCGACAACCATTTCGTAGGGGATGTACTTGAACCGGACGTTCCCTTCAACCTGTATTAAGCTTTTCAAGCTGCTCCTCCAATTCTTTCACCCTACGTACCGCTTTTTCTTTCCCCACTACCTTGACTTTCGTTGCCACCGCGAACAGTATCGCCCCGACAGTGATTGCCATAAAACCAAGATCAGCCTCATACTTGATCTCAATTCCAATCCCTACACTCAAAGCGAATAAGCTCACCCACTGGCCGATTACCCCTAAGATGTAGTAGATCATGATATCCTCTTCTTTCACGATACCTTATATATAAGGTGCATAGTAACCATACAAAAACCAAGTAGGAGGGTTAGCTGGAAAAACAGCCGAAGAACGAAAAATAAAACTTCCTTGATAGGGAATCTCCCGATTAAGACTATAAAAAATATGCCCTTGCTCGTAATTAACTTGGAAAACTTTTCCAAAAATCTCACTTTCTACCGGTATAATTTCATTATCAGTATCAGCTCTAAATGTTATTACAAATCCACCTGCGTCAATATTTAATCCACCATCTACTCTAATTCCTTCTGGGGGAGCATCTTCGTAAACCATGAAAGTAAACCCCAACATAGTGCCTTTGCCAATAATATTAATAATGTTTAAATAACCGCCAAAAGCTGGCCAGACACCATTTAAATTGAATGTTGTGACAGCTCCATAACTTGGAAAAACAGAGTGTCCGAAAAAATCAGGGTATCCTCGCGCCATCTATTCAACCCATCCGTGAATAAAACCCGATACAAATGTTGTCACAATATCACTCGAAACTCGTATCTTCCACCCGGTTGGAATCTCGATAGGATACGTCAAGGCGCAGGACTCCATCCAACCACCTATACCCTGAATCACATGCCACACAATATAATATTCTGTTGCGGGAACGAGGTTTTGTACAAGGAGCAATCCCCTGCCACCGCCTACCGAATCACTAACTGTAAAAACCCAATCCGTCAAATAAAAAGTTTTACCTGCCGCAACAGTATAAATTGAAATAGTACCGTTAGTAACATTCTGAAATAAAGTTATCTGCTCTCCGTTATGTCCTGGCCTAAAACCTTGCCACTTGACTTGATTCGGCTCTCTAAACTTCATTAACGCCATCAGTCGCTTCCCTCTTCGATCATCACTTCTTCGCCTGTGGCGAAATAATCCTCGATAGCTTTCGTCCTCGATTCCTTCTCTGTTTCCTGTTGAGCCGCCATTTCAGCCAATACCTCTTCGATCGGTTTTTGATCAAAGGTCGGCAAGAAGCTCTGTATGAAAAGCTTGTTCGATACCTGGCCTATGCGGATCGTAAACTTATGACTATAGGTATCATCGAGATTATAGTACCAGACTTTGAAATTATGATTGGGTGATGCTATGTAGTACCTGTCGGGAAAACTCACCAGGGTGTTGTCGCCGTAAAACCATTCTCCGGGTTCACTCGGCCAAACCGGGAACCCGCCGTCTGCTACACGAACGAACAACAACCCCGACGAGCCAGGAGGAAAATACAATTCAAATTGATAGATAAGACCATCGGTTACAGGCAGATCCGCGTCCAAAGGGGATGCGACCGCCCCGCCTGCTGCTGCCGTTATGGTCTTGCAATAGATCATTCTACAGTTTAGGCTCAGGCAAATATTGAATACCAAGCTGCTTCACGTTTGTTCCTATGTTGAGATACAAGCCATGAGAAAAATACAAAGGAGGAAACCAAGATAATTGATCCATAGCTTCGTCAAGACAATACATATAAATTAATTTGGTACCCGATATACTCTGGCCATCATAGAAATTAGAATCAGCTTCACCTTCCCCGTTAGAAGACATCCAAGCACTAAATACAAAACAAGGCGTCGAACAAATTAAAACGTCTGCGTTGTTTACTTCCCACGCAATCTGTTTCCAGTCCCGTAATGACCAAGAGGAGGGATCAAAACGATCCCTCCCTTTTGTTGCTTTGTGTAGCATTTTAGTAGGTCCTAATCTGCTGCGTGTATACATGCTGGTAATGCGTCCCTTGAGCCGCAAGGGCTGCAACCGCATGGATTTCCAAGCGGCCTGAACCTGTGTAGGCGATCTGCCAGCAATCCTCGATCTTGTCGCCGCCGAATGTTTTCAGGAACATGGCGCCAAATGGACAGTGGCCCATCACGGAACCCTTAAGGATTTGATTGGTTGTCGCCACCTGTACGATTTGAGTACAACCTGCAGCCGACTGATTCATAATCCCAACAGGGGCCGCCGTCGGCATAAGGTGAGACTGCCTTTCGAAGTGCGGGGTAAGGAAAATCGTAAGGTTGGTTGACGCCGCCGAGGGCTTACCGTATACGATCTCATTCCAGGGATCGTAGTATGCCGATGTCTGGTACATATAACGGTGCATTTCGCTGTCAATCAGGATGTGCTTCCCTTGATTCTCAGTGAGTTTAAACTCATCGAAAATAAAGTTCGGACCGTCTACCGCGTCCTCGCATCCCCACATCAGGGCCCGGACAGGGTAATCAGTGGGAATATCGACGTAGTACCAGCTTCCAGCTACCGGCAGGAAGGAGTAGATTTCCTTATTGTAAAGGAATCCTTGAGGCTCGATCACCTTTTCATCGAAACAGTGAGCATAAATGCTCAGGTTCGCAACCGTTCCAACCGACCCGCCTAATGCAAGGTCGTGCTCTACCTTGATCTGCAGGTTGCTGTACCGTTTCGGATCGAGTGCTAAAAGTTCATCATACAGCCACCGGCCGAACTTGATCTCGGCGCACTGAACCGAACATTCGCCCAGCACGTAGTTGATAATCGAAGCCGGTTGAATGTTGTCAGTGTAGTAGGCCATCGACTGTGCGTGAGACCCGTTCATCGAGAACAGGACATCCGCCCCATCGCATACAAGAATGTTCTTTACGATATTTCCAGGGTGAGCGGCGGGAACGTTGGCCGTGTTGAACTTTTTCCATATTACCGACAATTTACTGATCGGGTCGGTAATGTTTAGGTCAACCGTTCGGGTACCGGCTGTCGCTATGCTTTCCGACCGTAAAACTTCTACCTCTCTGTAGTACATAGCTCAAGCCTCCTTACTTGGTTTTATCGAACTCGAACATCCCGGTGATCCACGCCGTAGCGCGTGATACGGAATCTTGCTGAGTCGTATTCGGCATAGCCCCAACCTTTTTCTGCAACGCGGCTTCAAAAGGAAACAGCTTGTCGTAAAACTTTGACATTTTTCCCTCGGCGGCTGCTGCACCGGAGGGAATCCTTTGAGCACCGACGTTGGCGGTCTTGTCTTTCCACTCTTCGAGAGTCACGTTCAGCAAGCTTCTCTTGCGCTTGCCACTCGTATGTGCTCGTTGAATGTTTGCGAACCATTTATCCTCGGCAGCCGCGCTCTTGGCCATCGGGCTTTCGGTAACCCTATTGACGCCATCGATCACCTCTTGCACGGCTCCGCCCAATCGGTCTTTCCATTTCTTAGATGCTTCAGCACTGGTCAGTTTAGGCATTTCAATACTCCTTAGATCATTTTTTACGGCGAATAGAAAGGCCTGCGGCTATATTCGCTTACATCAATATACAACTTATCACATATAAACAAGCATGTCAATAGATAAATATACAAAAAAGTGAATAAATATCTACTATGGGGAAAGGTATTTTCGAGGGGTCAATGTGATGTAGTACAGACAGCTTTTTACAACAAAAAGGAAAGGATACAACCGACCGTAAAGCCGAGCAGAAACCACCAGTAAAAAACAATTACCCGGTTCATAATTAATATTACAACACCTGCAAGGTGAAAGTCAACCGTCAACAGGATTAAATCACACCACCTGAGTATGCATTTTGCATACGGCGACAGGTGAAGGTGTAGCCAAAAGTTTATGCTGATCAACCTTTGGGAGGGGTCCGGGGCGTGGGGGCG
>Ga0307378_10010441_pt1 | contig 12048 bp, 8 predicted proteins | sample UN1MG_FD_202238 | JGI IMG/M metagenome (GOLD analysis project Ga0307378, IMG submission 202238) | Soil microbial communities from Risofladan, Vaasa, Finland - UN-1 | ecosystem: Environmental > Terrestrial > Soil > Coastal area > Acid sulfate soil | place: Finland: Risofladan, Vaasa | collected...
TCCAACGGCACTCGACGCACGCCTCGACGACGTAGGCGCTCAGCTCCTCGGCCCGGTCGTTGAGCTGGCGCATCTCCTTGGCCGTCGACACGCAACGGCCCTGCGCCGACAGGCGGGGCCCGAACACGTAGGTGACCAGCTTGAGGTCCGACTCCTCGCAGATGGGACACAGCGTCGAGGTCTGCGTCCCGACATTGCGAGCGGCGCGGATCAATTCAGGATGCGCGTCGCACACCTGGTCGAGCGGAACACGGCCCTTCTTCACCTGGCTGATCAGCATCCGACGGGCCAGCCGGTGATCGACCAGGCCCCGCGATCCATCCGACCCACGAAGTGCGCCGACCGTGAACGCCATGGCCGCCGACACTACCGGCTCGTGCAGCGGCGCGCTGATCGCCAACCGATCCCCGACGACATGGCGTCCAGCGGGCACACTGGGGTCGTGGTCGCTGACATCAACTACGGGCCCGGCACGCCGGGCGACGACGAACTCCGACTGTGTGGGGAGGTGGGCGACGGCCGACGCGCCATCGAGCTCGGCATCTCACCGTGGTTCAACTCGGTGGCATTCGCTCGCGCCGGCGCGAAGTCGATCGCCATCGACACCGACGTCGAACGCATCGCCGAGACCCGCCGCCGTGCGACGGCGGCGGAGCTCCAGGTCCAGTGCCTCGAGACCGATCTCGCTGACCTGGGTGACGTCGCCTCCGCATCGTGCGAGGTGGTGCTGGCCGCCCACACGATCGACCGCGTCGACGACCTCGGGCGGCTCCTTCGCCAGGTACATCGGATCCTCAAGCCGGGGATGCCCCTCGTGCTCTCGATGCCGCATCCGTTCGCCGACATCTCGCCCGAGCATCCCTACGGCACCGGCGCCCGCACGATCGGCGAGTGGTTCACCGCACTGACCCGGGCGAACTTCCGCATCGATCAACTCCTCGAACTCGGTGCCACGGCGCACAGCCCGGCACCCGCCGCCCTCGTCCTGCGCGCGCGCAAGGAAGGCTCCTGACCGAGCGATGAGTTTCCGCGCGACCCGTCCACGCGCAAACTCATCACCTCCGAGCCGACGAACCGAGCGATGAGTTTCCGCGCGACCTGTCCACGCGCAAACTCATCGCCTCGTGGTCGAGTGGCGAGGTCAGGCGTCGGCGCGTTCGTTGGCGGTGATGCCGGCGGGGCGGGGACGGCCGAACAGGTAGCCCTGGCCCTTGTCGCAGCCCAGCTCGCGCAGCCGGTTCAGCTGCAGCGGAGTCTCGACGCCTTCGGCGACCACGGACAACCCCAGTGAGTGCCCGAGCCGGACGACCGCTTCGACGATCGAGGTGTCGTCGGCCTCCAGGCCCAACCCGGTGACGAACGACCGGTCGATCTTGATGGCCTCGACCGGGAACCGCTTGAGATACGTCAACGACGAATAGCCGGTGCCGAAGTCGTCGACCGACAGGTGCAGACCCAGCCCGCGTAGATCCCGCAGCGCCCGGCCGGCGGCAATGGTGTCGGCCATCAGGGCGGTCTCGGTGATCTCCAGCCACAACGAGTCGGCATCGATGCCGGTCTCGCCGAGCGCATCGTGAACGACGTCGAGGAACCGGCCGTCGATCAGCTGCTGCGTCGCGACGTTGATCGACAGCGAGCACGACGCGAACTGCAGCCCCACCGCGCGCCAGTGCGCGAGCTGTGCGAGCGAGTCGCGCAGGATGCCGGCGCCGAGGTCGACGATCAGGCCCGACTCCTCCGCCATCGGCAGGAACTGGCCGGGCAGTAGCAACCCGCGATCGGGATGCAGCCAACGAGCCAGCACCTCGAAGCCGACGACCTGGCCGCCTTCGAGATCGACGATCGGCTGGAAGTACGGCACGACCTCACCACGCTCGAGCCCGCGACGGAGCTCGCTCGAGGTCTGCAGTGCAGCCACCGACGCAGCCCGCGTCTCCTCGGTGAACGCCTCGACCCGGTCGCGGCCTGCCGCCTTGGCCCGGTACATCGCGGCGTCGGCGTCGCGCAGCAGTTCGTCTGCGGTGAGTTCGCTGCTGGAGTTGACGGCGAATCCGATGCTGGCGGTCACGACCAGCTCGTGCTCGTCGATGACGATCGGCCGCTGCACCGCCCGTCGCAGCCGCTCGGCGACCACGGCGGGGTCGACGCCGCCGTCGACCAATACGACGAACTCGTCGCCGCCGAGACGAGCCAGGCGGTCGGTGTCGCGCATCACGTGGCGCAGACGGCTCGCGACCTGGCGCAACAGCTCGTCGCCCACACCGTGGCCGAGGCTGTCGTTGACGATCTTGAAGTTGTCGAGATCGATGAACAACACCGACACCTGCCCCACATCGGCGCGCGCCAGGAGCTCGTCGAGGCGTTCGACGAGCGCGGCGCGGTTGGGCAACTCGGTCAGCCCGTCGTGCGTGGCGGCATGGGTCAGCTGTTCGGCCACCATGCGCTGCTCGGTGACGTCCTCGATATGGGTGATCGCCAACGCCACACCCTCGTCCTCGGTCACCGACACCCGGGTTCGCGCCCACACGAACGCACCGTCGCTGCGCACGTACCGCTGCTCCAGCAGATACGTGTCGGCGATGCCCAACTCGAGGCGGGCCCGCTGCGTGGCAGCGGCGCGGAGATCGTCGGGATGGGTGATCTCACGGATGCCGATCCCCACCAACGACGACAGGGGTCGAGCCAGCATGTCGGCCAGCGACTGGTTGGCGTCGACGATGCGGCTGTCGTCGAGTCGCACCAGCGCCATGCCGGTCGGCGCCGAATGGAACGCCTGCTGGAAGCGACGGCGAGCCTGTTCGAGCGCCACGGTCGTGCGGGCGCGGTCGGTGACGTCGCGCAGCAACACCACCAGTCCACCGCCCCGACCGTCGGTCACCGACGGACGGTGCAGCGATGCCTCGACGAGATGCGGTTCGCCGTCGGCATCGACCAGTTCGAACACGACGTGGTTGCCGATGGGCCCGGTCAGGTCGCCCGTGACGTCGAGGTCCCCCGGCGTCGCTTGGTCGAAGTGCCATCGTTCGGTCACCGACTCGCGGTCGTCGCTGCCGATCATCTCGAGGAACGCACGGCCGACGAGTTCGTCGATCGTTCGCCCGGTGAGCAGCGCTGCTCGCTGGTTCGCCGATTCGATCAGTCCACGGTCGTTGAGACCCATCACGGCGTCCGGGAGGTCGTCGAGCAGCCTGCGGATCTCCGACTGCGTGCGAGAGAGCTCATCGATGGTGCGCTGGGAGCGACGGCCGATCCGGCGTGATTCGAGCACCGTTGCCACGATGGCGACCAGTGCCAACAACGCGATCCCCACGACCACACCGATCGTCTCGGGACCGGGGTCGGCTCCTGCTCGCATCCCGGCGAACACCACGAGCGCCGCTGACACAGCGACGATCGGCAGGATCAACCACCACGCGCGGTGCGGGCGATCGTTCGACGACAACAGCCCGGCGAGATCCGAGTCGGTGTCGTCGTTGTCGCCATGATGACGGCCGCCGGAGATCACCACCCAACGTTAGAGCCGTGCGCTCCGCCGACCGCGGACTTCAGCGAGCAGACCACCACGCATCGAGCCGGCGACGGATCTCGCCGTCGCCGAGCACGCCTTCGTCGAGACGGATGTCCATCAGGAACTTCATCGCGTCGCCGACATCGCGCCCCGGGCCGATACCGAGGTGCTGCATGACGGCGTTGCCGTCGAGTTCGGGTCGCAGCGCCGCCAGTTCCTCGGCCGCTTCGAGCTCGTCGATGCGCTCCTCGAGCTCGTCCATCCGTCGGGACAGGCGGGCCGCCTTCTTCTCGTTGCGCGTGGTGCAGTCGCAACGCGTCAGCACGTTGAGTTCGGCGAGCAGGTCACCCGCATCGCGCACGTAGCGGCGCACCGCCGAGTCGGACCACCCCATCGAATAGGTGTGGAAGCGCAGGTGCAGCGCCACCAGTTCGGTCACCGCCGCCACGTCGTCGTTCGAGTACCGCAACGCGTTCATGCGCTTGCGGGTCATCCGGGCGCCGACCGCGTCGTGGTGGTGGAACGTGGTGCCCTTGCCGTCGAGGTAGCCCCTGGTGCGGGGCTTGCCGATGTCGTGGAACAGCGCGGCGAGCCGGGTGAGTCGGAAGTCGAACGCGGGTCGCTCGCCGGCCACGATCGCGGGGTGTTCGTGGGGTGGGCGCACGTTCTCGACCACGGCGATCGTGTGCGTCAGAACGTCCTTGTGGCGATGGATCGGATCGTGCTCCAACCGCATCGCCGGCAGCTCGGGCAGGAACTGATCGGCGAGGCCGGTGTCGACGAGGAACCAGAGGCCGGCGGCCGGGTGATCGACGACGAGCAGCTTGTCGAGTTCGTCACGGATGCGCTCGGCCGACACGATCTCCAGCCGAGGCGCCATCTCGCGGACCGCCTCGACCAGCTCCGGCGTCGGCGACAGCTGATATCCGGCGATGAACCGGGCGGCGCGCAGCATCCGCAACGGATCGTCGCTGAAGCTGATCTCCGGTCCGATCGGGGTGCGCAACACACGGGTGGCGAGATCGACGGCACCGTCGAACGGGTCGATCAGCGTCGGAACGTCGTCCTCGCCGGTCAACTCGAGCGCCATCGCGTTCACCGTGAAGTCGCGCCGCGACAGGTCGGCCTCGATCTCGTCGGCGAACACGACGTGCGGCTTGCGTGACTCGTCGGTGTAGGCCTCGGCGCGAAACGTCGTGATCTCGTAGGTCCGCTCGAACCCAGAATCTCGGTCGCGCACCTGCGCCCCGATCGTGCCGAACTTCTCTCCCTGCGTCCAGATCGCATCCGCCCAGCCCTCGAGGCAGCGCTTGATCTCCGCCGGCCGGGCGTCGGTGGTCAGATCCAGATCGAAGTCGTCACGCCCGGACGCGACGAACAGATCGCGCACCGTGCCTCCGACGAGGTACAAGCGGTGACCTGCGTCGCGGAACCGACCTGCGAGCGGCGCCAACTCGCGCAGCACGGGCGTCAGACGTTCGGGAACCACGACCGCAAGGCTAGGACCTCTCGTCCACAGCGAGGTCGAGCCGAGTCGTGACGGTGAGGCCGTGCCCGCCGCCGAGTACCTTCAGGGCCTGTGAGCAGTCTGGCGGCCGCACGTCCCGCACGGGCCCGCTTGGGGCGCTGGCCGTACGACGACCGTGTCGCGCACCTCGTGCTGCTCGACCATCACATGGTGCCCACCACGACCGACATCGCGCAGTGGGTCGCGGACGCCGCGTCGACCGGCGCGACGACCGTACGCACCGGAGCGCTCTTCCCCGACTCCACCGCGCCCTTCCTCGAGTCGGGATTCCGTGTCGCCGACACCTTGACCCTGCTCGACCGAGCCATTGCCGACCCCCCGCCCGTGAACCGGTCGTCCGGCAGCGTTTCGATCCCGCAGGCGGCGGGCACGGTCCGGCTGCGACGCCTCCGCCCGTCGATGCTGCACGAGGCCGCCGACATCGACCGCCGATCGTTCTCGTCGCCGTGGGCCAACGACGCCTCGGCCTTGGCGGACATCATGAACGCCACGCCCTACCACCGGTCGCGCAGCGTGCACCTCGACGGTCGCATGGTCGCGTTCTCGATCAGCGGACGCGCCGACCGCTCGGGCTACGTGCAACGGCTCGCGGTCGACCCGAGTGCACGACGGCGCCGATTCGCCCAACTGCTGCTCGACGACGCGCTGCGATGGATGCACCGGCGCAGCGTGTCGCGGGTGATGGTGAACACCGCGGCCGACAATCGGCCAGCACTCGCGCTGTACGAGTCGATCGGGTTCGAGCGGCAACCAGGGGCGCTGCTGATCCTCGAACGAGTGCTGCGGTGACCACCCGTCGCCCGCACGGCGACCGGCGCAACCGGATCACGAACGTGAACGTGGCCACGTTCGTCGCACTGTTCCTCGGTCTGCTCATCGCGGTGTCCCCGCCCGGGTCGACGGCCGACGCCACCGACCTGCGACCTGCCCAGTCCGTCGACGCGGCGCGGCTCGAACTGATCGGCCAGCAGTTCGCCACCGACCCCAACGGCGACGTCCAACTCCGCTACTTGCTCACCGGCCTCGTCGGCGACCCGCTCCAACTCGTGCCGCCGGCGCCACCCGCAGCACCGGAACCAGCGGTCGTCGATCCGGCCGAGCCCGTCGATCCGGCCGAGCCCGTCGATCCGGCCGAGCCGACCGACCCGGCCGAGCCGACCGACCCGACCCCGGTCGAGCCTTCGGCGCTCACGATCGAGATCGCGAACTATCCGACCCTCACCGACGTCGACGACGTCGAACCGCTCGTGGGGAGCGACGTCGACCCCGATGCCTTCCGTTCGGTCGCCGGGAACGCCATCGACGGCGTCAGACTCGACGCTCGCCCGCTGTTGGTCCGCAACGACGACGGCACCGTGAACCTCACGCTCGACATCGGTACCGACGTCGTCGACAGCATCGAGACGCGCCTGCAAATGCAGCGTCCTGGTCTCTACCCCATCCGGGTCCAGCTGCTGCTCGGCGATCCTGAAGAGGGCAACATCGTTGCCACGGCGGGCACCGTCGTCCAACGCCTCGCAGGTGCCGACGACACCGACGTCGAGGTCGCTCCCCCCATCGATCTGGCGGTCATCGCCGTCACACCCGCACCGCTCCCACGAGCCGACGCGGCGACGGTCGATCTCGCCCGCGATCGACTCGACGAGTCGATCGACCTCGCCGCACGGGTCGACGTTCCGGTGACCCTCGAGGTCCCACCTCCGCTGATGGCCGAGGCGGCCTCGACACCCGCTGGATCGGAGCGCCTCGCGACCTCACTCGACGGCGACGAACTGGTCGCATTGCCGCTGCTGCCGCTCGACGTGTCGTCCGCCGTGGCTGCGGGTCGCGCCGATGCCTACACCCGGCTGGTACGCGCCGGTGAGGACGTGCTCACCGATGCGGTGCCGACCACGCCGTCGCGACGCGGCGTCTGGATCACCACCGACGAGCTCAGCGCCGGCGGCGCCCAGCACCTGCGCGACCTCGGCACACGCTTCGTGGTGATCGGCGCCGACGTCTACGAGGAATCGATCAGCGATGATCTCCCGCCGACCGATCGATTCGTCGAGGCGGAACTCCCCGACGGTGGCACGCTGCCGTTCCTGGTGGTCGATCCACTGTCCGAGCAGCTGACGCCAGCGGCCGCCGACCGGATCCTGGCCAGGTCGACCGCGATCGAGTGGAGTGTCCAGACCGTCGCCGAGATGCTGGTCGAACAGGCCGACGAGGACGCGTCGGCTGCTGCCTCGACCACTCGACCGACCGCTCCACCCCGGCGCAGCAGAGTGCTCACCACCCCCGACCTCGCACGTCCCGACCCGCGCTTGATCCAGGCGATGACCGAACTCGTCACGACGACCCCGTCGATCCGCTTCACGGCCGCATCGGCGCTCACCGGTGTCACCGACGTCGCTCTCGACGACGGCGAGCCGATGACCGTGCAGCTGCCCGACGTCGCCGGACCGTCGCTCGATGCCCGCATCGAGCTGCTCGACGCCACGGCGCTCGAGTTGGCGAGCGCCGCATCGATGCTGCCTCCCGACGACCCCCGTCCGGCAGCATGGGCCGCCGAACTCGACAGCCTGATCTCCACCGGTTACTCCGACTCCGAGGTCGAGGCGGCAACCGAGGAGCTGCTCGCCGAGGCCGACGAGTTGAAGCAGGCAGTCCAGATGCCCGAACCTTTCACGTTCACCCTGACGGGCCGCAGCGGCACGATCGAGGTGCGCATCGGCAACAACCTCGCCGAGCCACTCGACGTCGTCGTCGCGCTCGACTCCTCGAAGGTCACGTTCCCGGAGGGCGACCAGCGGGTGACCTTGCGACCGCTCGACGAGACCAGCGTGATCGTGCCGGTCGAGGCCGAATCCAACGGGACGTCGTCGATCAATCTCGTGGTGGCGACCCCGGCCGGCGAGGCCCTCGGCGAGCCGGTCACGTTGACCGCGCGGGTGACCGCACTCACCGGGCTCGGCCAGGTGCTGACGGGTGGATTCGTGCTGGTGTTGTTGACGTGGTGGTTCACCCACTGGCGCAACCGGCGCCGGTCCGAACTCACCGGAGATGGCCGCGAGCGTCACCCGAGCAACGGCCAAGTAGGATCTGATGCCCTGTGACTGACCCGATCGACCCGACCGCCGTCGTGCCCGCACCCACCGTGCACGTCGTCACCGACAGCTCCTGCGACCTCCCTGCCGACATCGCGGAGAGCCTCGGCATCAGCATCGTGCCGCTCGCGATCCGTTTCGGCGACGACGAGTTCATCGACCGCGAGGAGCTGTCGACCGCCGAGTTCTGGACTCGCTGCGTCAACTCCGACACGCTGCCCGAGACGGCAGCGCCGGCACCTGGGCAGTTCGAGCAGACCTATCGGTCGGCCGCAGCGACGGGAGCCACGGGCATCGTCGTGGTCTCGTTGTCGTCGGCGCTGTCGGCGACGATGCAGTCCGCCCAACTCGCTGCGCGAGCGATCGCCGACGACCCCGACATCGACCTCGACGTGCGGGTGATCGACAGCCGGACGATCTCGATGGGCCTCGGCACGATCGCACTCGCGTGCGCCCGCGCTGCCCGCGACGGCGCCGGCATCGACGAGATCGAGGCGCTCGCCAACGACCTGGTCGGGCGAACCCGGGTGTACGGCGCGCTCGACACCCTGGAGAACCTGAAGAAGGGCGGCCGAATCGGCAACGCCAAGGCCTTGCTCGCCACTGCATTGTCGATCAAGCCGATCATCGAGGTCACCGGTGGCGTCGTCGAGCAGGCCGGCAAGCAGCGCACCCGATCGAAGGCGCTCGCTCACCTCGTCGACACGGTCAAGAAGTTCGAGGGCAACATCGAGAACCTGGCGGTGCTGCACGCCGACTGCAGCGACGTCGACCTGTTCGTCGAGATGCTCGCCCCGTACCACACCGACGAGATCGTCATCGGTGAGATCGGTCCCGTGATCGGCACCCACGGCGGGCGCGGCACGATCGGCGTCGCGTTCCAGGTCACCACTCCCTGAACGCTGGGTTCGTGTGCTCCGGGCGCCGGATTGACGGCCCGGCGCGTCGCGCCACAGCTAGCGTTCGTCCTCAGTCATGTCCGCTGCGGCTCCGCCTCCCACTCACACCGTCATCGCGCAGCGATACGAACTGCAGCGGATGCTCGCGCAGGGCGGCATGGCCGAGGTGTGGTTGGCGGTCGATCTCACCCTCGATCGCAAGGTGGCGGTCAAGTGGCTCAAGCCGTCGCTCGCGACCGACCCCGTCGTCGCCGAGCGATTCCGACGCGAAGCGATCGCAGCTGCCAGCCTCAACCATCCGAACATCGTCGCCGTCCACGACGTCTTCGAACAGGACGGCCGCCAAGCGGTGGTGATGCAGCTCGTCGAGGGCAAGAGCCTTCGCCAGGTCCTCGACACCCAGAAGCGGTTGAGCCCGGAACTCACGTGTCACATCGGCACCTGCGTGGCCGCCGCACTCGACCATGCCCACGAGGCCGGGTTCGTCCACCGCGACGTGAAGCCGGGCAACATCATGATGACGTCCGATGGCCGGGTGCTGCTCACCGACTTCGGCATCGCCAAGGGACTGCAGTCGGCCGAGGCCGACCTGACCAGCGACAACATCATGATGGGCACGGCCAAGTACCTGTCCCCGGAGCAGGTGCGCGGCAAGAAGCTCGATGGCCGCGCCGATCTGTACTCGCTGGGGCTCGTGCTGTACGAGTGCCTGGCGGGACGGGTTCCGTTCCTCGGCGAGACCGACGCCGATACCGCGCTCGCCCGCCTGCAGCGCGATCCCACCGACCTCACCCGACTTCGCGCGACCCTGCCGACGAAGCTGGTCGTCGCGATCCACAAGCTCTTGGCGCGCAATCCGGCACAGCGACCGGCAACCGGCGCGGAGCTGGTCGCGACGCTGCGCGACGCAGCGAAGGAGGGTCCCCCGCCGATCGACCCGACGCCGTACGAGCACTCACCGGTCGGCCCGTTCGGCGCGAAGCGGCTTCGGCGTGCACCGTCGGACGTCGCCGGGCGCGCGGAGGATCGAGCCAGGGCCACCCGCCCGACGGGCCCGATCCCCGGTGAGGTGGCACACGTGCACAGCTCGCCCACACCGGCGACCAACACCCGCGATCAGACGCCCCCGGCGGTCGCGCCGCGCGGTAAGCCCGCCAAGGGACTCACGCAGGAATGGCGGCCCGCGTTCACCGTCGTCGCACTGTTGCTTGTCGCGGGTCTCGTGGTGGGTGTGCTGCTGTGGTCGAGCATGAGCTTCGGCGGCGGCGACCCGGTCACCACCACGACGGCGCTGCCCGCGCCGCAGGCGAGCGAGGCACCGAGCGAAGCCGCCGCGGTCGTCGGACCTGCCACCATCGCCACCGTCACCGCGTACGACCCGAGCGGCGACGGCACCGAGAACGACGCCGACGCCGTGTTGTCGCTCGCCGACGGCAACGCCGCCACGTCGTGGCCGACGACGTGCTACTCGTCGCGGTACATGGGGGGCAAGCCCGGCGTCGGCCTGGTGGTCACGTTCGACGGCCTGGCGCAGCAGGCGATCACCGTCGACGTGCAGACCGGTCCGTACCAGGTCGATTTCTTCGCGTCCGACGCCGAGGCGATCCCGACCTCACTCGATGCCTGGGGGGCGCCGCTCGCTTCGACGACCTTCGCCAACGACCCCGAGACCCTGACGTCACCCGTGCCGGCAGCACCCGCCCGACACATCCTGATCCTGCTCAAGGAGCTCGGTCGCGACGGAACCTGCAGCGACGCGAACCCGTATCGGGGTCGCCTCGGCGAGATCGCCGTCGTCGGCTGATCCTCGATCGCCGACCGGCCGGGCAGCACGGCCCGTACGCGCCACCCACGTACAGCGGACATCCCGCGACGCCTCCGACCCGTTCGTTACGCTCGCTGCATTCCTCGCCAACTCGATGACGCCGCCTTGGTCGCCGCCGCACAGGGCGGTGATCGTTTCGCGCTCGATCAGCTGTTGCGCCGTCACTACGACCGGATCCACGCCGTGTGCCGCCGGGTCGCCGGCGGGACACGCGATGCCGACGATGCTTGTCAGGAGGCGCTGATCAAGATCGTTCGCAACCTTCCTCGCTTCGACGGTCGCTCCTCGTTCGGCACCTGGGCCTACCGCATCGCGACCAATGCGTCGCTCGACGAACTCCGCAAGCGCCAGCGCCGGCCGGGCTTGCACGCGGTCGACGAGGCTCACCGGCCCGAGACCGTTGATCCGGTGGCCAACCTGCACACCGAACGATTCCCCGATCGGCTCCTGCTCGACGACGCACTCGACCAGCTGTCGGATGACCTGCGGATCGCGGTCGTGCTCCGCGATGTCGCCGACCTCGACTACGCCGAGATCGCCGAGGTGCTCGACGTCCCGGTCGGCACGGTGAAGTCGCGTATCTCCCGTGGCCGGGCCGCGCTGGCCGCCGAGCTGCGCCTCGACGATCATCGACGAGGAATTCGTGGGAACCGATCAGACCCCGACGAACGTCCAATGGATCCGACATGAACGACGACCTGACCCTGCTCGCGAGCGCGTACCTCGACGATGACGTGACCGGGGACGAGCGCGCCCGGGTGGAGAACGACACGGAGGCCCTCGCCGAGGTCGACCGGCTCCGATCGGTTCGGGCCCTGCTCGGCGACATCGAGCCGCAGGCGATCTCGATTCGTGAGACGCAACTCGCGACGGCGCTCGAGGTCTGGGATCGCCTTCCCGAGCGCGAGCGCACCGGCGCCCGGCGCGACAGCACGCCGGCGGGCGTCGATGCTGCAGCCGTCGCCGGCGCCGCCTCGGTCACGGCACCCACTCAGCTCAGCAGTCGCCGGCGCTCCTCACGGGGCACGTCGACGCGCTGGCTCACCGGCGCCGCGGCCGCCCTCGTCCTGGTGCTGGCAGGAGGCGTGGCACTTCAGCTCTCGTCGACCGCCTCCGACGACGAAGCGTCCAGCGAGGAAACCTCGAGCGACGGCGGGGCCGAAACGCTCACGGAATCCGCACGTGCCGACGCTGCCGAC